>Ga0307427_1001554_pt1 | contig 11716 bp, 8 predicted proteins | sample SalMarWE160190MG_FD_202162 | JGI IMG/M metagenome (GOLD analysis project Ga0307427, IMG submission 202162) | Salt marsh sediment microbial communities from the Plum Island Ecosystem LTER, Massachusetts, United States - WE1603-190 | ecosystem: Environmental > Aquatic > Marine > Intertidal zone >... | reverse complement strand
GCCGCAATAGACGGCCAGGCTGCCGGTCTCGGCGGCGATCGTTCCGGCGTTGTTGATTCCGGCGGGCGCAAGGAGGCTGCCCGCGCCGGCGACGACGGCGCCCGCGCTGTTCGCAAACTCGGCCTCGGACAGCACCGACCCGCCGAGCAGGCTGACGCGGTTGTTGTTTACGCACGAGTCGGTCACGAGCGACCCGAAACCGTAAGCCCGGACCTCGCCGTGGTTCGTGAACGTGCCCTTGACGTCGAGGTTTCCTTTGGCGTGCAGGACCGCGTCGGCGTGGTTCGTGAAGTTGCCGTTGTAGTTGACCATGCCGCCGCGGACGGTCCAGTCGCCCTGGTTCGACACGGCGCCGTAGAGGTCGATGTTGTTCACGTCGAGGGCGCCGGTGTTGGTGAACGTATTGAACTGGAGCCAGACCTGCTCGCCTGTCCAGTTGGTGAGTTCGACGCGGTATCCGGAGGCGGTGTTGGCGGTGATGGAAGTCACCGTGTGCGGGTCGCTTACTTCGACGTAGTAGTTGCGGGCTCCAAGGTTGAACTGCACGTCCCACTGGTAGGCGCCGTTCTGTGGAACTATAAAGTGGGGCGACCAGTGCTGTTGGTCTTCCCAAAACCCGTTGTAGTTCCCGACAACGCTTGTCCAGGCGGCGGGATAAAGTGTTCCTGTCGCCCTGTCGGCCGGCACGAGCATAACCGCCAGAATGGCCAGGGCGCCGGCAACCGCGGTTCTGTGGAATGTCATGCTTTTCCCCTCTCGCCCCCAAGCGCGTATAGCCGGGGCGCGTCTGCGAACCAGCAATTTTACATGATGATGGGCCAAAAAGCAAACCGGGAACCGTCGAAACTTGGGCGACAACACGCTTGACGCCGACCGCCGCCTGTGCGCTACTGGATACCATAGACATCGGGCAGGCCGTTAGATTGCAGCGCCCTTCGAGCCCGGACCGGAAGGTCCGGGTAACCCCGCGGCGCGCAGCGCGCCGCGCCCATCGGTGAACCATGGAGAACGCCCGCATCGCCGCCGTCTTCGAGCAGGTCGCCGACATCCTCGAGATCCTCGGCGAGAACCCGTTCCGCATCCGCTCTTACCGCAACGCCGCCCGCACCGTGGGCGACATGACCGAACCGCTGGCCGACACGGTGACCGAAGGCAAAGACCTTACGGCCCTGCCCGGCATCGGCGAGAGCCTGGGCGGCAAGATCCGCGAGATTCTCAAGAGCGGCACGTGCGAGATGCTCGAGGACCTCCGCCGGCGCCTCCCGCCGCACGTGCCGGACCTCCTCCACGTGAGAGGGCTGGGGCCGAAGAAGGTGAAGGTCCTCTACGAGCAACTTGGCGTCGAAAGCCTTGGCGACCTGAAGACCGCCGCCGAGGCCGGCACGATTCGCAACCTCGAAGGCATGGGCGCCAAAACCGAGCAGAATATCCTCAAAGGACTCGCGACGCTGGAGGCCGAGGCCGGCCGCATCGGCATCAAGGACGCCGCCGACGCCGTGCTCGCGCTGGGCCGGCACCTCGACGGCGTGAAGACCATCCGCCGGTGGCAGGTCGCGGGCAGTTTTCGCCGGCGACGCGAGACCATCGGCGACCTCGACGTGCTCATCGAAGCGTCCGACCGCGCGAAGGCGGCCGAGGCCATCCTGGCCTATCAGCCCATCGAGGACGTGGTTGCGCGCGGCGAGCAGAAGGTCTCGGTGGCCTTGGCGGGCGGGCTCCAGGTGGATTTTCGCTTCATCGAAGCCGAAGCCTTCGGCCCGGCCATGATGTATTTTACCGGCTCGAAGGCCCACAACATCGGCCTGCGCAAGCGGGCACAGAAGCGGGGCCTGAAACTCAACGAGTACGGCCTCTTTCGCGGCAAACGGCGCGAGGCGGGAAAGACCGAGCAGGAGGTATTCAAGGCCCTCGGCCTGCCGTGGATTCCGCCGGAACTCCGGGAGGACCGCGGCGAAATCGCCGCCGCCGCCGACGGAAAACTCCCGAAACTCGTCCAGCGAAAGGACATCCGCGGCGACCTCCACGCCCACACCACCGCCACCGACGGGGCCAACACGCCGCGACAACTCGCCGAGGCCGCACGCACACTCGGTTATAAGTATCTCGCTATCACCGACCATTCCAAGGCGGTGAGGGTTGCCGGCGGTCTGAATGCGGCGGCCCTCGGGCGCCACGCCGACCGCATCCGCGAACTGGACGCCCACCTGGACGGCTTCCGGCTCCTCGCGGGCGTCGAGGTGGATATCCTCAAGGACGGCCGCCTCGACCTGCCCGAGACGCTGCTCGGCACCCTGGACTGGGTCGTGGCCAGCATCCACAGCGCGTTTTCGCTGGCGGAAGAGGAGATGACCGACCGTATCCTGGCGGCCGTCGGGTCGGGCGTCGTGCACTGCATCGGCCATCCGTTCGGCCGGATCATCGGCCGGCGCGACCCGATCCGGTTCGATGCGGACCGCGTGTTCGAGGCGTGCCGCGAGGCCGGCGTCTGCCTGGAGATCAATGCGTACCCCGACCGGCTCGACCTGCCGGACATCTACTGCAAACGCGCCCGCGACATGGGCGTGACGATGGTCATCTCGACCGACGCCCACAAGATCGCGGACCTGGACCTGATGCAGTACGGCGTCAGCGTTGCGCGGCGGGGCTGGCTCGAGAAGGGCGACGTGCTGAATACGCTTTCGCTTTCGGCCCTGCGCAAGCGCTTGAAGCCAAGTTAGCCGCCGCGCTTGCCCGGCGCGTCGTTAGCCGCCGCGCTTGCCCGGCGCGTCGTTAGCCGCGGGGCTTGCCCCGCGCGTACCTTTGCCACAAGGGGCTATGCGTGACATCCAAGCATGACCCGTCAAAGATGAGCCGGTCCGGCGCCGCCAAACGCGCCGAGACCCTCCGCCGCCGGATCGAGCACCACAACTACCGCTACCACGTCCTGGACGACCCCGAGGTCTCGGACGCGGCGTTCGATGACGCCATGGTCGAACTCCGGGCCATCGAAGAGCAGTGGCCGGAACTTGTCACGCCCGACAGCCCGACCCAGCGCGTCGGCGGGCGGCCGCGCGACGGCTTCGCCACGCTTCGCCACGAAACGCCGATGCGAAGCCTCCTCTCGATCTACGCCGAGGAGGAGATAGTCCGCTTCAGCGAAACCTGCCGCAAGGAACTCGCGGCCGATGACGTGCCACTGGTGGCCGAGCCGAAGTACGACGGCGTCAGCATCGAGATCGTCTACGACGGCGGCCGCATGGTCTCGGCCGCGACGCGCGGCGACGGCGCTACCGGCGAAGACGTGACCGCCAACGTCCGGACGATTGGCCAGGTGCCCCTGCGCCTGCGCAGCGGCGAGGTCGAAACGCCGGAGCACCTGGTGGTGCGCGGCGAAGTGTATATGGACAAGGCGGAGTTCGCGGCGTTCAACCGCCGCCAGGAAGAGGCCGGCGAGAAGACCTTCGCGAACCCGCGAAACGCCGCCGCCGGCAGCCTCAGGCAACTCGACCCGCGAATCACGACCGAGCGGCCGCTTCGCATCTTTTTCTGGGAAATCGCCCCGTCGTCGAGTTCGCGGCCCGAGACGCAGTGGGAGTGCCTCCAAACCATGCGCGGTCTGGGTCTGAAAACGTGTTCGCAATCGCAACTGCTTGCCAGTACGGAAGATGCGATTCGGTGGCACCACGATCTGGAGGCCCGCCGCGACGATCTTCCGTACGAGATCGACGGCTGCGTGTTCAAGGTCAATAGCCTGGCCGACCACGACCTGTTGGGGGTCCGCGCCGCCAACCCACGATGGGCGGTAGCCTACAAGTTCGCCGCACGACAGGAAACCACCAGGATTCTGGAGATCCATCCCCAGGTCGGCCGCACGGGGGCCGTCACGCCCGTCGCCGTGCTCGAGGCCGTCGAGATCAGCGGCGTCACGGTCACGCACGTCAGCCTGCACAATCAGGACGAAATCGACCGGAAAGACATCCGCGTCGGCGATACGGTCCTCGTTGAACGTGCCGGCGACGTCATCCCCCACGTCCTGGAGGTCATTACCCAGAAGCGGCCGAAAGGGACGCGGCGCTATCGCCTGCCGCCGAAATGCCCCGTCTGCGGGGCACAGGTCGTCAAGCCGCAGGGCGAGGCCGTCTCGCGATGCACCAACAACTCGTGCCCGGCACAGGTCAAAGAGAGCATCAAGCACTGGGGCGGCAAACAGGCTCTCGACATCGACGGCCTGGGCGACAAACTCGTCGATCAACTCGTTGATACCGGCCTTGTCCGCGACGTGGCGGGCCTGTACGACCTGACGGTCGAATCGGTTGCGGCCCTCGAACGAATGGCCGAAAAGAGTGCCTCGAATCTCGTCGAGGCCGTCGCCGGCAGCAAAAAAGCGCCGCTCGCGCGCGTCATCCACGGTCTGGGCATCCGCCACGTCGGCCGGGCAACGGCCGACACGCTGGCAGCCGCGTTCGGTTCCCTGGCCGCCCTGGCCGCTGCTGATTCCGAACGCCTCCTGGCTGTGCCGGATGTCGGCCCGGAGGTCGCCGCCGGCATCGTCCAGTGGTTCGGGAGCGAGGAGAACCGCAACCTGCTGGCGAGGCTGCGCAGCCATGGAATCGACCCGAAAATGACGCAGGCGCCGGCCGCCGCCGGCCGCATGGACGGCAAGACGGTCGTTATCACGGGCCAACTCCAGTCCATGAGCCGCAACCAGGCCGAAGAACTCGTCCGACGCGAAGGCGGGGTGGCCACAGGCAGCGTCTCCAGTAAGACCGATTATCTCGTCGTCGGCGCCAACCCCGGCGCGGGCAAGACACGAGCCGCCGAAAAGCACGGAACCGACATCCTTGACGAGCAGGCCTTCTTGAAACTTGTGGGCAAGGTGTAGGCTGGCAAGGGCGGGGCACGTCGTGCTACTTTGTCAACTTCGACGCCATACAGGCAAGTCGTAGCGCGGTGTCCAGTCTTGGGCACCGCGCGGTGGGCAAGACTGCCCACCGCGCTACCCCCGAGTTTTGCGCGGTGGGTCTTCCATTTTGCGCGGTGAGTCTCCTGACCCGCCGCGCAATGTGCTACAAGCAATCGTGAATTGGTCCAGGCGTCTCAGTGTCGCCCGCTGCCCGCGAGTGGCATCGTTTTCCGCATCGAAGTGCAGATTCTTGGCGTGCCGATGCCCATATATGGGGTGTTTGCGCTTCGCGGCCCCCAGATAAGGGGTGTCGGGCCTCCAGCCTTCGTTTTTTCAATGCACTCTCCACGCGGCGCGATATAATGAGCGCCCGACGAATCGTGGGGGGAAAGTTGAGCCTATGGCAGCGGCAGCACTGGCTTCGGGATGGCGAATCGCCCGGGTTTTCGGGATCACGATCCGCGTTCACCTCAGTTGGATCGTGATCTTCGTCCTGCTTACGACCACACTGGCCAGCGACGTCCTTCCTCTAAGCAACCTGGCGGGCGGCGGGGCGTGGTGGGACGGCATGGAGGTTGCCGGGAAGATCAACGCCTACCAGCGTGCCCATCCCGGCTTGAGCGACGAGGTGGTCGCCCGTCGCTACGGCGTCACCCTGTGGCCCGAGTGGCAGTATTGGGCGCTGGCGGTGGTCGGGACGTTGGGCCTGTTTGTCTGCGTCCTGGCCCACGAACTGTCGCACAGCGTCGTCGCCCAGGGCATCGGGATACGGGTCGAGGGCATTACGCTGTTCGTTTTCGGTGGCGTCGCGCGGATCCGAGACGAGGCCCGGACCCCCGGAGCGGAGTTCAAGGTCGCCGCCGCCGGGCCCCTCATGAGCCTGGCGTTGGGAGGCTCGTGCTGGGTCATCTACGGCCTCTTTAGCGGTATCTTGCCGCCGCAGGCCGCGACCCTGATCTACTACTTCATGTTCATCAACCTGGCGTTGGTCGCCTTCAATTTGCTGCCGGGTTTCCCGCTGGACGGTGGCCGCCTGCTCAGGGCCGCCGTGTGGAAGATCACCGGGAACCTCCGGCGCGCGACGTACGTCGCGTCGCTGTGCGGGCGTGTCTTTGCGGCGATCCTGATGGCCGTCGGCGCCATGCAGTTCCTGGTGCTCGGGTCGAGCCTGGGGGGGCTGTGGTGGGTGGTCATCGGTCTGTTCCTCTGGTTTGCCGCCAAGGCGAGTTATCAGCAGGTGGCCCTGCGCGAGGCGTTCGCCGGGCTGACCGTCCGCGATGCCATCCGGCGCGACGTCGTCACGGTGCCGCCGGACCTGACCCTGGACCGTCTCGTGGATGAGTACATCTATCGTTACCGCGTCCGGAGTTTTCCCGTTGTCCAGGGGGAGACCCTTTTGGGTATGGTCAGCCTGAAGGACGTTCGGGCGGTGGCGCGAGGCGGCTGGCCCTGGCGCCGGGTCGAGGAAACGATGCGGCCGGTGGGAAACGGGAACGTCGTCCATCTCGATGAGGATCTCGTCTCGGTCATGCGCAAGATGATGCAGCACCGCTGCGACCACCTGGCCGTCCTCGACGGCGACCGCCTCGCGGGCGTCATCTCGCGCGACGATATGCAGAGGCTGTTCCAGATCAGGAGCGACCTCGGAACGGGAAGGACCCAGCCGCCGACCTAGTGTTCTGTCGCTGCTGATTTGCGGGGTGCCACTGGCTGCTTGTCAGCCAGTGTGTAGCGAGCAGCAGGACAGGCACTGGCGGACAAGCCGCCAGTGGCACCCGGCGAGTGTTCAGATGGTAACGGGAAGGCACTGGCGGACAAGCCGCCAGTGGCACCCGGCGAGTGTTCAGATGGTAACGGGAAGGCACTGGCGGACAAGCCGCCAGTGGCACCCGGCGTAAAACGTGTGCCGCACCCCATAGCGGGCCGTTCCCGAAAACGGGCGGCTCGGGGCAAGGCACACAGGAACCGACAATGCCGGTTACCGCACATGAAGCCGCGCTGTGGAAAGCCGGCGCCAACGGCGCCGTCGAGTGCTCGCTGTGCGCCCACCGCTGCCGCATCGCCCCCGGCAAGCGCGGCGTGTGCCGGGTCCGCGAGAACGTGGGCGGCCATCTCGTGACGCTGGTTTACGGTCGGGTCATTGCGCGGCACGTGGACCCGATTGAGAAGAAGCCGCTGTTCCACTTTTTGCCGGGCTCGCGGGCCTTTTCCATCGCGACGGTCGGATGCAACTTCCAGTGCGGATTCTGTCAGAACTGGCAGATCTCCCAGTGGCCCCGCAGCGCCGAAGGCGAGATGCCCGGCGAGACCGCGTCACCCGAAGAGATCGTAGCGGCCGCACAGCGCTACAACTGTGCATCCATCTCCTACACCTATACCGAGCCGACCATCTTCTTCGAGTACGCCCGCGACACGGCGCGCCTGGCCGGGCGGGCGGGCCTCAAGAACACCTTCGTCACGAACGGATTCATGACCGCCGAGGCACTCGACGAGATGGCCGATTGGCTCGACGCCGCCAACGTCGACCTCAAGGCCTGGCAGGACGACTTCTACCGCCGCGTCTGCAAGGGGCGGCTGGAGCCGGTCAAAGAGTCGATCCGCCGGATGCACGAGATGGGCATCCGGGTCGAGGTCACGACCCTCCTGGTGCCCGGCCAGAACACGGACCCGGACGACCTGGCGGGCATCGCCGAGTTTCTCGTCTCGGTCTCGCCGGACATTCCGTGGCACGTCACGCGGTATCACCCGGACTTTGAGGTCCGCGACCCGCCGCCGACGCCCATCTCGACGATCGAGCAGGCTATCGAGATCGGCCGGCGGGCGGGGCTGCGGTTCGTTTACGCGGGCAATATCGCCGGCTTGCAGGACACCGTCTGCCCGTCGTGTGGGGCGACGGTGATCGCGCGGCAGGGCATGGGGGTTTCCGAGATAAACTTGCGCGGCTCGGCGTGCGCCGGCTGCGGTACGGACTTGCCGATCATCGTTGAATGACCGTCAACCGTTAAAGGATGGCCCATGGCTAGGAACCAGAAACCGAAAGCGAAGGGCGGAGCGAACAAGGCAAAGGCCAAGCCGAAGAAGCCTGTGCCTAAGGCGTCGAAGAAGCCGGTTGCCAAACCCGCCAAGCCCGTCAAACCCGCCAGACCGCCCCGGCGCCGCAGCAAACCCTCCAGAAAACGCACCAAGGTCGGCTTCATCGGCCTCGGCCTGATGGGCGCGCCGATGGCGGCGACGCTTCTCAGGGCCGGTTTTCCGCTCCAGATTTGGAACCGCACGCCCGAGAAGGCCAGGGAACTCGTGCACGAGGGGGCGGTCTTCGCACCGACACCCGCCGCCGCCGCCAGGGGCGCCGATGTGGTCATCGTCATGGTGGCCGACGACGCCGCACTCGACACCGTCCTTTTCGGCGAGGAGGGTCTCAGCCGCGGCCTGAGGCGCGGGGCCGTGCTCGTCAACTCCTCAACCACCAGCCCGGGCATCGCCTTCCGGGCCGCCACGGCACTGCGCAGTCTCGGCGTCCGGTACCTCGAAGCGCCCGTCATGCGGAGCGTCCAGGCCGCACGGGACGGGGCACTTCAGATCCTCGTCGGCGGAACCGCCGCCGACCTTGCCAAGGCCCGCAGCGTCCTGGAGGCTATGGCGACCGAGATCCATCACGTCGGAGGCATCGGCCGCGCCGCCACCATGAAACTCGCCTGCAACCTCCTGAAGGCTTGCCTCACCCAGGCGTTCGCCGAGTCCTTCGTCCTGGTCCGAAAGAGCGGCATCCCCTTCGAGACGATGATGGACGTTCTGCACGTGGGGCCGCTCGATTGCCAGGCCCTTCGCGATGCCGAGCACACCGTGGTCAACCCTGGCGGCCGACCGACGTTTCTGCTGCGGCATATGCTCAAGGACCTCAACCTCGCCCTGGAACTTGCCCAGCAACTGGACGTTCCCGCGCCGATGACCGCTGTGGTCCGCCAACTCCTCTCCGCCGCCGACAACCTCGGCCGCGGCAGCGACGACTTCGGCGCCATCCTCGAACTCATGGCCCAATGGGCCGGCGTTTCCATGCGCGGGTAGAAGGGTGGGTCACGGCGCTGTCGAAAAACGCGTGTGCCACGGCTCCCGGCACATCGGGACCCGGCCGTGCGGATCGGCCTGCGGACGTTTCGAGCCGTCTTTCGGGCGTGGCAAGTTTTTCTGGTCCCGATACATCGGGACAGGTGGTTGTAGCGCCGGGCTTTATGCCCGGCGGCCGTTGGTCAGGCCGACGGCGATTCCGCGCCGGGGATAAACCCCGGCGCTACATGACGTGCAGCCAAGTCCGTAGCGCCGGGCTTTATGCCCGGTACCGATGTATCGGGATTGGCGGCGGCGCCGGCCAGGATGCGCCGGGGATAAACCCCGGCGCTACGGCCAAGCCGTAGGTAATCGTCCCCTGCCGGAAATCGTGGCCACCCCTTCTTTCGCCCAACTGCGAAAACGGTTGACAGACTCCGGCCAACGGCCTACCATTCGTTAACTACCCGTATGAGGCGAGAATGGCTGAGGCCGCCGACATCGTCCACATTTCGGACCGCGATGGCGTGACGTTGGTCCGCCTTCGGTCCGGCGCCGTGCGGACCGAGGCGGAAGTCGAAGCGCTGGGACGCGGGCTCCTGTCGGTGGTCGAAGTGCCCGGCCAGCGAGTGGTCCTCAGTTTCCTCGGCGTCAAGCACCTGACGTCCCTCGTCCTGGGTCAACTCATTCAGGTGAACAAGCGGCTGGCTGACTCGGGGGGAGAGATCCGCCTGGCCGACATCGACCCGCAGGTCTACGAGATCTTCACCATCACGCAGCTGGACCGGCTCTTCAAGATATACGAACGAGAGGACGAGGCCCTCGCCAGTTTCGCCGAGGATGCGGAGGCGTAGTGTGACGTCCAATCCCCCCAAAACCGATGACATGGGCGCCTGGACCGAGCGGGTCTTCCCGACCAGCCTCGCTGAAATCCGGGGCACCGAACGCGATGTCTTGACGCGCCTCAGGGAACTCGCTTACGACGAGGATCATCTCTTTGCCGTGCGGCTGTCGCTGGAGGAAGCCCTCGTCAACGCCATGAGACACGGCAACCACTTCGACCCGAACCGCTCGGTCCGGGTCTGGTATCGGATTTCACCCGACCGCGTGGAAATCCGCGTGGCCGATGAGGGCACCGGATTCGACCCCGGCGGGGTGCCCGACCCGACCGCGGACGAGAACCTCGATAAGCCGTGCGGACGTGGCATCATGCTCATGCGGTGCTACATGGACAAGGTCGAGTTCTCGCCGCGCGGCAACGAGGTCTTCATGGTCAAGCACCGTTAGCCGAAGAGAGCCGGTCCGGCCGACCAGGCCCCGGGCGGCCGGCGTCGTCACATCGGCTTGGGCGGGGGGCCCAATCGTGTGGAGGACGCCATGAAAATCGAGACACGCACCGAGTTCGACTGCCAGATCATTGCCATCAGAGGATCGGCCGACGTCAACGCCTCGGCCTTTCTCCGCGAAGCGCTTCTGGCCATCATCGAAGGCGGTATGACGCGGCTCATCTGTGACCTGACCGAGACGGACTTCATCGGCTCCGACGCCCTCGGCGTACTCATTACGGCCTATCTGAAGGCGACCGGACGCAACGGATTCGTCAAACTCGCCAATCCCCAGTCCCACCTTACCGAGGTCCTCGAAACCACACGCCTCAATCGCTTGTTCGACGTCTATCCGGACGTCTCCAGTGCGCTCGCCAGCGCGTAAGGTCGCATCAGAGTTCTGTCCCGCGCGTGCCCGGCATCTTTCCGCTTCCTCGCTCTCACGGGGCGGCGTACAGCGATTCCGGCTTCAGGTGATCTCCCCCGACTCCGGCCCTGACGAGGCGCCTGCGCACGGACCAGCATAGGTGACACGTGCCCGCGTAGCCCGCCGGATCCGGACGGAACCCGTGCTGCCCGGCGTCCGCCAGCAGTTGTTTCGGACCGCCTGAGACGAGCCGGGCGATGAGCGGCGAGGTGTCCGGCCGCCAGGCGCCAAGCACTTGGTCGAGGGGTGCATCCGCGCCGGCGCGGCCGAAAACGATTCCCGCACACGTTCCGGGATAGACCCAGCCGTCCGGATCGACGTGGACGTGCCGACTTTCGAGCAGTGCGGCGCGGCAGCCGTCGTCGGGCAGGTCGTCGATTGGCGTTCGCTCGGCCAGAGGCGCGAGGCAATCGGCGGCCCGGCCGGTCATCCGCTCGGAATAACGCCGCAGAAAGTCGGCGAAAACGGCGTCCCGTTCGGCCTCCGGCATGGCGGCGACATCTTGAGGCCCCTGGAGCCATTTCCAACGCCGCACCCGGACCCCCGCCGGGCCGAGCACCTCACGGGAAACCGCGTAAAGCAGCCTCACGCGCTCGGGCGGAACGAACTCCTGATGGTACGGGTCCGCGCTGATCGCAAGTTGCATCATGCCGGCGTCGCGCAGTAGCGAGAGGCGCCGCCGGACCTCCGCCTCCGACGTGGCCCAGAACCCGTTGGTTTCAACGTATCCGACGCCTGCGAGGCCTGCCTCTCGGGCGGCCCGGACGATGGCCACGAGACGCTCGATGTTGCCGAACGGCTCGCCCCCGCCGATATGGATGCCGCCGCCCGCTACGCCCAAACGCGCAAGGGCCGCCAGGTGGCCCGCTGCTGCCTCCACCGTCATCCACTCCGGCCGCTCGGGCCCCGAACAGACGTAACAGTGTCGGCACCGGGCAGGGCACCAGTTGGTAATCAATAGCCCGGCGGCATCCAGCGGCATGAGACGGGTCAGCGGCATGGCGCCATTATACGTGCCCCCGGCGGGGCAAAAATGTT
>Ga0307427_1001550_pt1 | contig 11734 bp, 9 predicted proteins | sample SalMarWE160190MG_FD_202162 | JGI IMG/M metagenome (GOLD analysis project Ga0307427, IMG submission 202162) | Salt marsh sediment microbial communities from the Plum Island Ecosystem LTER, Massachusetts, United States - WE1603-190 | ecosystem: Environmental > Aquatic > Marine > Intertidal zone >... | reverse complement strand
GCGTCGCGTCGAGACCGGCTGCACGAAGCGCTTCGACCGCCAGGTCCCACCGCGACGCCTCGCCCGCGCCGCACGCGTGCAGCGTGCCGCGCGCGCCCGACTCGACCATCGCCAGGAGCGCCTCGGCCAGGTCCTCGTTCCACGTCGGGCACCCTGCCTGGTCGGTGACGACGCGAAGCGGCTCGCCGGCCTGGGCGTGAGAGAGAATCACGTCGATAAAATCTCTCCCTCCCGCGCCGTACATCCACGCCGTGCGGACGATGAGGTGGCCGTCGGGCGCGGCGGCGCGGACGCGGGTCTCGGCCTCCGCCTTGGTCCGGGCGTAGACGCTCAGCGGACTTGGCGGGTCGTCCTCGACGTAGGCGCCCGGTTTGGTCCCGTCGAAGATGAAGTCGGTGCTCATGTGGACGACGAGGGCGCCGGCGTCTGCGGCAGCGCGGGCCACCATCTCGACCGCCTCGACGTTCAGGCGCCGGGCATCCGCCGGCCGGTCCTCGGCGCCGTCCACGTCGGTCCAGGCCGCCAGGTGAAAGACGGTCTGCGGCCGGATGACCCGCACAGCCTCGGTCACGGCAGTCCCGTCTGTTACGTCGAGGTCCGCAAGGTCCGTCAGATGAAGCGCGTCGGGGCTCGGCGCGGCGCGGGTGAGGCGCGGTCCGAGGGCGTGGCCCAGCAGGCCTGCGGCCCCGGTTACCAGGATCGGATAATGGCGTTCGGAAAGAGGCATCCACACTCCCGGTGCGCGACTCGTCTCCGGCGTACGTTATCTCTGCCGTGCCGTCGGGCACGATTGCGCTGTAGCCACGCGCCGCGAGCCCGTGGTGACAGGCCGGTCGCTTCATCCACACAGCCCCGGAGGGGCGCTTGAGGCGTCAGTCGCCCCTCCGGGGCTCCGCGCCTTCGCCCGTCCACAGTACCACGGGCTTGCGGCGCGTGGCTACAGTGCAGATGCCCCTTACGGGGCGAACACCAGGCGCCGCGCGGTCGGCCCGAAGCACTGCCAGACGGGAGAGTCCCCGTGCGCGTTGACAAGGCGGCCGGAAACGGCTAAGGTACCTCGTCCGACCATGTCGGGGTCGGCGTTTCTCTCGCGCCTGCGGCCCGGCCCCAGCGAGCGTGACCCGGAGGGCCCGCCGCCTCCATGGCCTCATTTCTGAAACATTTCCGGACGGTCAGCGGCCTGACGCTCCTGTCGCGCATCATGGGGTTCCTGCGCGACGCCGCACTGGCCCACGTCGTCGGCGCCGGCCAGACCATGGACGCCTACAGCATGGCGTTCATGATGCCGAACCTACTGAGACGGCTGTTCGGCGAAGGGGCGCTCAGCGCGGCGTTCGTCCCGGTCTTCACGCAGTACCTCGAGTCCGGCGACCGCAAAGCCGCCAACCGTTTCATGAGCCTGATGATCGTTCTGCTCGTGGCGAGCCTGGCGGCCGTGACGCTCGTGGTCGAGGGCGCCTTGCTCGTGCTTCGGCATTTTACCGTGGGCATGGAGAAGTGGCACCTGATTTTTGGTCTGGCGGCCGTGATGTTTCCGTTCGCGCTGACGATCTGTCTGGTGGCGCTGCTTCAGGCGGCACTGAACTGCTGCCGGCATTTCGTGATGCCGGCACTGGCGCCGATCCTCCTGAACCTCTTCATCATCGGCGGTGCGGTGGCGGCGGCGCTCTGGGCGGCCGACGACGCGGTCACGCAGGTCTACATCATCGCCGGCACCGTCGTGGCGGCCGGGGTGGTGCAGGTTCTCATCCAGGTGCCGGCGCTTGCGAAGAAAGGTCTGCGGTTCTTCCCGGTCTGGGACCTGCGGCACGAGGGCCTTCGGCGGGTGCTGCGCCTGATGGGGCCGATGGTCCTGGCGATCGGCGTCATCCAGATCAACGCCTTCATGGACTCGGCCGTGGCCAACGTCTTCAGCCCGTACGAAGTGGGGAAGGAGACGTTCCGGATCGCCGGCCGCGAGGTGGCGTACCCGATGGAGACGGGTGCGGCGGCGGTGCTGTACTTCGGCCAGCGTCTGTACAACTTCCCGCTGGGCGTGTTCGCCATTGCGATGGCGACCGTACTCTTTCCGGAACTCAGCCGCTACGCCCATCGCAAAGACCACCTGGGCATGGGACGGGTGGCGTCGCAGGGGTTGCGGCTGACGGTGTTCATCACGATTCCCGCCGCCTTCGGCCTGGTGCTGGTGTGCGAACCGCTGCTGCGGCTGTGGCTCGGGCACGGCCGCTTCGCCGCCGACCCGCACGCGGTTGAGCGGGCCGCGTGGGTCACCCGCGTCTATGCGCTGGGCATCTGGGCATATTCGACCAACCATATCCTGATCCGTGCCTTCTACGCGAACCAGGATACGCGGACGCCGCTTCGCGTGGCGATGGTGGCGGCGGTCATGAACTTCGGGCTGAACCTGGTGCTGATCTGGCCGCTCGCCGAGAAGGGGCTGGCGCTGGCGACCGTCCTCTCGGCCGTGGTCCAGTTCGCCGTCCTCTCGGCCGTCCTGAGCCGGCGCGTGACGCACCTGGAGTGGCGGCGGCTGGTCGCGACCGTCGGACGGACGGTCCTGGCGACCGGCGTGATGGCCGCTGCCACGGCCGCAGGTGTCTACCTGGCCGCGCCCGCCCTGGGGCTGGCGGGGCGTACGGCGGCGATCGCCCAACTCGCCTTCGGCGTGACGGCCGGCGCCGTCGCCTTCGCCGCAACCGCCCACCTGCTGCACATGAGCGAACTCAAGGACCTCCTCGCCGCCGGCCGCGCACGCGACGAGACCGAACCGCCGCCGCCGAGGCAGTGATCGCCAACGCCGTTCGCCATTCTGGTCGGCAGCCCGACATCGAGGCAATTTCCGTTTTGCAGAAGTTTTCCCGGCACGATGCCGATTTTTGAGGTATAATACTTCTGGCAAGGAGAGGTGGGGCACATGCTCGGCGAGAGACTGCGGTTTGCCCGAGAAGCCGTCGGTTTGCGCCAAGCCGATTCGGCCAAGCACCTGGGAATCGTAGATTCCGGAATCTGCGACATGGAGAGCGGGCGCCGGGATCCCAAGGCGGCGCAACTCGCGGCGCTGGCTGAACTCTACAACCGGCCCGTGAGTTTCTTCTTCAGCGAAGAGCCGCTGCCCCGGGAGGTGGTTCTCTGGCGCGGTAAGCCAGATGCGGAGGGCGACGGCAGGCGCATTCAGCGGGAGTTCTTCTCCCTCTGCGAAGACTACCAGGAGTTGGAGGAAGTCACCGGTAAGGCGGCTGCTTCCCGGCTTCCTGAGGATTCTACGCCAAAAGAGCGCTTCGGCTACCCGCAGGCGGAGTCTCTGGCCTTGCGCATCTGGCAGGAATTCGACTTGGGCAGTGCTCCGGCCGAAAGCCTCCGGCAGGTCATGGAGGAGAGGTACTACGTCAAGATCTTCGCGCTCTCCCTTGCCCACGAGGCCTCAGCCGCCAGTACGCGGAGCCCTCGGTTCGGCCCAGCCACCCTGCTTAACAGAGACAACGTCCACTGGCGCCGCAACTTTGATCTGGCCCACGAACTCTTCCACCTTCTGACTTGGGGCACCTTCCGCACGCCGGAAGAGGAATCCAGCATCGAAGCCGATGAATACGAAGAGAGCCTAGCCAACTGCTTCGCGAGCAGGTTGCTGCTGCCTGAGGGCCCATTCCTGGAGAGCATCGATCCTTTCCTCGACCGTGAGGGAAACCTGAGCACCACTGTCAACCAGATCCACGAGCTGGCCAGGAGCTTTGATGTGTCGGCGGAAGCTATCCTTTACCGCTGCGCAGGAATGCTGAGATGGCATAGGGACCAGACGGAGGAGGCCGTTGACAAGGTGCGTGTTTCTCGCGTGTGGAGAGAGAACAGGGTCGTTGAGAGTCTCCCGTCGCGTTACGTCTCCCTAGCACTGGAGGCCTATAGGCAGGGACTGATCTCCTATCGCCGAGCGGCGCGATACTTGAGGAAAGGCTTCAAGGAGGCCCAAGACATCCTGGAGACGCCCGGGGATGACATCCAGCAAGACGATCAGATCACGATTGCTGCTGATTGACACGTGCGTTGTCATTGAAGCACATCGCCTTGACGTGTGGCAAGCGCTCCTTAGCCAGTGCCAAGTCATCCTGCCCGAAACCGTGGTCGGGGAGGCCATTCAAGTCGCCAGGGAGTTCGACGACTTCGACTTGCGGTTGGAGCATGAGATCGAGGAAGGGCTGATCCAATCGCCTTCCCTGGATGCCTCAAGTCTGAAGATCGTGATGGCGCGCTGCCCGCCATTCCCTGGCAAGATCGATGCCGGGGAGCTTGAGTGCCTCGCTTTTCTTCTGGAGGATGCAGACGAGAGCAGCCTTATCTGTTCCTCGGATGCCGTTGTCTTTCGCTATCTCGCGTGGGTTCAACTATCGCAGCGCGGGATTTCGCTGGAAGAGGTGCTTCACGGCATCGGGATCGGCCCTCCTCTGGAACCTCGTCTCCGCAAGGCCTTCCGGGAGAAGTGGACCCAAAAGGGATTTGCCGAGGCCCTGCAAGCGGGGTTCTTCGAGTTGTGAGGCAGCCGCCATCACAGCCGCTTGATTCCGATTAGACGGCGCGATAGAAGAGGGTCGCGCGCTGCTAGCGAGAACGTTATGCCGCGACCTACCTACGCCGAAGTCGACCTGACGGCCATCCGCGACAACCTGCGGACGCTCCGCGAGCGCGTGGCGCCGGGCGTCAAGGTCCTGGGCGTCGTCAAGGCCGACGGTTATGGCCACGGGGCCGTCGAGGTGGCCAGGACGCTTGAGGCCGCGGGGATCGACATGCTCGGCGTTGCCCTCGTGGAAGAGGGCGTCGAACTGCGCAGCGAGGGGGTCGGGGCGCCGATCCTCGTTATGGGTCTCATCCATGCCGACGATGTCGCAGGCGCGCTGGAGTTCGACCTCATCCCCACCGTGGACGGGCCCGCCGCCGCTGCTGAGGTGGAAGCCCGCGCCGCCGAAGTCGACTGCACCGTCGCGGTGCACCTGAAGATCGACACCGGGATGAACCGCCTGGGCGTCCGTGCCGAGGAGGTCGCCGAAGCGGCCGCCGCCATACGCCGCATGGAACACCTGGCCATCGAGGGCGCCTACACCCATTTCGCGTGCGCCGACCGCGAGGACGACACGACGACGGCGGAGCAACTCGCGCGTTTCCGGGCGGCGTTGGAGGCGATGCGCGACGTCGGGGTCGAGCCGCCGCTGGTGCACGCGGCCAACTCGTCGGCCCTGCTCACGCTGCCCGAATCGCACTTGCGGATGGTCCGCGCGGGCCTGGCCCTGTACGGCATCCATCCCTGCAAGGCGGCCGAGGGGGCGCCGCTTCGACCGGCGCTGGCGCTCAAGACCCGCGTTGCCTGCCTGAAGCGCGTGCGGACCGGCGAAGGCGTCAGTTACGGTCACCGGTGGCGTGCCGAGCGCGAGTCCGTCATCGGCGTCCTGCCCATCGGGTACGGTGACGGGTACCCACGGGCCCTGTCGGAGGGGGGGAGGGTTCGCGTCGCCGGGCGTCTCGTGCCGGTTGCCGGCACGGTCTGCATGGACGCGACGATGGTAGACCTGACGGATGTGCCCGAGGCGCGCCCCGGGCTGGAGGTCTCGCTGATCGAGGCCGCCAGCGCCAGCCCCATCAGCGCCGCGGCCGTGGCCGAGGTGGCCGGCACGATCCCCTACGAGGTCCTTACCGGCATCGGCAAACGCGTGCCGCGCGTGTATCGCCGAGTCTGAGTCGCCGGGTGGCATGGCCACCCGACGTTAGGTGGCCATGTTCTTGCTTGCGCGCCCAGGCTCCATGGCCACGCAAGTTTACCCGCCGTGGCGGGCGTGGCCATGCCACCCGGCAAGTAGACTGCCCCCGGCGCATTGGCCGGGGGCAGATGGTCGGCACAGGATGTCGGCGGGCCTACGGGCTGTCGCCGTCGGCGGGCTTCTCCGATGGGCCTTCGTCGGGCGTCTCACCGGGCTTCTCGGTCGGAGTATCTTCCGGCTTCTCGCTCGGCGTCTCCGGCGGCGTCTCGGGTTCCGCCTCGCCCCCCTCGCGTTGGCCTTCGCGGAGGCGTTTGACGGCGGCCTCGGCCTCCTTGGCCGCCTCCGTGCCGGGGTACACGTTGATGATGTTTTCCTGATACATTCGGATCAGTTCGTAGATCGGCGTGTCGAGGTCCTTTTCGTACGGCTTGATCAGATTCAGGGCCTCTTCCGCCAGCCTTTCATGCTCGGGCCGGATCTTGGGCGGCGGTTTGGGCGTCTCCCCCGGCGTGGTCGGCGTTTCCCCCGGCGTGGTGGGCGTCTCGCCCGGCGTGGTGGGCGTCTCGCCCGGCAGCGCCGGCGTCTCGCCCGGAGGGGTGGTCGTGACCGGCGGCTTCAGTCCTTCCTCGATCACCTCGGCCGCCTCATCCTTCAGATGCTGGAGCGAAAGCACGAGCGCCGCCACCGCGGCGCCCACGATCAGCACGATAAGGATGCCGCCGATGATGAGCCAGAGTTTCCACCCGCCCTTGCGTGCGGCTCCCGCGCCGGCGCCGAGCACGTCCTCGACGGCGTGCTCCGGCATGGGGGTTCGCTGTCGTTGGGCCCGGCGGACGGCCCGCCCGAGCGCCTGGTTCAGGTGGCCTCCCCGGTCCTGGGCCGTAATGGCCCCGAGTTGGTTGATCAGGGCCTGGGAATCGGACGCATCGGTTCCCGAGGTGCTGAAGTCCAACCGGTCGAGCGCCTGGATGAACTGCTCGGCCGTCACGTACCGGTCTTCGGGCTGCTTCGCCATCGCGGTCTCGAAGAACCTGAAGGCGGCCACCGGGAGTTCCGGCACGTGCTGCCTGGGGTCCGGCACGGGGGCCTGGACCTGCTTCCTCATGATCTCGCGGTCGCTTGGCGCGTCGAATGCCGCGTGTCCCGTCAGAAGGGCGTAGTACGTTGCAGCCAGGGAATAGAGGTCGCTGGCGGCGGTGGGTTCTTCGCCAAGGGCCTGCTCGGGCGCCATGTACCGCGGCGTGCCGAGGCTGTGGCCGGAGCCGATGATGTCGTGACCCTGGAGCACGTCGCGAGCCAGGCCGAAATCGCTGACCTTCACCTGGCCGTCGCGCGTCATCATGATGTTGCCCGGTTTGATGTCGCGATGGATGATGCCGCGCTTGTGGGCGTGGCCGAGCCCTTCGGCGGCCGCACGAATGACACGAGTGGCCTCCGCGGGCGTAAACCGTTTCCTGGTCGCCAGATACTCGTGCAGCGCCCCGCCGTCCACCAACTCCATCACGATGTAGTACGTATCCCGATGTGGGCAAATCTGGTGGATCGTCACGATGTTCGGGTGGGCGAGTTTCGCGGCGCTTCGGGCCTCGCGCAAGAATCGCTCCACGACGCCCTGGCCTATCTTGGCGATCTTGGGCGGCAACATCTTGATGGCCACCGACCGTTCCAGGTTCGTGTCGAACGCCTTGTAGACAACGCCGAACCCGCCGCTGCCGACCCGGTCCAGGATCTTGAATCCGTTGACCTGTGTCCCGACCAGGGGATCGGCCTTGTCGTCGCCGGCCCCCTTCGCGGATGCCGCTTTGCCCTTGGCGCCCTTGGTCGCTCGCTTTGCCGGGTCGGCTGCGGCGACCTGCGCCATGGCTTCCAGAGCGCTCGGTTTCGCCGCCTTCGCGGCTTTCGGCTTGACGGTGGGCGGTTTTCTTTTCGGGGGGCCGGACGGGGCCTTGCCAAGCGGCCGGCCCACGGCCTGGGCCATTGCCGCCAGCGCGTCCGCAGGCGATGCGGATTTGGGCTTCGAAGGGGCGGGCTTCTTCTCGGGTGGTGGCGGCGGGGGCTGGGCGGCACGTTCCTGCGCCTCCGTCTCAACGGGCGGCCCCGAACTGGCCTCGCCGGGCACCCAACGATGGCCGCACGACCGGCACACCGCCTCCACCTCGGCGTGTTCCTTACGGATTTTGTATGCGGCGTGACATTTGGGGCACGCCACGAAAAGATGTGCCATCGGCCTTTCCGAACTGGTCCTGGCTCGCGGATCCCGCTTCAGGGCCGAGAACGCCTCATGGCACAGCCCAACCACACGCCGGGCCGCTCACCAAAGATGCACCCCATCAATTCTAACCCCTTATAGGAACAGGTCAAACGATTTCGTCGGCATTTCGGCTTGGCCGCCCATCGGGCCAAGATCACCTTCCACCGGCTGCGCCTCAAGATGCTCTCGGGCGAGGCGCCCGGCCGCCTACGACCGCAACACATCGAACCCCACCTGCGATTGGAGCACCGGAGGCAGGCGGACGGTGCCGTCGGCCTGTTGGCCGGTCTCGAGGATCGCCGCCAGGAGGCGCGGCAGGGCGACGGCGGCGCCGCCGACCGTGTGGACCAGGCGTGTGCGGCCGTGGCCATCGCGGTACCGCGTTTGGGTGCGGCGGGCCTGGTAGTCCGTAAAACCGGAGACGGCAGCCACCTGGAGCCACTTGCCCGTCCCCGGCGCCCAGACCTCCAGGTCCACGGTCTTGGCGGCGGCGTGACTCAGCCTCGGCGCGGGGCGCAGCGTGCGGCGGTGCGGGAGTTCGAGCCGCCGGAGGATGGTTTCGGCCGACCGGACCGCACGGTCGAGTTCGCTTTCGCCCTGGTCGGGTCGGCAGAAGGCGTAGACCTCGACGGTCTGAAACTCGTGAAGCCGGAGCAGGCCGCCCTTGCCATGCCCGTGACTGCCGAGCGTGCGGCGAAAGGCCGGCCCCGCAGCCACGAGGCGCTCCGGCAGACGTTCGCCCGGAAGCGTCTTCCCCGCGTACAGGTTCGCCAGGTGCGGTTCGGCGCGCGGCACCAGAAATACGTCGTGACTGGCCCCGACCGTGAGAGAGGGGGCTGGAAATACGTCGTGACTAGCCCCGACCGTGAGAGAGGGGGCCGTGCTGTGGTTGGCGTGGTGGCCCTCGACGCGGTACATCTTCTCTTCGAGCAGCGGCAGATGGGCTGAACCGGTCAGGGCTTGGCGCGTGGCAACCGACGGTGTGAGAACTTCCTCGTAACCGCCTTCGCGCGTGTGCACGTCGAGCATGAATCGGATGAGGCCCCGCACCAGCCGCGCGCCCTGACCCCGCCACACCAGAAAGCCGCGACCGGCCGAACCAGCCGTTTGCGCGAGGCCGAGCATCTCGACGATCTCCCCGTGCGTGAGCGGCGGGAAGTCTTTCGGCCACGGCGGGGACGCCGCCGGGGGGGGATGACCCGCCGCTTCCGCGGCGGGCTCGACGGCGGGCTCGACGGCGGGCTCGACATCGGGCACGTCTGTGGCGGGAAGGTTCGGCAGGGCCAGCAGCGCCTCTTCGCACTGGGCCTTCAGGCCGGCCATCTCGGTTTCGAGGGCGTGAAGTTCCTGAGCGACCTGGTGGCCTGCCTGCACCAGGTCGGGCGCGCCGGAGGTGTCGGCATCCGAATCGGGCCCGGTCCGTGGGGCCGTCTTGCGTCGGGCGAATTCGTCGCTGATCCGGCGGCGGCGGACGCGGAGCGCCTCGCGGACTTCGGCCCGCGCGGTCCAGCGGCCGTCGAGTTCCGTCACGGCATCAACCGCTTCGGGCGCGACGCCGCGACGCGCGAGCGCCGCCTTGACGCGCGCGGGCTCGGCGCGGATGAGCGCAAGGTCAAGCATGGGCCCGCCACCTACTGCTCGGCGCCGGGCAGGTCGCTCTCGATCCGGGCAACGCCCTGCTTCAACAGTTCCGCCGCCGCCACCTGGTTCTTGGCCAGCCGGTGCAGGCTCCATCCCAGGGCAAGCCCGACCACCCCCACCAGCACGTAGAGCCATGTGACCAGGCTGCCGATGGTGCTCAGGTTCTTCAACACTTCCGCCGCCTGTTCCTCGGTCATCGCCATCTCCTTGGCAAGGGTGCCTTTGCTGCTCGCGGCGTCAGGGTATCCGCTGGGGGCGCGTTACGCAAGGCCTGCGGCGGGTGGTGGGTGTGAAGCACGGTGCTTGCGGCGACGGGCGGTTTTCACTATGGTGGCCGCAGCATGGGACAAGTCCTTCGAATCGGAACGCGCGGCTCCCCGCTGGCGACGTGGCAGACCGACTGGGTGGCGTCGCACCTGGGCGAGGCCCATCCGGACCTCCGGGTGCAGGTCCGGCAGTTCCGCACCACGGGCGACCGCGACCGGGCGGCGCCGCTGGCAGGCCTGCCCGGCACCGGGTTCTTCGTCAAGGAACTGGAGCGGGCCCTCCTCGGCGGCGAGATCGACTTGGCGGTCCACTCCATGAAGGACGTGCCGACCCGGATGCCCGACGGCCTGGATGTCGGTGCGGCCGTGCCCCCGCGCGCCGACGTGCGGGACTGCCTCGTGACGCCGGCCGGCCTTGCGCCGGCGGACCTGCCGCAGCGGGCCGTCGTCGGGTCGAGCAGCCCGAGGCGGCGGGCGATGTTGCTTGCGGCCCGGCCGGACCTGGAGTTCGTGGACCTTCGCGGCAACGTCGAGACGCGGCTGGCGAAACTCGAGTCGGGCGTCTGCCACGCGACGGTGCTGGCGCGCGCGGGGCTCGAGCGGCTTGGCCTCCTGGACGGGCGCATGGTGCCGGCGCCGACCGACATTCTGCTGCCGGCCGCCGGGCAGGGCGCGCTCGGCCTGGAGTTTCGGTCGGCCGATGCGTGGGTCCGAGATGCCCTGGCGCCGCTCGACGATCCGCCGTCGCGGCTGGCGGTGGCGGCGGAGCGGGCGCTGGTCCGCCGGTTGGGCGCCGGCTGCCGCACGCCGCTTGGCGTCCTCGGGCAAGTTGATGACGCGGGCCGGATGACGCTGGACGTATGGCTGCTCGCGCCGGACGGGCGGGACTCGATTCGCCGCAGCGCCGGCGGTGCGGCGGCCGACGCCGCAGCCGTCGGGACGAATCTCGCCGAGAGCCTCCTGGCAGACGGTGCGGCGAGGTTGGTGGGGTGCGGCGGCGGAGAAAGGCATGCCTGACTGGCCGGACATGATCGCGCTGCTGGCGACGGGGCTGCTGGGCGGCACGCTGGGCGGCCTGCTCGGTATCGGAGGCAGCGTCCTGTTCATCCCGGTGATGACGGAGGTCCTGGGCGCGGACATGCATACGGCCATCGCGGCGGCGCTGGTCATCAACATCTGCGTGGGGCTGTCATCGACGCTCGGGCACAAGGGCACCGGCCGCATTATGCCGCACATCGTCATGGTCCTCGTGCCGGCGAGCATGGTGGCGGCGGTCGTCGGTGTTGCGGTAGGGGGCCGCTTCACGGGTGAGATGGAAGTCTGGCTGAGGCGGGTGTTTGGAGCGTTCATAGTTTACATCATCGGGTTCACGATCTACCGGATGTTTCGGCCGCTGTCGGCGTCCGACCTGGCGCCGGGAAACGTGGTCGGAAAGCATCCGAGCCGTGTCAGTATCGCCCTGGTCGGCGGATTGAAGGGGTTCGCTTCGGGCCTGCTGGGTATCGGCGGCGGGTCGGTGGCTGTGACGGCGCTGCAGATGTTCTGTCGTCTGCGGCTGAGGGCGGCGATCGCCAACTCGGCAGCATCCCTTTTTTTCTCTTGCGTGGTGGCTGCCATCGTCAAGCATCTCTCTGCGACGGAGGGCATGGACCTGAAGCAGGCCTGGGTGTACGTGGGGTTTGTCGCGCCGACGGCGGTCATCGGCGCGTACGCCGGGTCGCGGTGGGCGCATCGCGTGGGGCGGGTGTGGATCCGCCTGGTTTTCGTCCTGTTTCTTGGCTGGGTGGCGTACCGGATGCTGCTCGATGCCTGACGCCGCGCGGTCCGCCGCCGAG
>Ga0307427_1001547_pt1 | contig 11739 bp, 9 predicted proteins | sample SalMarWE160190MG_FD_202162 | JGI IMG/M metagenome (GOLD analysis project Ga0307427, IMG submission 202162) | Salt marsh sediment microbial communities from the Plum Island Ecosystem LTER, Massachusetts, United States - WE1603-190 | ecosystem: Environmental > Aquatic > Marine > Intertidal zone >... | reverse complement strand
CGGTCTTCTTCTGCTCCCCTGGAGGCAGTTGCGGCAGGGTCCAGTCGATCCGGTGATGGAGGTGCAAGATGAGATCAGCGGTTGCGCATTTGACAGCTCATATGAGCTTATATACAATGGTAGACCCTGCGCCCTCTTTGTTGGCCAGTGCAACGGGAAGGCGCAACAGCTCATCCGAGGATGTTTCTCGTCGAGAAACTTTGCAGTAAGAGAGAGGGTTGTAGAGAAGACAAGTGGACCCTGATCTTTCCAGGGCCCACTTGCTGGAGCCAGAAAGTGTTGCGTAAGGAGGTGCAAGTCTACTATCAGTTTTTCTTGTCTTTTTCTTTGTCCTTTCCGTTCCCCTTCTCTTTCTCCTCCGGTGAGTTGCTGTTTTGCTCCTCATATCCGCTATCCATCAGTGCTCTGTCGAGTGCGTTGGCGGCCCTAGAAGAACCGACTTGTGACTTCAACAAGCCGTCGATAACCCCCAGATCTTGCGTATCGAGCGCCCTGGAAAGGGCATTCATCACCATGGAGAGGTCAGACTCACCAGAGAGAAGCACAGCAAACGCAGTTTCCAGAGCCGCCACAACAAAGTCCGCCTCCACGAGGGAGACGTTTCCTGTCTCAGTCAATGAAAGAACAGCGAGCAGATCACCCAGAGAAAAGCTGCTGCTATCAGCAACATCTAACAGAGACGCCGATAATGTCTCTTTCTGTGCATCTGTCAGTCTGTCGACATCGGTGATGACCGTTATGAGGTCCTCTATGGTGAGCGAACTAGATTGTACATCCTGACCCAATACAGCACGCGATAGAACAAGAAGAAAAACAAGGACAAAACAATAGGCTACTATCCTTACTTTCGGTGGTCTGGCGGCCATAGGAAGTCTCCTTTAGGCCCGTAACTTTGCGTCCCTAGCTTTCGCTTAGGTTTGCCGTTATCGAGTATTGGATTAACAATAGCATAAACTGGTTCACAATGCAAGACGTAGACTTGTCCCATACAAGATGAGCATGAGCAAGGGCTCAGTTTCTCACGCAAGATGAGCATGAGCAGGGGAAAACTGGTCGGACAAGCACGTGGGTCGAATCATAGGAGGCATGATCCTAATGATGAACGACACACGTGTGATGAGTATGGAAGAGTTGCAAGCCTTCTTAAATTCAAGTGGTAGCCTGAAGTTTAACGGTTACTCTCGAGAGTGAACGCGGTCTACCATTATATTTTACACAGGTGACGACCCCTGTAGAAGTACAACTACTAAACTCACTTCACCCTATGAAATACGTGACACAATAAGATTTCACAGGGCAGGCAGGGCAAGCATGCCGTTGTTAAGTAGAATGTCTACTTGACGGGGGTGTGGCTCACGGGGTCCGCAGGCCTGTAACAAGGTACTGCTCGGTTCTGAATTGCCGCCCCCACCGTATCTTTCATTCAAGGAATGTCTACCAGGATGAAATACCGTTCCCCATAGGTAGGCGTCGGGTCTGTTGGCTAATAGGTAGAAAAGACAGACAGGAACTGCGATCAACCTATCTCGGGTGGAGCCTATGGGTCTCTAGATAGAACTTTCGTTCTCACGTGCTCTCGTGCCTAGAATCTGTACCGGAACAATACTCTGGCGAGTCAATCACAGCTGGTGAAGTTCAGTATCATGGAAGCCTGGGTGACTGTACCTGGAACGCGTTCCGTAAGCCGTTTCGTGGTAACGGGTGAGAGGCTTGGAAGCCCTAGCACGCTTGCAAAGGCAGTTAGGCTCATCGCTGTTCACTGTTTCTCCCCCTCCCTTTAATTCCCTCCTTTACCCCATGTAGTAACTCCCATCCTACTACTACACGGGGCGAGGTCGAGTAGGGAAGAAAGTTGTGAGGGGATGTCATAAGAAGGGATTGTTAGCTCAAACCCTTTAACTATAAGGAACCCAGGAACGTTTAACCCATCCTTCTTCCTGATTCTCTCCGGATCATGACTTCGTCATAGTTATGGTTTTGAATCATAAATATCTTCTCTGGTTTGGTACGCTTTGTATGGAACCGTTATTCGACTGGATTCCGGCCTACGCCGGAATGACGGTGGATACATCTTTAACGTCGGGCGCCCCAGTGCAATAGGATTGCACGGGGCAAGCGAAGACCCGACGCTACAAACGATCTACGTATTATGGTCTTGTCTTTCACCCTATTGTTGGTTTCCTCTGCGTGCTCTGCGTCTTTGCGAGAGGAACAAGGTTTCTCTCTCGCCCATTCGTTTCACTCACTCAAGTCGGTGAGATCGCCAAGGATACATATTTAGCACCTTTCTTTTCACCCTGTTTCTTGGTTTTCTGAGCGTGCTCTGCGTTCTCTGCGGTGAATGGGTTTGAGTTCACCACCTATGCTTGCTTTTCTCCTGGCTTCCTGCTTTCCTTATAGTTATGGTTTTGAATCATAAATATCTTCTCTGGTTTGGTACGCTTCGTATGGAACCGTTATTCGACTGGATTCCGGCCTCTGCCGGAATGACGAATGGGCCAGAATACCATAAGAAGAGAATAAGAATCCAAAACCCACTAGAATCTTGCCTCTAAGGAAAACAGGAATTGAGGAAGGGTTTACACCATGCTTATTCTTGGGTTTTCTCAGCGTTCTCTGCGCCCTGTGCGGTAAGATGAAGTAAGTGCGGTTCCCGAACCGCACCTCTCTTATGGAGGCGAGCGGATTCGAACCGCCAACCTCCTGCGTGCAAGGCAGGCGCTCTCCCGTTAGAGCTACACCCCCAGACTACTAACAGATATGATTATAGCGACCGATTCTAACCAATCAACAATCCTTCAATCCCCGATCCTGAATCTGGCCTTCGACTCTGGGCTATGCATTGCCTATTCTTCCAGGCTACAAGTGCTCACTTACTTTCTCTAGCAATTCGCGAGCGTTTTCATGAGACAAGCTATTATACAGTGGATACTTATCACCTATCGGTTCATCCAGCACGCTCTGTAAAATCCGCGCTGCATCTTCCCACAGCTGCTCCTCCATTAAGTAAAACTCAACAAAGAATGTTCGATTCTCGAAATACTCATCGCAGGCTTGATCAAGCGGGCAATCACTACAGCTACTACAGATAACTGACTCGTCTATCGCCTTGCACAGGTAGTCGCGAGCGAGCGATAGATTCTTGCGAAACTTACCAAATGGAAGACGTGGCAATCCACCCCAGAAGGCACCAAGCGAGCGATAGGGCCCGTAACAAAGATATGTTCCGTCAATGCTCAATGCTTGCTCGGCCAATGCAAGGAGTTTGGGTGGATCATTACGGAAAATTGCCCCCAGTTTGTCAAATTCGTCCTTACGCGCCCAACTGCCATACGTCCAGTATAGGGCGGCCATATCTGTCTCCGCTTGCACTGCCTCAACAAAACCTTCTTTCTCCTCAAGGGCGACAAATTCGGGATTCATTCGTAGACTCTTCAACCCCCAGTGTTTTCCTTTTACATAGGTTATTTCTTCGTCCGGGTCTCCAACCATAAACGCGTTAGCTAGCGTGTAGTAACACTGGGAAAGCTTGTTCACGAGATCCTTGTGCTCCTGACCAATAACACAAGCCATGACAGCGTCTTCTTCCCCTTCGTTCAGATTCTCCGGAACTCCAAGGATGTTCTTGACCGCGTCAATAGCTGCTACTAGCCGTGCTTGTCCTTCATCGCCATATTCAACTATTATGTCGTCCTCTTGAAAAATTGCTTCCACGCCTGCCAGATCCATTCCCCATTCCTGGGACACAACAGCCGGTGCAATTGCCAGCAACAAACAGATAACAAAAAACATTCTCCTCACTTCTCTCACCTCCAGGTGATCTTTCACTTTACCAAATTTCACCGGACTAGCCAATAGGGGCTATGTCACTTTTTGTTGTCTTATATCTTACATCATGCCCAAGTATGGGGTTGGCGCTTTGGGCCCCATCTGATATACTTCGTAAAAACACACTTCGAACAGAAAGGAGGAAGCGTTATGGCAACGCCAAAAGTAGATAAGGATCTTTGTATTAGCTGCGGTTTGTGCAGCCAAACCTGCCCTGAGGTATTCGAAATGGATGAAGACGACATAGCACAGGTTAAGGCCGATGCTGACCTCGACTCGAACTGCATCCAGGATGCAATTGATGAATGCCCGGTTAGTGCAATCAGCATCTGAGTTATATTGCTTAGCTACTCTGAACATGCTAGCATAATACGGTGATCGATCATGGGTAAAACAAGAATTGGCCTTGCTCTGGGAAGTGGAGGAGCACGTGGGTCTGCCCATGTAGGGGTTCTAAAGGTCCTCGAAGAGAATGACATTAAGCCAGATGTTATCGCAGGAACGAGCATGGGGGCACAAATCGGCGGCCTATATGCTGCTGGCATGAGTACCGGCGATCTAGTGGATACGTGGCAATCCATAAGTTTCGCGAAAGTGGCAAGAACTCTTCTCCCAACTGTTCCATGGTCTGGGTGGAGTTCTGGAAGTAGCATACTGAACACAGTTCATCGCCTTATTGGCGAAATCAAGATTGAAGACCTTCTCATCAGATACGGCGCAGTGGCAACAGACCTTGAGACCGGGCTCCCTTACACAATAACAAAAGGAGAAGTCGCCAAAGCGATCCGAGCAAGTCTCTCTGTACCTGGTTTGTTCACCCCTGTCTGGATCGATGGACACCTGTTGATTGACGGTGGAGTATCAAATCCCCTTCCAGTGAACACTGCACGACAACTTGGTGCGGATATAGTAGTCGCTGTTGATGTCCTCGTTCCACCGCAAGAAGCGCACGTCTCCGGAATTCCAATTCCTGATTACCATGAGCGGATCTTGGGAATCGTTAAGGGAATGGGCTCTGCTCCTGCAAAGGGAAACAGCTCTTCACGCTTTTATCCCAGTGTATTTGGCGTTTTGTTCCAAATGTCGACCATCTTTCAAAAGCGCGTTAGTGACCTCTCCTTACAAGTTGATCCACCGGATGTTCTCATACGACCGGATTTCTCCCCCAACCCGCCTTGCTACAGCAATGCAGGGAGTGGAATCAAGGCTGGAGAGCAGGCGGCACGTCGTGCCCTTCCCAAGATTCTCAAGCTTCTCAGGTCGGAATAACTATCTACATGTCAACATAAGCACAGCAATTCATAACGAGCTCCCCATGCTCCACGCAAGGTAGGGGGTGCAATAACGACCTCCTTCTGACATAAGTCTTTTCTCTCGCCGGCTCGTTTCACTCACTCAAGCCGCCACGATCGCAGAGAAAAACAGAAAGATAGGTTCTAAAAGCACAGACATCTTACCGCAGAGAAGGCTTTCTTGGCGTTCTCCGCGTCTTTGCGAGAGACTCATCTTGTGAGTCTTTCTCTAGACTACCTTACCTGCTCAGAGTACTGCTTCGGTTCCCAATCTCCGCTGTCTTGCTACCTCCAGCGCCATGCTTGCAGCAGCCACATCTTGTACCGCTACACCTACTGACTCAAAGAGCGTAATGTCCCTTGGGGAGGTTCGGGCCGGTTTGAGTCCAGCGGCTATCTCTCCCAACTCTCCGTAGATGTGCGCCTCGGACATTAGTCCTTGGTGAATCGGGATCAGAAGATCTCCGGCCTCAGCCAGGCTTGTTTCCCTATGATCGACCACCACTCTGGCCCGTAAAACCGTATCCGACGGAATCTCCTGCATGTGAGGGGTAAAGGCCCCTACAGCATTGATGTGTGTCCCAAATCCAATATCGGCATCATCAAAGATAGGGCTGCTGGAGGAAGTAGCTGTACTGATGACATCAGCCTGATGCAGAGCCTTAGCAGGTGTGTCGGCGACTTCTACCGCCAGCGACAACCGCCGGCTCATCTCGCTTGCAAAGCTGGTCGCTCTATCTAGCACTGTATCGTACACCAGGGCCTTCTGAATTGAGCGCACAGCACAAATCGCCTCAAGCTGGGCGCGTCCCTGCGCGCCCGCCCCCAAGATGCCCACTGTTTGCGCATCCTTACGAGCCAGCAGGTCTGTAGCAACGCCCGAAGCCGCCCCTGTACGCAGAGCAGTGAGGTACGTGCCATCCATCACGGCAATCGGCTCTCCTGTCGAGGTATCCATCACTACTACCAGCGAGTGAATCAACGGCAAGCCCTTGGCCGAATTCTCTTCAAACACAGATGCTATTTTCACAGCCATTTGATCTTCTGCAGCCAGATAGGCTGGCATAAACAGGACAACGCCTCTGTGGCGGGGCACCCGGAGTACTGTTCTCAGCGGCATATCGGCCTGCCCAGTGGACAACTGGACGAAGGCATTTTTCACGGCCTCAATCGCCTGGCGCATCGGAAGCGCCTGGCGCACATCATCACGCGATAAGATACGTATTTTCATGGCTTCTCCTATCTGACATATCCAGGCCAAATAGCCTATTCACTTACTGTAATAGAGGGTGAGATCATTGTAAAGGAAAAGCTCAGCGATCACCGTCCTCCCGATGTGAGATGGACCAAGCGGACCGAATGTGACATAATCACTCAATATGTCTGTGTTCTTAAGCAAGAAGGATAAGCGAATGTTGGAAGGCCAATGTGGTGCTGCGGCTAGGTTCGCAATGTCGATCTTGGTGAGAATGGCTGAAGTATATGAAGCTCCTGAGCTGATGGATGTAACTCAGGCTCATATTGATGGCTGCGCCCTGATGTCCGATTCCGGTTTAGAATTTGCTGAAAATCTCGTGGCGCTTGGGGCTAGGGTATCCATTCCCACGACTCTAAACATGATTCCTCTTGATCTTCAGAACTGGGGACGGCTTGGGATCCCGGAAGAATTTGCAAACAAGGCTATCAGAATCGCTAAGGCTTATACAGATATGGGCTGTATCCCAACGTGGACGTGCGCACCCTATCAAGGCTATCTCACCCCCAGGTTCGGTCAGCAAATCGCTTGGGGTGAATCGAATGCCATTGTCTACGCAAATTCCGTCCTTGGGGCACGGACAAACCGCTACGGAGACTACATGGACATTTGTGCCGCTATAACCGGCAGGGTCCCCAAATCCGGCCTTCATCTGAAGAGGAATCGTAAGGGGCAGATTCTCCTTCGCCTGGTTGATATTCAGCCGCAGCTTTTAAGGGACGATACGTTGTACGTTGCGCTGGGGCATTTCACGGGAGGGCTTGTTCAAGAAAAGGTTCCTGTGATAGAAGGGCTCCCTGTCGATGCGACAGGCGATCAACTCAAGGCGCTCGGTGCTGCTGCAGCATCCTCCGGTGCTGTAGCCCTGTTCCATGCTATTGGAGTGACCCCTGAAGCCAACACCTTAGAAGAGGCTTTCCAGGGAGAGGTTCCGGAATCGGTTATTAATGTATGTTTCTCTGATTTGAGAAGGGCTTGGTTAGATCTATCTACCGCAGAAGAGGGGGCCGAACTGGATGCGGTAGTACTAGGCTGTCCTCATTTCTCTTATGCAGAGTTCCAGCAGCTTGCGCAAATAATAGAAGAGGAAGAAGGTCTCTTGCCACATCCTGGCGTTAGGGTACTTGTTCTCACTAGCCAGACCTCTTATGCCTTGCTACAAAGAGGCAAGTTCATAGATACGTTGCTGGGTTTTGGCGTGGAAATCATCCTTGACACGTGTGTGTTTCATTCGCCGATAATCTCTCCGGACGCCAAGACGATAATGACCAATTCGGGGAAGTGTGCATATTACGCCCCTGGCGAGCTCAATGTTCAGGTCGCCTTTGGCAGCATGAGAGACTGTATACGATCAGCAATCGAAGGAGCTGTGTGTTGGGGGGAGACAGCATGGAAAGAATCCTGATAGGCAAGCCTATAGTGCCCGGTTTTGCAAAAGGGAGGGCAACTGTATCCACGCAGCCCATCAGTTTTTGGGGTGGCGTAAATCCTCACACCGGTGAGGTTATCGATCGCCGACACGATAGATCTGGGACGATCATTACCGGAAAGATCTTCGTCTTTCCCCAAGGGAAAGGATCAAGTACTAGCAGTGCTGTCCTAATGGAGAGTATCAAAGCTGAAACAGCCCCAGCTGCCATCATTAACAGCAAAGTGGATCCCGTGCTGGCACTGGGTGCCATCGTTGCAGATGAATTGTACCATAAGACCGTGCCAGTTATTGTTCTATCGCAGGAGGATTTCGATTCGATAGACGAGGGAGACTACCTGGTCGTTGGACCCGACGGCAAGGTAACGATCAAGAGTCACGCACACTTCTATTCGAATCCTAAGAATTCGGATACAGACGAGGAGACAATGTGACAGGAGGGTCAAGTTGAGACAGAAAAACGGATTATTCACCGGTCCAGAGGCTGCTCATAGACGGCAAATTTATAAGGGAGCTGGCTACATGGAGGGAGATTTTGGCAAGCCTCATATCGGAATAGCAAACGCGTGGACAGAGGCATCGCCAGCCCATATGCATCTAAGAAGGCTAGCTGAGTGCGTAAAAGCAGGGATCTGGCAGGCTGGTGGGGTGCCGTTCGAGTTTGGTGTGTTCGCTACCTGTGGCAACATTCCCATAGGGACTGAGAACTTGAAGTATGAGCTGGCCATTCGTGATGCTCTAGCTGCTTCAATTGAGATCATGTCCAAGGTTCACCTCTTTGATGGGCTCGTCCTGCTTGCCTCCTGCGACAACATTATTCCCGGTGAGCTGATGGGAGCGGCAAGGGTAAACCTTCCTTCGATCATGGTCACCGGCGGCCCTATGCTTGCCGGCCAATACAGCAAGGGCACCGTGGTCTCCCCCGACGTTAACGAGGCTGTCTTCGGCGCGCTCCCCATCCATAACATCTCTGAGGAGGACTTGAGTGAGATGGAAAACTGTTCCTGCCCTGGCGCAGGGGCCTGTCCAGTTATGGGGACCGCCAATACCATGCAGATCTTGAGTGAGGCCATGGGAATGGCCCTGTTCGGCACAGCAACTATTCCCGCAGTCTTCGCCGATAAGCAAAGGGCTGCTCGGGCCACCGGTCAACAGATTGTCAAGCTGGTAAATCAAGGCATCCGGCCGGCTGAGATTATTACAGAGAAGGCTCTCACAAATGCCATTGTAGTAAACGCGGCCATCGGTGGGTCAACAAACGCCCCGCTTCACATCATGAGCCTGGGAAGGGAGCTTGGGATCGAGATCAAACTCGAGCGATTTGATGAGATTAGCAGGAACACCCCTCTTCTTGTATCGGTTATCCCGAATGGCCCCCATACGGTCATCGACTTCTACGAGGCTGGTGGGGTCCCGGCCTTGTTAAAGGAGCTGGAGCCTCTGGTTGACTCCCGTGTCCTAACTGCCACTGGGTCAACCCTTGCTCAGCTCTTGCAGAAGACAAACGGCAGTCACGGTGAAGCTATCGCCAGTCTGGATACCCCAGTGAAGAAAGAAGGAGGGCTTGCAGTTCTTAAGGGCAACATCGCCCCTTGTGGTGCCATTGTTCGCACGTCAGCGATCGAGCCGGCAATGCTGGTACACGCTGGACCGGCGAAAACCTTCGACAACGACCAGGAAGCATGGAAAGCGATCGTGGAGGGGAGAATCCAAGAAGGGGATGTCATCGTCGTGCGGTACGAAGGGGTGAAAGGCGCCCCCGGAATGAAGGAAGTGATGCTATCTACAGATGCCTTGTGCGGGGTTGGTCTTGAGGGGTCGGTGGCCTTGATCACGGACGGTCGCTTCTCCGGGTTCAACCACGGACCAATTATCGGCCATATTTCTCCGGAGGCTATGGAAGGTGGGGTCCTTGCAATAATCGAAGACGGAGATACGATTGAAATCGATATCCCTGCTCGCAGATTGCATGTACGGCTTTCGGAAGAGGAGATCGCGAGGCGCCTCGCAGACTGGCAACCTCCGGATCGCAAGACAAAGACAGGGTTTCTGGCGCTCTACGCACAGACGGCGCTGCCAGCCGATCAGGGGGCTGCCATGCAAAGCTGGGGTTGACGTTCCGTTCGTTAGCTCTTGTAAAGTTAGTAAAGATCATAACGAGGCAGACAGACCAGGAAGAGCTGCTATTGGCCTACGCCCATAATGCAAAGCAAGGTTTTCAAATCCGGCACTTCTAAGTCAGGACGAGCGCTTGCTGACGGTGTTGCTCCGAAGCCTTTCTTGCCTGTCCTCCTATTAACCCACACCGTTGATAACCCCATAGTTTTCGCCGGGCGCATATCGTGGTAAGTGCTTTGTGCGACGTGCAGGATCCTTTCAGGGGCAACACCAATTCTTGCAACAGCCAATTTGAAGATATGTAACGAAGGTTTGTAGGCTTTCGCCTGCTCCGCCGTTATTACCCTGTCAAATTCTACTTTCAGGTACTCTGCGGATAGTGCGAAGAGGTCATCATCTATATTGGAAATAACGGCAAGTCTAAAACTTTGCCTCAAGGTCTGCAGTGCCCTAACCGTGTCAGGAAAAGGTTTCCATTCCAGAGTAGAGTTCAAGTATTTCATCGTCACTTAAATCGATAGCGTGTGTTAAAAGGACAGGTCTCAATGCTCCCAAGATGCCGCTCTCCCAATCGATGAGTGTTCCGTAGCAATCGAAGCTCAAAGCCTTGTAGTTCTTGAAGTTTATCACGCTCTGATGTCCTAATTAACCGACCTTTGCCAAATCTCCACTACCATAATCGCTTTTTTCTAACGCATCCCTCATCCCTTATGTTATAGATACTAAGCTAAGCTTTCTATAGCGCAACTTTTAGTGTAGGCTATCGTTCCAGGTGATTCAATAGCGAGGTCACCAGAAAACTTGACGAACATTTAAGATACTGCTATAGTGAAATCGGTTCTTTCTAGCAAGAAAAGCGAGAAACCGACGTGTAAAGAATAAGAGGTAGGAAAAGGAGGTGGTGAGGTAAGAAAAACAAGGAAGCATTGCATAGTTGGGAAGGGAAACGGCTGAAACTTTTTTTGGAACAAGGAGGAAAGAAATGAAGAAGTGTCTATTTGTGATGTTCCTTACCGTTATAATGGCTTCACTAATTGGCATGAGTTCGCTAGCTGCTGAGCAAGGTCCTGTTAAGATTGGGGTCCTGCTTCCGCTGACAGGAACTCAAGCTGTTATGGCCGAAGACTTACAGGAAGGGTTCTTAATCGCCCAGGAGCAAATTAACGCAGCAGGTGGCGTCTTGGGAAGACGTCTAGAATTGATCATCGAAGACACTGAAACTCGCCCCACACCAGGAATGGATGCCGCGCGCAAACTGGTAGAGCTTGACAGGGTGCCAGTCATCACAGGTGGGTTCTCAAGTGGCGTGATGTTGCCAATCGCTGAGTACTGTCAGGAGAGGGGGATTCTGGTTGTTAGCCAACCACCAACTTCCCCACTGTTCCGTGATGTTGGCGATTATATTTTCCTGGTTAACGTGTTGGATAACTACAAAGGGAAGGTAATCGGCGAATTCGCCTTTAAAGATTCGGGCTTGAAGAGATTCGCCTTGATGTTCATGAACAACGCATTTGGTCAAGCCCTAAAGCAAGAGACCATCAAGAACCTCGATGCTTTGGGGGCAGAGGTCGTCACGGTTGTCGACTATGAGCTCAATAAGGTAGACTACAAGGCGGAGTTGACCAGACTATTCGCGAAAGATCCGGAAGCGGTCATTGCCACATTCTATGCTAATGAGGGCTTCATAGCAGCTAAACAGGCCTACGAGATGGGATTGCTCAACGTGGATGAGGTGCCGTGGTATTGTCCTGAGATGGCATCGAGCTTTGCTAAAGCGCTGGAAGAAATCCCGGAAGTTGTTGAGGGTATAAAGGGAC
>Ga0307427_1001544_pt1 | contig 11747 bp, 9 predicted proteins | sample SalMarWE160190MG_FD_202162 | JGI IMG/M metagenome (GOLD analysis project Ga0307427, IMG submission 202162) | Salt marsh sediment microbial communities from the Plum Island Ecosystem LTER, Massachusetts, United States - WE1603-190 | ecosystem: Environmental > Aquatic > Marine > Intertidal zone >... | reverse complement strand
CCGGCGCAGTACCCGAGGCGCCAGCCGGTCATGGCGTAGGTCTTCGAGAACCCGCGGAGCAGCACCACGCGGTCGTAGAGCGGCCAGGCGCTGGGCGCCGGCCCGTCGTACGCGAAGGCGTTGTAGATCTCGTCGGAGACCACGAGCAGGTTGTGTCGGCGGGCCACGTCGGCGGCGCCACGCAGTTCGTCGGCCGTGTACACGACGCCGGTCGGGTTGGCCGGGCTGTTGAGGATGAGCATGCGGGTCCGCTCGGTGACCGCCGCCTCCAGCGTGTCGGCCCGGAGATGGAAGTCGGGGTAGGTGTCCACGAAGACCGGCACGCCGCCGATCAGGTTCACGAGGTGCTTGTACATGACGAAGTAGGGGTCGGGGATGAGGACCTCGTCTCCGGGGTTGATGGTGGCGAGGAAGGCCAGGAGCAGGCCGCCCGAGACGCCGCTCGTAATGAGAAGCGGTGAGTCGAACGAGCCGAACTCGCTCCGGAGATTCTCGGCCACCGCCTCGCGCAGCGCCGCGTCGCCCTGGGTGACGGTGTAGCGGTTGCTGCCGGCGCGGATGGCCTCGATGGCCCGCTGCTTGCACGCCTCCGGCACGTCGTAGTCGGGCTGGCCGATGCTCAGGTTGATCGGGTCGGCGAGTTTGGCCGCCAGGTCGAAGACCTTGCGGATGCCCGAGGCGTCGATGCACTGCATGCGGTCGGCGATGGGCGACGCGGACTCGGCCACGCCCTGCTCCTTTCGTCGGCGTCCGGGCCGGCCCGCACGACGGTCGCACGGGCGGTCCGGCATGGGCGTTCTCAGGTTGGTGCGCGGCAGGTTCAGGTAAGTTCTGTCCACTTGCCTCGCGGCGGGTCTCCCGACCCGCCGCGTACAGGCCGGGTGAGGCAAGTCGTGCGCGGTGGTTCGGAGTCTGCCCTGAGCCTGTCGAACGGGTAACCACCGCGTTTTCGACGCGACTGTCGCGACGGGTGCGGAGACCCACCGCGCACGGCGGGATGCAGCAAGCCGTGCGCGGTGGCTCTCAGTAACCACCGCGCCTTCGACGCGACTATCGCGGCGGGTGCGGAGACCCACCGCGCCCGGTGGGGTGAGACAAGTCGTGCTTACTCGTTCGCGTCGCCGGCCTGGGGCGCAGCGTCGGCCTTGGCGCCTTCGGCTCCGGGGGCGGGGGCGCCCTCGGCGCCTTCGACGGCGGCCCCGGCCCCGGCCGCGACCGGTTTCGGTTTGCGCGTCTGGACCTTCCGATGGGCCACCTTCGGAAGGGCGAAGATGCTGTTGCCGTCTTCCCACTTCTCGTCGTCCGCGAGTTTCTCGATGCGCTCGGCCCGCGACAGCACGTTGCGGTGCCTGGCCAAGGCGCCGGTCGATTTCAGACTCTTGTCCAGCGACATCCGGTCACTCCTTACTTCATCTTCACGGTATAGGCGTCCTTCGATGTCGGCCGCCCGGTCTCTTTCTCGAAGGCCTCCAGGCTCTTGTTGACCTGGATGGCCAGGTCGTCCGACTTCGTTTTGTCTCCGAAACGCTGGCGGCTGTACAGAATGTGGTAGCCGCTGCGCGTCACCGTCTCGGTCTGGATGCCGCTCTTGGCGAGAAACGCTCGCAGGTTGTCGATCGCGCCGGCTTGCGCAACGTCGATCCGCGCGATGCGGACGCGGTACGGCGGTTCGGTCGGGGCCGGCTGACCGTCGGGCGGCTGCGTCCCGACGCCGGGGGCCGGGGCCGGCTGACCGTCGGGCGGCTGCGTTCCTCCGGCGCGGGGTCCCGGCGCCGGCGGCACCGTCACGCCAAGTTTGGGCGGCTTGGCGCCGGGGGCGACGAGGCCCGGCACCGGCGCGGTGTCCCGAATCGTCTCCATCGTCGGCTGCTTCTCAACCGACGGCAGGCCGTCGCCCGCCTGCCGCGTGCCCAACGCGTAACTCAGGTAGCAGATGCACACCAGCACGACGCCGGCAATCACCAGGTATGGCCACGTCAGCCTGACGCCGCCGACGATGATGGTCGCTTTGCGCGTGACGACGGCCGGCGTCAGCCGGCGGGTAATCGGCACGGGCTCTGCGCATCGCGGCGGTTCGGCCGCCCGCTCGGGCGAGGAGACCGTCTTGCCGCCAACGGTCGGCTTCGTCGCTGTCCCGGCGACGGGCTTGGGCTTCGTCTGGCCGGGCTTCTTGACCAGGAGTTCGAACAACGCCCGCTGCGCTCTGTGTTTTGCCATGTGCGTTTCCCCGAACGGCGACGCGGAGCCGGGCAGGCGAATGACTATAAAGGCTCACCGGTCCGGTGTCAAGGAGGATACGCGGCAGAGCCCATTGCGGAAGGTGGGTTTCGGATTGCGGATTGAGCCTACAGCGCCACTTCGGCGCGGTGGGTCTGGAGCACCCACCGCGCGTAAAGGGCCGTTTGCGGGGCTGCGCGGCGGGTACCCGTTCGACAGGCTCAGGGCAGGCTCCGACCCGCCGCGCACGAAGTCGTGTTACGTGGCGAGTTTCAGGAACTCCGCCCGCTGGGCCTTGAGGAACCCCGCCGGGTCGTCGCCCTTGTAATGCGTCTCGATCATGGTGAAGCCGGTGAAGTCGGCGGCTTTCAGGAGACGAAAGAGTTCCTTCCACGGGTAGCCGCCCTGGGTCAGCGTGTGGATGTGGACGTGCTTGATGTAGGGTTCACACATCTTGAAGTAGCGTTTGATGGAGCCGTTCTCGACGTCCACGCCGTTGCAGTTCCAGCACAGGCAGGCCGACGGGTGGTCGCAGATCTTCATGATGGTCATCATGCGGTCGGGGCGGCTGGTGCCGCCGCCGTGGCATTCGACGAAGACGTTGACCTTCTTCGGTGCGGCGTACTCGGCGCAGGTGCGGACGGCTTCGCCGATCTGGTGGAGCGTTTTCTCCTCGGCGACGCCCTTCGGCAGACCGTTCGGGCGGACCTTGACGCCCCAGCACCCCAGGTCGGCCGCCAGGTCGATGAACCGCTTCGTCAGGTCGATGTTCTTCCGGACGACCTTCGCATCCGGCGAGTGATATTCGCACGCCGACCCGAGGGCATAGCACCGGACGGGCGACTTCTCGAACAGCGAGCGGACCTCTCGGCGCCGCTCGGCGCTGAGGTCCGGTTCCACGCCGTGCTTGTGGGTCGAGCGGAGTTCGACGCCCTCCATGCCGCTCTTTTCGCACGTCTCGATGAGCGTCGGCAGGTCCATCTTGGCGCCGACCATGTACGTCACCAGGCCGATGTGCATCTTGGTTCCCTTTCCCCCGGCCGCCTCGATGACACTCGGCAGGCTGCCGGTTCCGGCGGCAAGGGCGCCGCCCGTGACCGCAAGCCCCGTGCGCAAGAAACCTCTTCGGGTCGGATGGTTGGCCATGGTCCGCTCCTCGTGCCCAAGTTCGGTGTCGGTCGGCATCATAAGCGTGGCAGGAGGCTTGTCAAGCATTGGCGGGCACCGTCGGGGCGCGCGGCACCATGCCGCTGCGCCTGCCGCGCTGTCCGAATGGCGCGGCGTGCGGCCGCTCAGTGGATGCGCTCCGCCTGCCGCATGGGCGGCTACTTGCCGGCCTTCGCGGGCGCCTTCGCGGGCGCCTGGTCCTGCGAGGCGGAGACCTCCAGGATGAGGCAGAGGATTTTGCCGTCCATCGCCTGTGGCGACGTGATGCCACCGAGCAAAACAGGCGTGTCGAGCGGCAGTCGAGCCGTCGTCCGAAACGTATGGACGACGAAAGTGGGTTTGTCGATCTCGGCCTTGGCAACGCCGCCTTCGCTGGTGGCGGCCTCGACCGTCGTCGTTTGCTGCGCGTTGCCTTTCTCGCTGACGACGGTGCGCAGGTTGACGGTGGCCTCGTTGCGTTCGGCGGTGATGGACGGCGTGGCCTCGAGGAAGATGCCGAACAGGACGGCGTGGTTCGTGGGGTCCCACCCGACGGCGTTCTCGGCAACGACCGGTTCGCTGTCGACGGTGTAAACCTCAACCGAGCCGGAGGCCAGATAGATCGTTTGCCGGTCGAAGCAGTTGATGCGCCCGTGATAGATCTGCGACCAGGGCATATCGGGCGCCTGGAAGGCCGCCAAGTCAACAGGCTGCGGCACGGCGCGTGGTTTCGCCCTGTTGCCCGTCAGGCGGGCCAGTGCGTCGCTCGACAGGAGCAGCCACCTGGCCTCGATGCTGACCATTCGGCGTGCGCGGCGGAACTGCTCGAGCAACTGCTCGATCTGCTGGTGCGCCGCTTCGGTCTGCGTGATGACAAAGAGCGCGCCGACGCGCTCGATCTGGGCGCGGCCGCCCTCCTCGGCCCAGGGCTCGCCGTGGATGGTCCGCAGGAGGATCTCTTCGAGGGCCCGGGGCGTGAGGGCGGAGGTCATGGCCGCCTCGTCGCCCAGTTTTGGCGGGGCGGCCCCAAACAGGTCGCCAAAACCTCCGCCGCCGGCAGCGGCCGGCATGGGGCGCTCGCCGACCTCCGTGGCCAGCGTCATTGCATCACGGTACGGGCAGTCGTGACCCATCATCAGGTCCTGGACGTTGTACAGCCGGACGACAACCGGCAGGACCTTCTCGGCCTCGACCTTTTCCTTGGCCCGCTCCAGGGGCCCCGCCCCCATGCAGGCCAGCATCCCCAACGTGACGAGAGCCAGTACGAGGTGGTGCGACGTGGTTCGTGCGGTCATGGCATACCTCCCTCTTCAGATAGTCCCTTGGGTCAGGATTTACAGGGTAGGTACAACCGTACGTCTCCGGACTGCGTGGCAGGGCGTCCAGCCGCCGGCAAGCGCCCCAGGCGGGTGGACTGTTTCCGCGCGTGGCCCCCATCCACTAGATATTACGAATGATAGGAGACAAACGCGACGAAAAGGCGACCGGATAACGGCCTCGGGTGTGGCAGCATTTTCCGCCGGTCGGGCGAGGCTGAGGGAAAAGCATGAGTTGGGTCTACTTTTGCGATCAAACGGGGCCGTTCCCGTTTGATCAGCAAAACATTCGGGCACCGGGACCCTGCGGAGCAAGCGGCACGGCATTCTATACAAAACCAGACGGCGGGTTTTGTATAGAATATAGACCCAACTCATGCTTTTCCCTCAGCCTCGCCCCAGCCAGCCGCGCCGGGAAAAGTTGCCACCCATGGCCTCCGCCCGGGCGACCGCCTTGACCGGTGGCAACTGCGGCCACTAGAATGCCTCAATGCAGGGAATCATCACCGACATCCAGCGGTTCAGCGTTCACGACGGCCCGGGCATCCGGACGACGGTCTTCCTGAAGGGCTGCAACCTGCGGTGCGCCTGGTGCCACAACCCCGAGACGCTGCACCCGGGCCCCGAACTCCAGGTTCTGCCCGACAAGTGCATCGACTGCAAGGCGTGCCTGGAGGCGTGCCCGCAGGGCGCTCACGAGGTGACGGGCGGCCGGCGCGTCTTCCACCGCGACCGATGCACGGCCTGCGGCGCGTGTGCCGCCGTCTGCTACAGCGGCGCCCTCGTCCTCGTCGGCCGCCGGATGACCGCCGACGAGGTGATGGCCGAGGTCCTGGAGGACCGGGTGTTCTACGAGACCTCGGGCGGCGGGGTGACGGTTTCGGGCGGCGAGCCGCTGTCGCAGCGTGAGTTCGCCCGCGGCATCCTGGACCGCGCCAAACAGGAGCACCTGCACACCGCCGTCGATACGAACCTGGCCTCCCCCTGGCAGGACGTGGCCGCCCTGCTGCCGGTCACCGACCTCTTTCTGGTGGACGTCAAGATGACGGACTCGGCCCGGCACACGCGCTGGACGGGGGCGCCGAACGCGTTGGTTCTCGAGAACGCCCGCCGCCTGTCGCGCGAGGGCGTGCCGATGGTGGTGCGGACGCCGGTGGTTCCGGGCGTGAACGATACGGTCGAGCAGATTGGGGCCGTTGCCGACTTCATCCGAGCCTTCCCGAACCTGGAGTATTACGAACTCCTCCCGTACCACCCGCTGGGCACGGGCAAGTATCGCAGCCTGGGCATGGACTATGCGATGGAGGGCCTGACGCCTCCCGGACCCGACACGATGCAGGCGTTGGCCGCAGCCGCAGGCGAGCGCGGCATCGCGGTGCGCGTCGCGGGGGCCGCTACGGTCGAGAAGGCATGATGACAGAAGCCCTCACCTACCGGCGGCGCCTCGACCTGCTGCGCGAGACGAAACGGGCGCAGACCCACGCCAAACTCCAGAAGAACGGGTACATGGACGAGGACGACTACGGCACCGTGCTCCCGCCCGACGACTTCCATTGGGAACCCACACCGACGCACGCGAACGGTTCGTGGTACGGTGCCGAAGGGTGGGCCCGCAACTTCCGGTCGCTGATGGAGGTCCATCCGACGTACGTTGACCCGCTCGACGTTCTGGCCGGGCGGTGGATGATCTTCATGAACCGCGAGCGGCCCGTCTGCTGGCCCCCGGACCTCGACTACGCGCACCTCGTGCCGGATCAGGAGAGGTACGGCATCGAGCCCGGCATCGGGGCCGACGCCCACTTCACCGGCGACTACCTCATCGGTCTGGAACTCGGTTGGGGCGGACTGCTCCAAAAGGTGCGGCACTATCGGCAGGTGCACGCGGGCGACGCCGCCAAGGCCGCCCTACTCGACGCCGAGGAGCAGACCGTCCTGGGCGTGCAGACCTGGATTCGCCACACCGTCGAGGCGATCCGCGGCGCCGAAGCGGCCGAGACGCATGCCGACCTGCGGCAGAACCTGCACGAGACGGCGGAGGCGAACGCGTGGCTCATCGACCACCCCCCGCACACCCTTCGCGAGGCGTGCCAGTGGATCGCCTGGTTCAACATGGCCTCGCGCACCTACAACCGCGACGGGGCGGGCGGTCAACTCGACGAAATCCTCAGACCCTACTACGAGCGCGACGTGGCCGACGGACGCATCGACGACGAGGATGCCGTCTTCATCATCGCCTGCCTCCTGCTGAACGACCCGCACTACTACCAACTCGGCGGCCCGGGCCCCGACGGCGCCGACCTGACGAGCCACGTCTCGTTCCTGATTCTCGAGGCCGCGCACCGGGTGGGCACGTCGTGCAACCTGACGATCCGCGTTCACGACGGTCTCGACGAGCAACTGTTCATGACCTCGGTCCGGCACCTGTTTGAGGATCGCAAGGGGTGGCCGCGCTACTCCGGTGACAAGGGCCTCGTCGAAGGGTTCATGCGGAACGGGTACTCGGCGGAACTGGCGCGGCAGCGTATCGCCACGGGCTGCCACTGGATGGCGATCCCCGGCCGCGAGTACACGCTGAACGACTGCGTCAAGATCAACGTGGCCAAGGTCTTCGAGGTGGCGCTGCGGGAGATGATGGACGACGCCTCGGCCGCGCCAAGCGTCCAGAACCTGTGGCGGCGTTTCGAGAACCATCTGCGGCGGGCGGTCCGGTGCACGGCGAAGGGCATCGACTGGCACCTCGACCACCAACGCTTCAACGAGCCGGAACTGCTGCTCAACCTGTTGTGTCACGGGCCCATCGAGACGGGCCTCGACGCGGCCGACGGCGGCGTCGAGTACTACAACATCTGCTGCGACGGAGCCGCACTGGCCACGGTGGCCGATTCGTTCGCGGCTCTTGACCAACGCATCGAGCGCGAAGCCGTCCTCGCGTGGGACGACATCGCCGCGCACCTGCGCAGCAACTGGGCGGGCGCGGGCGGCGAACGCGTCCGCCGGATGATGCGCGCCAGCCAGCGCTACGGGCACGGACGCAGCCTGGGCGACGACTGGGCCGGGCGCGTATCACGGCTCTACACACGCCTCGTCAAAGAGAGGCCGACGCCCGGCGGACGGAACCTGATCCCCGGATGGTTCTCCTGGTCGCGGACGATCGAGATGGGCCGGGAGGTCGGCGCCACGCCCAACGGTCGCGGCGCCGCCGAGCCCATCTCGCACGGGGCCAACCCCGACCCGGGGTTCCGCGCCGACGGCGCGCCGACCGCCATGGCCAAGGCCATCGCCGCCATCCAGCCGGGGTACGGCAACACGGCGCCGATGCAACTGGAACTCGACCCCGGCCTGTCGAAGGACGAGGGGGGCATCGAGAAGGTGGCGGCGCTCATCAAGTCGCACTTCCGTCTCGGCGGAACGCTCTTCAACATCAACGTCATCGATGCCGAGAAGGTGCTGGAGGCCCACCGCGACCCCGCGAAGTACCCCGACCTGATCGTCCGGGTGACGGGCTTCACGGCCTATTTCGCGGCCCTGTCGCCCGAGTTCCGCCAACTCGTCGTGGACCGGATCATCGCCGAGTAAAGCGGTCCGGGAGCGGCGCCCTCGCGGGACCGTCAGCCGATGCACCACGTGCCGCTTTGCACCGGCTCCAGTTTCCCCGAATCGGCCGCACGCAGACCGGCGTCGAGAATGGCCATGGCGTCGAGGTTGACCGGGATGTCGAGCGTCGGGTGGACCGCCTCGCCCGTCTCGAGATGGTGGACGTACTCGTGGGCGATGTCGTGGCGGCCCTTGGCGAGCGGCTCGACCTCGTGGACCTTGGCCTCACCCGCGGTGCCGTGCGCCTCGCGGACGACGGGCTTGCCGTCGCGGGTTTCCATGACGAGTGTGCCTTCGGTGCCGTAGACGACGGGGCCTCCTCCGACGCCGTGGTCCCAGGTGGTCCAGGTGCCCTCGAAGAGGGCCATGGCCGAGGGGAAGCGGACGATCATGGCGCCGTTGTCGTCGGCGTCGCCGAAGGGGCTGTTGAGGTTGGCGCGCATGCCGACGGCGGCGACGGCCGGTTCACCGACGAACCAGCGGGCGATCATGGCGCCGTAACAGCAGAAATCGAGCATGGCCCCGCCGCCTGCCGCCACCGAGTGCCACCATACCGCCCCGAGTTCCGTGGCCGAGAGCGGCGCGGCTTCCTCGGCGACACCCTCGTGTTTGGCGCCCGACCCGAGCGGCCCCGTGTGGCCCAGCCGGGCCTTGACCTGAAGCACGCGACCGATGGCGCCCGAATCGATGAGCGCCTTGGCCTTGTGTGCAGCCGGGTTCCACGTCATCGGCCAGTTGACGAGCATGGTCGTTGCGGCACCTTGCACGGATCGGACCATTCTGAGGGCGTCCGCGAGGCTCATGGCCATGGGTTTCTCGACGCAGACGCCCGCGCCCGCGGCCGCACAGGCCTCCACCACGTCGGGGTGCCTGGCGTTCTCGCTGGTGACGATGACGATGTCGAGCGGCTCCGCCGCGAGCATCTCGCGGTAGTCGTCATACGCCTTGGGCAGGCCGAGGTCGTTGACCGCGTGCTCCAGGTTCCACCGGCGTGTGTACGGTCCCTTGCGGAGTTCCGGCCGAAGGGGGACCGTGTCGGCGCCGGCGACCAACTCGACCTGGGGATGCGCGGCGAACAGGCTGAGCACGTTGTTGATGTGCATGTGTCCGAAGCCGATGACTCCGACGCGGTAGGTCTTGGCCACGGTTCGCCTCCTTTGCGTCGGCTTCTGCGCGGCGGATGGCATGGCCACGCTTGTACGTGTTTGGCGTGGGTGGCACGGCAGCCCCGCCGGGGCGGCCGTGGGCACCCAGTGTGCAACACGGCCGCCCTTCGCACCTGCCGTGCCACTCGGCCTGCTGTGTGGCTACGCGGCGGGTGCCCGTTCGACAGGCTCAGGGCAGGCTCCGACCCGCCGCGCACGGATTGGCGTTGCAGGATTAGTCCAGGGTGACCTCGCGGCCCTGGGCGGCGGACTCGTACAGGGCGTCGAGGGTCGCGATGACGTTCAGGACCTCGTCCCGCGTGACGAGCAGGTCCTCCTTGCCGCGAATCACGTTGACGAAGTGCTCCGTTTCTTCCCAATGGCCCGCGAAGGCGACGTCGCGGCCGGCGGGTACCTGTGGCTGCACGTTCACCTGGTAGGAGCCCATGTTGGTGACCAGCGTGAGGGGGTCGAGCGTCAGCCCGGCTTCGGTTCCCAGGATGAGGGTCTCGCCGCGATTCTCGGGGATGTTGGCCGCCCAACTGGTCTTGAAGGCGACGGCCCCGCCGCCTTCGAGCCGGATGAAGCCGGCGGCCAGGTCCTCGACATCGAAGTCCTTCCAGTTGTACGGGCGGGGCGTCAGCACGCCGAGCGGCGCGCCGGAGTCGGCCAGCGACGTGGCGAGGCCCTCGTCGCGGTTCGCCAGTTTTGTGAATGTCGCGCCGCTGACGGCCGTCACCTTCGGGCTGCCCATGAGCCAGTACAACAGGTCGATGGCGTGGACGCCGAGGTCGTAGATCGGCCCGCCGCCCGAATGCTCCTTCATGTGAAACTGGCCCCACGTCGGGACGCCGCGCCGGCGCAGGAAATACGTCTCGGCGTAGTACATCTCGCCCAGGCGTCCGGAGGCACAGGTCTCCTTGGCGGCCCGGGCCTGGGGCGTGAAACGGGAACTCTGGCCGACGAACAGGATGCGGCCGGCGGCGTCGGCGGCGTCGAACATCGCGACCGCGTCGGCCTGTGACGTGGCGACGGGCTTCTCGCACAACACGTGTGCGCCGGCATCGAGGGCTGCAATCGCCTGCTCCTTGTGGTAGGAGTTCGGCGTGCAGACACTGACGACGTCGAGGTCTGTCTTCTCGAGCATCGTCCGCCAGTCGCCGTAGGCGTGCGGGATGCCCTCGGTTTCGGCGACCAGGCGTGCGCGGTCTTCGAGGATGTCGGCCACCGCGACGATCTCGACGTCGTCGGGCAGGTTCTTCCAGGCAGGCAGGTGACCCGAGACGGTGATCATACCTGTGCCGATGATGCCGACTTTGAGTTTGGCCATGGGCGGCTCCTTTGCTCGTGTACTACCAGCGCGACGGGCAAGCCCGTCGGCTAACGCGTTTTTGACACGGCCCTCGCACGTGAGGCGCGGCGGGTCAGGCAGTGCGCGGATGCCGCACGGGCGGTCAGTTCAGCGGCGTAATCTTGATGTTGCGGTACGCGACCGGCCCGTGGTTGCCTTGGAACATGAGCGGGCCCCTGGCCTTTTCCTTGCCGTCCACGCCGCCGGGTGTCTGCTTGGGCATCTCGACGTTCTCGTGGATACAAGCGCCGTTGAGGATGACCTTGAGGAACCTGGCGTTGGCGGTCTTGGCGCCGCTCGCGTCGAACTTCGGGGCCTGCCAGTGAATCTCGTAGGTGGACCACTCGCCGTGCTTCTTGTAAACGGGGTCCTTGGGCGGCCTGGCCCCGTAGATGGCGCCCATGTCGCCGCCGCCGGGTTTGGTCTTGCCGTAGGAGTCGAGCACCTGGATTTCGTACTCGCCGTGGACGTAGATGCCGGAGTTGGAGCCCTTCGGCACCATGACCTCAAGGGTGATGACGGCGTCGCCGTAGGTGTACTCGCTGTAGAGGTCCACGCCGTGGGCCCCGGCGTTGACGAGTTCGTTGCCGCCGGGCTCCACGATGAGGTTACTCGGGTTCGCCGGATCGAGTTTGGCGGTGCCGACCTTCCAGAAGTTCTTCTTGCCCTTGGCCTTCCAGCCGGCCAGGTTCTTGCCGTTGAAGGGTTCAGCGGCCTTTCCAGCCTTGCCGGCGGCAAGCGCAACGAGGGGAAAGCCAACGAGTACAGCAAGGCCAACGGCGGCGAGGCAGAAGCAAACGGTCAGGTGTTTCATCGTCGGTTCTCCTATTGCAGGATGACTCGCGGGACGCGCGGTATTGTACGGCATCCGGCGATGGGCCGTAAACCAAAAGTTGCCTGAGCGGGGCGGACTCTGGACGGTCGGTTTCCGCGCCGACCGCGCCAGGCGTCTCGAATGCGCGGTGGTTCGGGAGAACC
>Ga0307427_1001541_pt1 | contig 11778 bp, 7 predicted proteins | sample SalMarWE160190MG_FD_202162 | JGI IMG/M metagenome (GOLD analysis project Ga0307427, IMG submission 202162) | Salt marsh sediment microbial communities from the Plum Island Ecosystem LTER, Massachusetts, United States - WE1603-190 | ecosystem: Environmental > Aquatic > Marine > Intertidal zone >... | reverse complement strand
CCTTGTCCAGTTCGTCAACGAACACGACGCCCAGGTTCTGGACGCGGTCCAGCGCCTCGGCCGTCACCCGCGACTGGTCCACCAGCCGCTCGGTTTCCTGCTGGATGAGGATCTCGCGCGCGTCGCAGACCTTGACGCGGCGCGGCTTGGTGCGTGGCGGCATGAAGTGTTCGAGCATCGTCTGGAGGCCGACCATTTCTTCCTGCTGCGGCCCGCCGATACGGCCGAGGTCGATCTTTTCCTCGACCTCGACCTCCACGTCGCGGTCCTCGAACAGGCCGGCCCGCAGTTTCTTGCGGAGTTTCTCGCGGCTGGCCTGCCGCTGCTGCTCCTGCTCGGCGGCGTCGGCGTCCGGCACGTCCTTCGAGATGGCCGCCCACCGGCTCGACGGCAGCAGGATGTCGAGCAGCCGTTCCTCGGCCGCCTCTTCGGCCTCCGGCCGCACGGCATCCGCCGCTTCCTGCCGGACGAGGCTCAGGGCCAGTTCCGTCAGGTCGCGGATGATCGACTCCACGTCGCGGCCGACATAGCCGACCTCGGTGTACTTCGTCGCTTCAACCTTGATGAAGGGTGCGCCGACGAGTGCGGCCATGCGGCGGGCGATCTCGGTCTTGCCGACGCCCGTCGGCCCGATCATGATGATGTTCTTCGGGGCAACCTCCTCGCGCAGGTCCGCCGTCAGTTGCTGCCGCCGCCACCGGTCGCGCATCGCGATGGCGATGGCGCGCTTCGCCTCCGCCTGGCCGATGATGTACCGGTCCAGTTGCCGGACGATCTCGCGCGGCGTCAGGGCGTTCATGCCTCCAGCACCTCCACCGTGATGCGGTCGTTCGTGTAGATGCAGACCTCGGCCGCGATGGCCAGCGCCTCCCGGACAATCGTCTCGGCGGCCATGTCCGTGTGCTTGAGCAGCGCCGCCGCCGCACTCCGGGCGTAGGCGCCGCCGGAGCCGATCCCGATGAGGCCGTCGGCCGGCTCGATGACGTCGCCGGAGCCGCTGATGATGAGACTCGTCTCGGCATCGACGACCACCAGCAGGCTCTCCAGCCGGCGCAGCACCTTGTCGGTTCGCCACGCCTTGGCCAGTTCAACCGCTGCCCGGCGGATGTTGCCGGACGAATCCTTCAGTTTCCCTTCGAACCGCTCCATCAACGCAAAGGCGTCGGCCGCGCCGCCGGCGAACCCGCAGACGACCCGGCCGTCGTCGCCGAGGCGGCGAATCTTCGTCGCGTCGGCCTTAACGACCGTCTCGTTCATCGTGACCTGTCCGTCGCCGCCGACCGCCACCTGGCCGCCGCGACGCACCGACAGGATTGTCGTCGACCGTACGTTCATCGATCTGTCTCCCAACGGCCGGGCTGCCCCGGCCTTGGCATCACTCGCCGCCGTATGTCTCGCGCCACAGGATGTCTTCGAGCGGCTTCCTGTCGGCCTGCGGCGTTTTCTGCGGAGCCTTGCCGATGGGCAGGAGGATGATCAGCCGCTTCGAGGCCGGCACGCCCAGCAGGTCCCGGGCGAAAGGCTCTTCCTTGACGAGCGTCCCTTCGACCCAGACGGAGGCGTAGCCGAGGGCGGCAATGGCGAGCAGCATGTTCTCGGCGGCCGCGGAGGCGTCTTCGAGCCACCACCGCGACGCCTCCGGATCCGCCACGATGCCGACCGCCGCCGACGCCGTCGCGAATGCCGCCTGCACGCGTTCCAGGGCTTTCAGCGTCTCGGCCTTTGTGACGGCGATGAACTGGAGGGGCTGACGGTTTGCACCCGACGGCGCCCGCCGTCCCGCGTCGACGATTTTCAGAAGGTCCGCCTCCGGGACCTCGACCGGGTCGTAGGCCCGAACGCTTGCCCGCTTCTCGATTGCCTCGAACAGGTCCATAGCGGCTCCTTTCCCGTTTGCTCGCCCGTCTTCGCTCACCTCGAGACGGCACCCCGCCATGATAAGCCGACCCGGACAAGAGGCAAGCCGAATCGTGCAAACCCTTGCACGTCTCGGGCGACGGGCCTACGATTCGTGTATGTCGCGGCGGCGGACGGTCTTGCTTGGGTACTTCGTCCTTGGGGCGTATGCGGTCTGGTCCCAGGCGACGCTGCTGCGCGAGATGCAGGTCCTGGTGTTCGGGTCGGAACTCTCGTGGGGTCTGGTGCTGGCGTTCTGGCTGGCCGGCGTGGCCGCCGGGGCACTGGCCGCAGGACGGCTCATCAGCACGGTCCGCCGGCCATGGCTGATGTTTGCGACGGCGGGACTGGCGATGCCGGCGGCGCTGCTTGGCGAGATCGTGCTCCTGCGCATCGCCCGGTCGATTGTCGGCGTGGGGCCCGGAGCGTACGTCGGCCCGGGCGTGACGGTCCTTCTGACGCTCGCCTCGACCGTCCCGGTCGGCTTCTGGGTGGGCCTGGCGTTTCCGGCGGCGAGTGCGCTGATGGCCCGGGCGCCGGATGCGTCGAGCGAGAAGGCGCGAGCCGTGGGATGGGTCTACCTGGCCGAATCGGCCGGGGCGCTGGTCGGCGGGGCCGCTTTTTCCTTTCTGCTCGCTGGCCGCGTCGGGGCCGTTTCGCTCGGCCTCGGCGGCGGGGCCGTCCTGGCCCTGTCGATGCAGATGCTGGTGCAGCGCTATGCCCGGCGGGGGTGGGCGCGGTTCATACCCCTCGGCCTCGCAGCGGTTCAGATCCTCCTCATCACGGAAGGCGTGGCCCAACGCCTCGACGAGACGTTGGTCCGCCGACGGTGGGCGAGTTTCGCCCAGGCGCTCGACCTCGTCGAGTCCCGCGATACACGGTACCAGAACATTGCCCTCGGGCGGCTCGGCGATCAGTTCAGCCTTTACACGAACGGCCTGGTGGACGCGACGTGGCCGAACCACGCGGAACTGGCCATCGAGGCCCACCTGGCGGCGTGCCAACACCCCGCGCCAAAGCGGATGCTCGTCCTCGGCGGCGGGGCGGAAGGCATGCTCAAGGCACTCGCCTGCCACGAACCGCAACGGCTGGATTACGTGGTGCTCGACAGAGACCTCCTCGCGATGGTCCGTGAGCATCTCGACAAGGCCGACCGCAGCGCCCTGGACACGCTCGACCGCCTGGGTCAGATCCACTTCGCGGACGCCCGGCGTTTCGTCAAGCGCGCCGCGGCGCGCGGAGACCGGTACGATCTGGTCATCCTTGCTGCGCCGGAGCCGGCCTCGACGCTGGAGGCGCGGATGTACACGGAGGAGTTCTTCGGCGAACTCTTTCGTGCCATGGCCGACGACGGCGTCCTTGCCTTCACGCTGAACACACCGGTAGGCTACTGGAGCGAAGAGCCGGCCGCCTACGCAGGGAGCATCCTCGTGCCCCTGAAGCGTGTCTTCCCGGACGTTCTCCTGACGTTCGGCTCGCCGATGCGGTGCTTCGCAGCCAAACGCCAAGGCATCCTCACAGAGAGTGGCGAGGCGCTGGCCCGTCGGTACCGGGAGCGCGGCGTCAAGCCGCATCACTTCGACCCCGACTGGTTTCTGGGGGCGTCCGACCTGCTGGATGCCGAGAAGCGGGCGGGGATTCATCGGGCGCTCGCGGCACACCCGCCTGAGTTCGTCAACACGGATGAGCGCCCGGCGGCGGCGCTGTACCGCATGCGGTACTGGCTTCAGCAGAGCGCCGCCGCTCACGCCGCGCCGGACGCTCCGGCCGAACACCGCGCCGACGTGCTGGGCGCCTTGCTGCGGCTGCGATTCGACCGGGTGATGCTGGGCGTCGTTGGTCTGACGGTGCTGGCAGCGCTCATCGGCCTGGCGCGCGGCCGGCGAGGCCTGCGCCGGACGGCCCTGCTCTGGTCGGTCGGCACGACGGGCTTCGCCTCGATGGCCCTGGAGATCGTCCTGCTGCACACCTTCCAGACGCTCTACGGCTACGTGTACAGCATGGTGGGGCTGGTGATCGGCGTGTTTATGTTCGGCCTGGTTATCGGCAGTTTGCTGATGAACCGCCGGCTTCGCGGCGCGTCGGGCGATCCGGCGCGTGGACCCGGCCTGCGGACCATCGTGGCCCTGGACTTGGCGCTGACCGTGTTTGCGGCCGGCCTGGTGCTCGGTTTGGCGCTGCTGCGACGTTCGGCCGCCGACTGGCCGGTGCAGATCACCACGTTTGCGTTGGTGGCGGTTGCGGGCATCCTCGGCGGGCTCGTGTTCCCGCTGGCTGCTGCCGTGGCGCTGAAGGAACGCGACACGACCACCGGCCGGGCGGCCGGCGCCATCGACGCCGCCGATCACCTTGGCGGGTGCCTCGGCGCTCTCGCAACCGGGACCGTGCTCGTGCCGGTCCTCGGTGTCAGCGGCGCGTGCCTGGTGGTGGTGGCGATCAAGGCGCTAAGCGCCGTGCAGGTGGGCGTGGCGGCTACGACCGTATGGCGGCCTTCGGGAAGATGACGGCGCTGTCAGGCCGCTTGGCCGACTCCCACCTCGTGGCGCACCGTGCTCTGATGGTCCCGCCTCAGCGACGCGCGGCATCCGACCCGCCCGTGAACGCATTGAGGAGGGATGCGAGTGCCGAGGCGGCGGTCTCCACCGTCTGCCGGTCGGGGACGGGGATCTTCAGATAGGGCTGCCCGGTGCCCTCGTCGGTCTGGACGAAGGCGTCGATGGGTGAGCGTCCCCGGGCGCGGCTCTCTGCGGTCGTGCGTGCGATTTCGCGCAAGAACGCCGCACCCGTTTCGATAAGTGGCTGGAGGGGCGACGGGGCGATCGCCGGCGGCGCGGTTAGGCCGGCGGCCTCGCGTTCAGCGACGGGGGCCTCTTCGGGTTCGGGCTCAGGCGCGGGCGGCGGCTCGTGGGCCGTGGGGGGCACCGCATCGGTGACGTGCCCGACGTGGTCCATGAACTTGCGGAGCCGTGTGCCGCCCAGCGATACCCGATCCTCGCCTCCGTCGAGCACGCCCGCGAAGACGCTCTTCTTGAAGGCCAGCACCCCGAGCATGCCGTGCTCGATGGTGCCCTCGGAGACAAAGTTGATCACCTGGACGGGGCGGTGCTGGCCGATACGGTGGACGCGGCCGATCCGCTGTTCGAGCACCGCGGGGTTCCACGGCAGGTCGAGGTTGACCACCGTGGACGCGCTCTGGAGGTTCAACCCCGTGCCGCCGGCGTCGGTCGAAAGGAAGACGCGTGCCTCCGGGTCGTGACGGAAGGCATGCAGCAGATCCCTGCGTTTCTTGCCCGGAATGCCTCCGTGGAGGTAGAGGAATTGCCACCGTTCGTCTTCGAGCCGCCGGGCCACCAGGTCGTTCATCCGCTTCCACTGGCTGAAGACAACCGCCTTGGCGTCGGGGCGTTCGAAGAGTTCGCCGAGGAACGTGGCGAGTTCGTCAAGTTTCGGGCCGAAGCAGGTTTTCCGGTCAATGAGGTAGGTGCTGTCGCAGGCCATGCGCATGTACTGGAGAGCGATCATGAGGCGCTGCTGATCGACCTCAGAGAGGAACCCAAGGCGATGCCACTTGGCGACGATGCGCGCCACGATCTCGCGGTTCTCGTTGTGCGGCACCCACTGCTGGGAGGTCATGGGCACGAAGAAGGTCTTGTCGATCCGCCCCGGGAGTTGCTTGAGCACCTGATCCTTGGTGCGGCGAATGAGGATGGGTGCGAGCGTCTTGCTGATCGCGTTCAGGTCGCGGTAGCCCACGACGCGGCCCGTGTCCTCTTCCCGGACCTGGTGGGCATCCAGAAAGCGGAACAAGGGGCCGAGACGGTGGCGGTCGAGGAACTCGACGATGGAGTGGAGTTCCTCGAGACGGTTCTCGAGCGGCGTCCCGGTGAGCACAAGGGCATAGGGCGAGTCGATGCGCTTGACGCTCTTCGCCGTGCGGGTCTGCCAGTTCTTGATCCGCTGGGCCTCGTCGAGGATCACCAGGTCGGGGGAGAGGGCGTGGATCGCATCAAGGTCGCGGAACACAACGTCATAGTTGACGATCTTGTAGAAGCCGTCGCCGGCGTAGAGGTCGTGCCGCTTGTGTGCGAGCCCTTCGATCACGGTTGCCGGCCGCCCCGAGAACTTGGCGATCTCGCTCTTCCACTGGTACTTCAGCGACGTGGGGCAGACGATAAGGGCGCGCTCGACGCCGAAGTGCTTGGCCATCACCTCGGCCGCCGCGAGGGCTTGGATAGTCTTACCGAGCCCCATGTCATCGGCGATAAGCGCTCGGCCCGCCCTCGCCGCGAAGAGCGCCCCCTCGCGCTGGTAGGGGTAGAGGGACGCCTTCAGCAGTTTGGGCGGCCGCTTCCGTCCGTTCCCGAAGTGCCTGGCGATGAGTGCCCGGCGGTGCGCGGCGTCGCGCACCTGTGCGATGAAGGCCCGCGCGTCGCTGTAGCATCGCAACTCGTGGGCGAAACGGCCCGCCCTCTGGAGGAAGCGATCGAATCGGGCGAACGCATCGTCGCGCAGAACCCCATCGTCGCCGAAGTGCGTCGCCGCCAGCGAGACGAGGCCCCGTGGGGCTTCCGTCCCAGCGGCAAAGACCACTTGACGCCGTGAACCGTACCGCAGGTAGACCTCGGAGTACGGAGGGGTGTAACCCTTCTGAAGCATCGCCCGCCGGCGCGTGCTCCGCCCCAGCCGCGCCAGGGTGAACTCGATGTGCTTGCAGGTGCCCAGCGTGTTCACCGCGAAATCGGGGCACGAGCAGTAGTTGACGCCGAGGCGCGTCCCGCGGACGGCGACGCGGTAGGTCCGCCCGGTTTCGGGATTCGTGACGGCGAACTCCGAGAAGACGGGATGATCGCCGGTGTTGCGGATTTGGAAGTTCTGCTGGCTGCCATACGCCCGGCGGAGCGCCACCTGCCACTCATCGAGCGTCAGGTCCTTCGGCTTCCGGGTGCGAGACACCTTTGGCTTTGCCTGCTTCGCCGTAGCGGCCTTCTTGCCACCGGCGGTTCGCCTCGTTCGCTTGGCCATGGATTGTCCTCGTCTCCAGCGAGCAACGGACCAATTGCAGACCCAACGGCAGGGCGTCAGGATAGTCTGTCCGCCTCCACGTGTCCAGTGGGGCGGCAGGCGGCGGAAGGTTGGGGTGTGGCAACGATTTCTCGCAGGGCCGTTGTACCCAGGGCTGGGCGGGCCTGTCATTTCGACCGAGGTCGCCTTGGCGACCGAGCGGAGAAATCTCGCTGTCCGAAACGGCCAGCGGCGAGACCCCTCGACTCGCTGCGCTCGCTCGGGGTGACAGCAGCGCGGGCGGGCTTCGGCGACGCCTTCTCGTTCGGCTTGAACGCCAGGGCCTGTTCCTGCGTCCAGACGCCGGGGATCTTTGTGCCGCACGAGGCGCAGGCGCCGTCGCGCAACTGGGAGGCGTCGGTCCGGTAGCCGACCCGTTTGATGACTACCTTCCCACACTTCGGGCAGTAGGTGTTGCTGCCCTCGTGGAAGGCCACGTTGCCAACGTAGACGTACCGGAGGCCGGCGTCCATCGCGATCTTGCGGGCGCGGTCGAGCGTTGCAACGGGCGTGGGCGGCAGATTCTTCATGCGGTAGGTGGGATGGAACCGCGAGAAGTGGAGCGGCACGTCGGGTCCCATGTGCGAGACGAGCCACTTGGCCATCTTCTCCGTCTCGGCCGCCGAGTCGTTCAGCGTCGGGATCAGCAGGACCACGACTTCGGTGTGGATGCCGATGTCGGCAAGCACCTCCAGCGTTTCAAGCACCGGCTTCAGGTGAGCGGCGCACTGCTGCGCGTAAAACTTCTCCGTGAAGGCCTTCAGGTCCACCTTGACGCCGGTGAGGTGGTTGCAGAGTTCGCGGAGCGGGGGCTCGCGGATGTAGCCGTTCGAGATGATGACGCTGCCGACGCCTTGCTTGCGTCCGGCGGCGGCCGCATCGTGCATGTATTCGTAGAAGACCACCGGTTCGCTGTAGGTGAAGGCCAAGGTAGGCGAGGCTCGGTTCCGTGCGATGCGGACGAGGTTCTCGGGCGGGATCAGCAGGCTGTCGACCTGTTCGGGCCGGTACTGGCTGATCCGCCAGTTCTGGCAGAACTTGCATTCCATATTGCAGCCGGCGGTGGCCACGCTCAGGGCGGTCGTCGTCGGCAGGTAGTGGTAAAGCGGCTTCTTCTCAATCGGGTCGATGTTGGTGCTGCACAGGTTGCCGTAGACGAGGGTTTTGTAATCGCCGCCCTGGTTTTCGCGGACGCCGCAGTAGCCGCGCTCCACCTCCGCCACGACGCACTCGCGGGGACAGAGGGTGCATCGGACGGCCTTGTCGGGCAGCCGCTCGAACCACATGGCGTCGTGGACGGCGGCCTGCGGCCGGGCGCCGCCGGTGACGCGTGGGCCGGCCACGTCTTCGCCGAGCGCGCGGGCGGCACAGAGCGTGCAAGCCCCCGCCCCGACGGAGCGGAGAAACGCGCGACGGGTTGTGGACGGCTTCGCGTTCATCCCACGTCCAACCATGGTCTGCCTATACTAACGACTTCGATGCGTTCCAGATTCGCGGTTCCCAGGCCGCGCGCCTCGCCGCTGGCCAGGTGGCGGACGGGCCGCTTCTCGGCCTCGAACGGTTTCATGCCAACCGCAGCGCGCTTGCGTTCGAGGATTTCACAGCCGACACGGTCGGCCGCCACCGGGTCGGTGGCCAGGATGAGGGCGCCGTACGGCCACTGCCACTGGCGTCTGGGCGCGGGCCCGCCCTGGTACTGCGGCCAGGTGGCGTCGAAGAGGGCCAGGCGAAGGCGGTTGCGGATGGGTTTCTGTGCGCAGGCATCGGCGATGAACGGGTCGCACCCGTTGTCGTGATACTTGTTCGGATTGTGGATGGCGCCGAAGAAGTTCTTCATGACGCCCGTGATGCCTGCAAGGTTGTGGTCCTTCAGGATGGCGGCGCTCGCGAGCGCCGTGGACTCGTCGGTGACGATGCGGCTGATGAGGCTGCCGGTGGCGCCGCTGGTGTAGACGTCGGCGGAGTAGCCGCCGTTGCGTCGCCGCTTGAGCGCGTCGGTTCCGAAGCATCGGACGGCGTCGCCGGTTCCCCTGAGCGTGTAGCCGGCGGCCTGGAGTTCGCGGTTGGTCCGGTCCCACAGCGTGACCCGTTCGGGTGGCAGGCCGATGGCGCCCACTGCCGCAGCCAGACCGAGCGAGACGGCCGGCTTCGTGGGCAGCCCGAGGCAGTTGACCTTGACCGCGAGCCGGTCGTCGGGCTTGAACCACCTGGCCCAGGCGTCGGCCGGCTTGGCGTCGCCCGCGAGGGCGCGGGCGGCTTCGTCGAGCAGTTCGCGGACGCGCTGCGGCGCGGGGCCGCGGCCGGCAGCGGCAAGGGCGTCATGACGGATGACGACGACGCGCGACCTCCCCGACGACGTCGCAGACGCCGGCGGCGGCGACTCGGCGCACGAGGTCAGCGGCAGCCCCGACGCCGCGCCGGCCACCATCGCCGACGTGGCTGCAGCACGGGCCAGGAAGGTCCGTCGGGTCAGGTTACCAGGGCAGCGAGCCATCATCGCCTCGTTGTGCAGGGGCAGACGCCGCCGCGAGCGGCCGGCGGGTCATTGCTTCGGCTTCTCCTCGTGGAAGACCTGAGCGGTGAACCGGTACAGTTCGGTCTGCGGGTCCTTCCAGGCGTCGCTGGGCAGCCCGGCCTTGCCGCACAGGTGCGTCAGGTATTGCGTGCGGTCCCAGCCTTGCTCGACAGGCACCTGCGGCAGGAAGACGCCGCGGCGGCGTCCGCGTGCCATGATGAGTCCGTCGCGGCCGATGACGATTCTTTGGAGGTCGTGGAGACGGCGGGTTGGCGACAGGACCGAGACCTCGACGGTCAGCGCGGGCCCTTCGGCTTCGGTAATCGGGTTGCCGACGAACCGATGGTCCTTGCAGGCCTGGCAGGCGTTCTCGATGACCGATTCGTAAAGCGGCCCGACCGCTGTGATGTGGCCGATGCATCCGCGAAGGCGCCCCGCGTTCTTCAGGGTAACGAAGACGGCGCCACGTGCTTTCAGGGTGGGCGTCAGATCGTAGGTGGCCGGATCCGCCGTCGGCTTCTCGCCCGTCTTGAGGAACCGGGTGACGGTGTCGCGCGCCAGGCGCAGGAGGGTCTGCTTCTCTGGATCTGCGAGACCCTGGCCCGCCCGCCAGAAAGCAATCGAGGTGTAGGTCACCGAGTTCGTCCAGTCGCCGGTCTGACGACCGCTGAAGTCGGTCGCCACGGCAGCGGCCCGGACGTCTTCCCAGGGCTCAACGATCTTCAGGAGCAGGCCGATGGGGTTGCGGCCGCAGATCGTGTCCCTGGTTTGGGCCAGGTGCTGTTTGAAACCGGGAAGGTCGATTTGGATGATACGGTAGAGGGCCATGCTGTTGAGGGCCTGGAGGTTCTTGGGAATGTTGTCGCGAAACGGCACGTAGCCGTAGTTCGGTCCGTAGTGGGTGAAGTCGCTGCTGACGACGAGGAGGGTGCCGGCGTCGGCCAGGGGACGGAGGGCGTCGGCAAGGGTTGTGCGCTGCTCGTCCGTCAGGTCGCCGACCAGGAGTTCGACCATGCGGAAGTCTTTGATGGCACGCTGGAGAAACGGCAGTTGGTTCTCGCACGACCATTCCGTCTTATGGGGGGCCGGTTGCTCTGTTACCACCGGACACCTCAGCAGGGCGTCCCTTGCCTCGATATCCACCGGAATGCTTCCGAGCGGCGTCTCGTAGGCGTCCACACGCAAGACGGTGCCGCCGCGGACGGGCATCTGGTGGCTCAAGCCGATTAGAATGACCCGCCGGTACGCGCCCCCTTTGGCCGTGGCGTAGACCTTCCCCGCAACGGAGCCGGAGTACTTGTAGCCGGCGTGCGGCACGATGACGGCGGCAGGTGCCGCGCCGAGGTCGGGCGGCTGGGCGGACAGATACGCATCGACGAGGCGGCCGAGTTGGTCGGCATCGGCGGGGAACCACCGCCCTGCCCCGGCACACGGGTGGACCTTTCCGGCGGGCGCAGGCGTTTCGGCCCCGTCGGGCCTGGTTGGCGCGGCGTCGGCCGGTTTGGGTTCGGCGGACATGGCACGCTCCTTGACGTTGGGCTCGCCGGCGTTCTCTGCGCCGGCAGTGGCGTCGGGCGCGGTCCCCTCGGCCGAACAGGAAACGACGAGACACATCATGGGCGCCGCGAGCGCCAACGCGGCGACGCGCACCAAGCGACGACGGCAGGACGTGATCATAGTCGGCCTCCCGCTCGGGGGAACATTCGTGACACGCTCTTCCCTCCGCTGTTCCGATTATAAGCACACACCAACCACAAGGCAACACGCGCCGGACTCGCGCATGGGACGCTCGGAACAGTTCGCGGGTGCCTGTGCGCACCCGCCCGACGGGTAAGGAGACCGCCGCGCAATGGAGCGTTGTCGTATTAGAACGTTTCCCAATGGGATACGTCGTCGAGGGATCGTTTCCTGGGATTGGGCAGGTCGCCTTCGGGCCGCCCGAGGGCGATCAGCGCCACAAGAGCGAGGTCGTCCGGCGCGCCGAGGCGCGCGACGACCTGCGGGGCGTAAGGTTTCTTGTCGCCGGCCACCCAGCACGCCCCGAGGCCAAGGGCGTGAGCCGCCACGAGCATGTTCTGCGTGGCGGCCGACCCGTCTTCGAGGTAGTACTTCGTGTCGGTCGCCAGGACGGCGATGCAGACGGGGGCGTCGGCGATGAAGGGGCCGTAGTCGGTCATGGCGGCGATCTCGGCGCGAGCGGCCGCATCGGTGACCACAACGAACTCCCACGGCTGTTCGTTCCGGGCGGTGGCGGCGAGGCGGCCGGCATCGAGGACCTGCTCGACAAGATCGCGGCCGACTTCGGC
>Ga0307427_1001538_pt1 | contig 11798 bp, 7 predicted proteins | sample SalMarWE160190MG_FD_202162 | JGI IMG/M metagenome (GOLD analysis project Ga0307427, IMG submission 202162) | Salt marsh sediment microbial communities from the Plum Island Ecosystem LTER, Massachusetts, United States - WE1603-190 | ecosystem: Environmental > Aquatic > Marine > Intertidal zone >... | reverse complement strand
TGGGAGGTCCGCTGAACCGACAACGCTGCGAAGGGCTTCTGCGCGGTGAGTCGGACCCTGCCCTGAGCCTGTCGAACGGGGACCCGCCGCGCCATGGCCTTCGGCCGATCCCCATCTTGCGCCGGACGCCGGGAGAATGGTTGACACGGACGGGGTAAAACGGCATCTATCAGGGTCCACATCCTCCACGATGCCGACCGCAGGAGAAAGGAGAGCGTTCCATGGCCTGTGAATCGGACGACCTCGGCGCGGGCGGGAAGGCTGACAAACCGGACGGCAGCCGCCGCGACTTCCTCAAGAAGGCTGCCATGCTACCTGCCGCCCTGGTGGCGTCTCAGTCCGATTCCGCCGCCGCACCGAAACAGCCGCCGATCCGTCCAGCCGGGCCCGGGCCGAAGGCCGACGCCAAGTGGATGGCCGCCTTGCGCGACCGCGGAGAGCGAAAGGTCTATCGCGGCGCCGAACTCGAGACCATCGGGATGCCGTGCGGCGGGGTGGCGGCCGGCCAACTCTACGTCCGCGGCGACGGGACACTCGCCCAGTGGTGGATCGCCAACAACTGCCAGTTCACCGGCTACGGCGCCAACTGCTATCGGACGTACCGGCCGCCGAGCCCCATCGACCAGGGCTTCACGCTGCGGGTCGACTCCGGCGGCGGCAAAGCCGACGAGCGCCCCCTGTCGCGCGACGGGTTCGACGCCATCGAGTTCGTCGGCGAGTACCCCATCGCCGAGATCCGTTACCGGACCCACGACAAGCCGGCGCCGCCGGTCCAGGTTGACCTGGCGGTCTTCTCGCCGTTCATCCCGCTGAACGCCCGTGATTCAGGCCTCCCCGCAACGGTCATGCAGCTGACGGTCACGAACACGTCGGCCCGGCCGGTGACGGCGCACCTGGCGGGGCGGCTGGCGAACCTGGTCTGCCTCGACCTGGCAGGGACGGCCGGCCTCCACAGCCGCAACCGCACCGTCAAGCAGGGCGGCCTCGCGGCCGTCGTCATGGACGTCGTCAAGGTCAAGCCCAAGAAGCCGGCCGAACCGCCGCGCGTCACGGTCTTCGAGGACTTCGAGAACGGCTCGTACGCCGGTTGGACCGCCACCGGAAAGGCCTTCGGCCCGGCGCCGGCCACCGGCAAGTTCGGCCGCCAGCAGACCGTCAGCGGGTGGCACGGCAAGGGCTTCGTCAACACCTTCCGCACAGACGACCAGCCACAGGGCACGCTCACGTCGAAGCCGTTCACGATTGCCGAACCGTACATTCTCTTCCTGGTGGGCGGCGGCAACCACAAGGGCAAGACCTGCATGAACCTGGTGGTGGGCGGCAAGGTGGTCCGGACCGCCACCGGCCGCAATGACGAGAAACTCCTTCCCCACGCCTGGGACGTGCGCGACCTGAAGGGCAAGCAGGCCCACCTCGAGATCGTCGACAAGCACTCCGGCCCGTGGGGACACATCAACATCGATTATATCCGGTTCACGAACGTCCCCCCCTCATCGTACACCGGCCCGGTGGAGCAGCACCCGGGCTACGGCACGATGGCGCTGGCGGCGCTCGATGCCGGCGCCGCGGCGGGCACCCTCGCCGCCGGCGCCGTCTCGGCCGATGCCGAGGTCACGTACCCCATCGGCACGGCACGGCCCGGCGCGGTGGCGGCGTCGCTCACCCTGAATCCCGGCCAGGCGAAGACGGTCGCCTTCCTCGTGACGTGGCACTTCCCGAACCGCGACGAGACCGGCCGGTCGTATGCGAACTGGTTCAAGGGCGCGCTCGGCGTTGCGGAGTACGTGGCGGCGAACTTCGAGCGCCTGCGCACCGAGACCTACCTCTTCCGCGACACGTACTTCGACACGACGCTGCCGTACTGGTTTGCGGCCCGGCTGGCGATGCCCGTCTCGACCCTGGCAACCGAGACGTGCCAGTGGTGGAAGAGCGGCCGCTTCTACGCCTGGGAAGGCGTCTGCTGCTGCGCGGGCACGTGCACACACGTGTGGAACTACGAGCATGCGTGCGCGAGGCTGTTTCCGGAACTCGCGCGGTCGACGCGGCTGATGCAGGACCTGGCCCCCGACGCCGGTTTCGACGAGAAGACCGGTCTGGTGGGCTTTCGCAGCAACCGGGCCTACGCCGCCGACGGACAGTGCGGCACCGTGCTGAAGATCTATCGCGAACACCTGATGTCCGCCGACAACGGATTCCTCGACAAGGCCTGGCCCCGCGCCAAGAAGGCCATCGAGTTCTCCATCGGACACGACCGCAACGAGGACGGGCTCATCGAGGACTCGCAGCACAACACCTTCGACATCAACTTCATCGGGCCCAACACCTTCGTCGGCAGCCTGTATCTGGCCGCGCTGCGCGCCGCCGAGGAGATGGCGCGCCTGAAAGGCGAGAACGACCTGGCCGACCGGTACCACACCATCCTGGAGAAGGGCCGCAACGCCACGATGAAGCGGCTCTGGAACGGTGAGTACTTCATCCAGATCATCCCCGACGGGGCCTCCGACAAACATCAGTACGGCCGCGGGTGCCTGGCCGACCAGGTCTTCGGCCAGGGATGGGCCCACCAGGTGGGCCTCGGATACATCTACCCGGAGGAGGCGGTGCGCTCGGCCCTGCGCTCCATCTTCACGTACGACTGGACCGCCGACTCGGGGCCCTACAACAAGCGGTACAAGCCCAGCCGCTGGTTCGCCCGCGCGGGCGAAGCGGGCCTGTTCATCTGCGCCTGGCCGACGGGCGGCCGGCCCGCCGAACCCGTCCGCTACCGCAACGAGGTCTGGACCGGCATCGAGTACCAGGTGGCCGGCCACATGCTCTGGGAGGGGATGGTCGATGAGGCCCTGGCCATCGTCCGGGCCGTCCACGAACGGTACGACGGCACGAAGCACAACCCGTGGAACGAGGTGGAGTGCGGCGACCACTACGCCCGGGCGCTGGCGTCGTGGGGATGCCTGACCGGCGTCGAGGGGTACGTCTACGACGGTCCGGCCGGCCGCATCGGCTTCGCCCCCCGGATGACGCCCGACGATTTCAAGGCGTTCTTCGCGGCGGCCGAGGGATGGGGCAGCCTCGTCCAGAAACGTAGCGGCAAAACGCAGACCAACCGCATCGAGGTCAAGTACGGCCGCCTGCGCGCCAAGACGCTCCTGTTCGAGTTGCCCCAGGACGCGGGCGAGCCGAAGGTCACCGTCACCGCCGCCGGCAAGAACGTCGCCGCCGACGCCAAGCAGGACGGTACCCGCGTGACGCTGACCCTTGCCAAAGCGGTCGAAGTGGGTCGCGGCGAAGCCATCGAAGTAACGCTACATTGATGAGCCGTCTGGCTCGTAGGAGGTGCGTCCGATGCATCACCCGCTATCGCAACCCGCTCTGCTTGCTGTGGCGAGCGTGCTGGTTGCCGCAAGCGCGTGGGCCGGTGAGCCCGGCTCCTCGCCAGGCGCCTGTGCCATCACCGTGGGCGGCAAGGCGCTCGACCCGGCCACCCACGCCATCGTCGTCCCCGAGAAGCCGACGCCGCAGGAGCAGCACGCCGCAGCGGACCTTGCCAGCCACGTCGAGCAGATGACCGGCAAACGCCTGGCCGTCGTGGCCGAAGGCCAACTCGGGGCGAAGACGCCCATCGTCGTCGGCAAGTGTGCGGCGGCGCTGAAGGCGCTCGGCGTCCAGGTCGATTTCGACGCTCTCGGCCTCGAAGGCATCGCCATCGAGACCAAGGGACCGGCGCTGGTTCTGGCGGGAAACCGGCGCGGCGTCCTGTACGCCGTGTACTCCTTTCTGGAGGACCACTGCGGCTGCCGCTGGTTCACGCCGGATTGCTCGCGGATTCCGAAGCGCGGCACATTCGCCGTCGGCGCCCTCAAGACGCGGTACACGCCGCCGCTCGAGTACCGGTCCACCGACTACCCCTGTTCGCGCGACGCCGACTGGGCGGTCCGGAACAGGATAAACGGCACGCAGACGCGCCTCGACGAGAAGCGCGGCGGCAAGGTCGCCTACTCGCACTTCGTCCACACGTTCAACTCCATCCTCTCGCCCGATGCGCACTTCAAGGACCATCCGGAATGGTTCTCCGAGGTCAAGGGCAAGCGCATCGGCGGACGGACGCAACTTTGCCTGACGAATCCCGAGGTCCTGGCCATCGCCAGGAAGACCGTCCGCCGGTGGATCAAAGACGCGCCCCAGGCTACCGTCTTCTCGGTCTCGCAGAACGACTGGCACAACTACTGCACGTGCAAGACGTGCGCGGCGCTGGCCCAGAAGGAAGGCAGCCAGGCCGGACCGCTGATTCACTTCGTCAACGCCATCGCCGACGACATCGCCAAGGATTACCCCGACAAGATTCTCTCGACGCTTGCGTATCAGTACACCCGCAAGCCGCCGAAGCACGTCAAGCCGCGGCCGAACGTGTGCGTGCGGCTGTGCAGCATCGAGTGCTGCTTCGCCCACCCGCTCGAGACCGACCCGTTCAACAAGACGTTCGTGGACGACATCCGGGCGTGGAACCAAATCTGCAATCGTTTGTATATCTGGGACTATATCATCAACTATCATCACAGCGTCATGCCGTTTCCGAACCTGCGGTCGCTGAGGCCGAACATCCGGTTCTTCATCGATCACGGCGTCAAGGGCCTGTACGAGGAGGCCTGTTACTTCACGCCGGCGTCGGAGTGGGCGGAACTGAGGACCTGGATCATCGCCAAGACCATGTGGAACCCCGACTACGACACCGACTGGGCCATCGATGAATTCCTCGCCGGCTACTACGGCCCCGCCGCCTGGCCCCTGCGGCAGACCATCGACCTGGTGCACAAGCAGGTGGTTGAACACGCCGACTGGCATGCTACCATCTGGGCGAAGCCGACATCGCCCTGGCTGCGCCAGGAGGTCCTCGACAGGTGCGTCCGTTACTTCGACCAGGCCGAGGCCGCTGTCGTGGACGACCCGGTCCTCGCCCGGCGGGTGGCGGTAGCGCGGCTGCCGGTGCGGTACACACGCATCGTGACGGCGAAGCCGGGCGACGCGAAGGCGGCCGCATGGCTCCGGACCTTCGAGACGATCGCCAAGAAGGCGGGCCTGACGACGGTCCGGGAACACGGCGGCACGGGCCGGCTTGACGTCTGGCTCGCCGCCCAACGCAAACGCCTGAAGATCGGCGCCGCCCAGGCCGGCGGGTAGCGCCTTTAGCCGGTCGGTAGCGCACCCAGCCGGCCGGTAGCCCCGTTAGCCGGCGGCCTTGGCCGCCGCGCGGTGGGCAGGATTGCCCACCGCGCTATCCGGATGGGGGGCGACGGGCAGGCCGGCCGGTAGCCCCGTTAGCCGGCGGGTAGCGCATTTAGCCGGCCGGTAGCCCCGTTAGCCGGCGGCCTTGGCCGCCGCGCGCCGTCTAACGCCGGCGCTGCAACCCATGAAAGGAGGGTTTTCGATGACCCGATGCATCGGCTTGAGCCTCATCGTGCTGGCCATGGCCGCAGGCTGTGCCCGGAAGGAACCGCCCCCGGCCGAGGGAACCTTCGGCAACGACGTGGCGTTTCTCAAGCAACATCTCAGCGTGGCCATCCTGTCGGATGCCGAGGGCATGGCGAAGGTGGCCGTCGTGCCGTCCATGCAGGGCCGCGTCATGACCAGCACCGCCGAAGGCGACAGCGGCGCGAGTTTCGGCTGGATCAACCGCGACCTCATCGCCTCCGGCGAGGTGGTCCCCCACATGAACCCGTACGGCGGGGAGGACCGGTTCTGGCTCGGCCCGGAGGGCGGACAGTTCTCCATCTACTTCGCCAAGGGCGCCCCCTTCGACCTGGACCACTGGTTCGTGCCCCCGCAGATTGACACCAAGCCGTTTCCGGTGGTCAAGAAGACGGCCGACAGCATCCACCTGAGGCACCAGTTCGCCGTCACGAACTACTCCGGCACGACGTTCGACGTGCTGGTCGACCGCACGGTGCGGCTGCTCGGGCCCGACGCCGTGTGGTCGCACCTGAGGGTCGGCCCGATGGCCGGCGTCAAGATGGTGGCGTACGAGTCGGTCAACCGCATCACGAACGCCGGCAGAGAGCCCTGGAAGAAAGAGACCGGCCTGCTCTCGATCTGGATCCTCGGCATGCTCAACCCCTCCGACGCCACGACCATCGTCGTGCCCATCAAGGCGGGGCCGGAATCGGAACTCGGCAAACCCCTCGTGGACGATTACTTCGGCAAGGTGCCCGCCGACCGCCTCATCGTCAAGGAGAGCGTGGCGTACTTCAGCGGCGACGGCAAGTACCGATCCAAGATCGGCGTCGGGCCCAAGCGGTGCAGAGGCATCCTCGGCAGTTACGACGCCGACGGCCAGGTCCTGACACTCGCCCAGTTCACCTTTACCGAGGGCGTGACCGACTACGTCAACTCGCTCTGGAAACTCCAGGAGAACCCCTACGGCGGCGACGTGGCCAACAGTTACAACGACGGTCCGCCCAAACCGGGCGAGAAGCCCATGGGACCGTTCTACGAACTCGAATCCTCCTCACCCGCCGCCGCACTGGAACCCGGCAAGGCCCTCGAACACACGCACCGGACGGTCCACATCCGCGGGCCGGAAGCGAAACTCGACCCCATCGCCAAGGCCACCCTCGGCGTCGGCATCGAGGAGATCACCAGCGCCCTGAAGTAGCGCTATGTGTTACCCGCCGGGCTTGCCCGGCGCGTATCAGTACGCGAGGATTTGCCATGAAACATCTCGCCCTGTTGACGATCGCCTTCGGCCTGCTGTGCGCGCAGGCGCCAGCCGCCGAGAAACTCACCTACGTCGATCTCGTCAAGCGTCTGACGGCCCTCGACGAACTGGCCATCCTGCCGGCCGAGGGCGATACCTGCGCCCAGTGGTCGAGTTACGACCGCCACTCCAAGTACGATGAGGCCACCGGCAAGTACGTCGGCTGGGCCGCCAACGGCGACGGCAACGGCTCCATCCGCCGCGAGGGCGACCGCATCGTCATGGCCGAGATGACCGGCCCCGGGTGCATCTGGCGCATCTGGTCGGCCCTGGCGCAGGCCGGCCACGTGAAGGTGTACCTCGACGGTGCGGCCGAACCCGCCATCGACCTGCCCTTCGACGGGTACTTCAACCGCAAGAACGCCCCGTTCGTCTATCCGTCGCTCGTCCACACGACGGCTCGCGGCCGCAACAACTACGTCCCCATCCCGTACCGCAAGTCGTGCCGCATCGTGGCCGACAAGGGCTGGGGCCGCTACTTCCAGTTCGTCTACGAGACGTTCCCCAAGGGAACCGAGGTGCCGACGTTCGATGGCGACCTGTCGGCCGAGGAGACGGCGGCGCTGGCGGCCGCCAACGCCGCCCTCACCACCGGACTCGGGGCCGACCCCGCCGGCCGACGCCGAGGCGAGGAGACCGTTACGAAGCGCGTCACACTCGGCGGCGGCAAGGGCGAGACGGTCGCCAGCCTCGACGGTCCGCGCGCCATCACGGCCATCCGCGTCAAGATGCCCCTGCCGGACGAGAAGAAGGACGAGGTCAGGGCGCTTCGGGAACTGGCCATCCGCATCACCTGGGACGGCGAGGCCAGGCCTTCCGTCTGGGTGCCGCTCAACGATTTCTTCGGCACCGCCGCCGGCGCCAACACCTACAAGTCGCTGCCGCTCGGCATCACCGACGACGAGTTCTACTGTCTCTGGTACATGCCGTTCGGCAAGAGTGCCCGTGTGGAACTCGTCAACGACGGCCGGACCGAGCGCCGGCTCGAGATCCGCGTGACGCACGCGCCGCTCGGGCGTCCAGCGGCCGGCCTGGGCCGGTTCCACGCCAAGTGGCACCGCGACGCCTTCCTGCCCGAGGACCCCGACCGCCGCAACATCGACTGGACCATGATCAAGACCGAAGGCCGCGGCCGGTTCTGCGGCGTCATGCTCCACGTCTGGAACCCGCGAGGCGGATGGTGGGGCGAGGGCGATGAGAAATTCTTCGTCGACGGCGAGACGTTCCCCTCCACCATCGGCACCGGCAGCGAGGACTACTTCGGCTACGCCTGGTGCTGCCCCGACCTGTTCCAGAACGGCTACCATTGCCAGACCATCTCGAACGGCAACCGCGGCCACGTCTCGGTCAGCCGCTGGCACATCGCCGACAACGTGCCGTTCCAGAAATCCTTCGAGGGCGCCATCGAGAAATACTACCCGAACTCCAAACCCACTCTCTACGCCTGCACCGCCTACTGGTACCAGGCGCCCGGCGGCAACGACCCGTACGAGCCGGTGCCGGTGGCCGACCGCGTCGGATACGCCAAGCCACCCGAACCGCGCATCGTCAAAGGCGCCATCGAGGCCGAGACGATGAACGTCACCAGGAAGACGGGCGGCACCGTGCGCCAGCAGCAGATGGGCAACTACGCACCCAAGTGGTCGAGCGACTGCCAACTGTGGTGGACCCACGGCAAACCCGGCGACCGGCTCGAACTCGAAGTGCCCGTCAAGAAGACCGGCGCCTACAAGGTCTCGACCAACCTGACCAAGGCCATCGATTACGCCATCATCCAACTCTACCTCGACGAGACCAAACTCGGCTCGCCCATCGATTGCTGGAACGACGGCGTCATCGCCACCGGCCCCATCAACCTGGGCACGCATGACCTGAAGGCCGGCAAACACACCTTCGCCGTCGTCATCACCGGCGCCAATCCGAAAATGAAGCCCGGTCACATGGCGGGCGTGGACTACGTGAAACTCGAGCCGGTCGAGTAGCAGCGCCGTGTACGCATCGGCGCACCCCGCGCGGCGGGCAGTCCTGCCCGCCGCGCGTCCTTTGCGCGCAGCCCCACCGACGTTGACACCCCTTCGGCCCGTTGTTATTCTGCCACCGATCCCACGGAGCAGCGTTGCGGGGTACGGATGGAGCGCGTGCAGACGAGCGGCATCGGCCGGGCCGACAGGATCAAGATCGGCATCTTCGCCGCCATGGTGCTGGCGGTGCCGGCGTATCTGATCCTTCCGTGGGTCCACGGTCACCTCGAGGCGTTCTTCTCGGGCGCGCGGGCCCAACTGTTCGGCCAGGTGCTGATTGCGATCCTTCTGGAAGCGTTTCCATTCGTCCTGATCGGCGCCACGGTCTCGGGCGTTGTCGAGGTGCTGGTTCGGCCGGAGCGCCTGGCGCGGCTGATTCCGAAGCGTCTGTGGGCGCGGCTGCTGCTGGCGGCGGGGGCGGGCGTGATCCTGCCGGTGTGCGAGTGCGGCGTGGTGCCGGTGGTCCGGCGGCTCATCCGCAAAGGGCTGCCGATGGAGATGGCCGTCGTCTTCATGCTCGCCGCACCCATCGTCAACCCGACGGTCATCGCAGCCACCGCCGTGGCGTTTGTCGGCCAGGGCCTCGCCCTTGAGATGACGGTCGGGCGGGTAGTCTGCGGCGTGGTCGTGGCGATGGCGGTCGGTCTGGCGGCGGCGCGGTGGCTGCGCGGCTCGTTCGCAGCGCCCCCGGCGCCGGAGGAAGACGGGGCCGGCCACGCGCCGGGCGGGACGATTCTGGCAAGCATCCTGGGCCACGTCGTCCACGATTTCATGCTGGTTGGCGGGTATCTGCTCCTCGGCAGCCTCATTGCCGCAGGCCTCCAGGCGTTTGTCGCACGCAACCTGCTCGTGGCGGTCGGCCAGAAGCCGGTCCTGGCCTCGGCCGGCATGATGCTCATGGCGTTCCTGTTGAACATGTGCTCGGAAGCCGACGCGTTCGTGGCGTCCACGTTCACGCAGTTCTCCTTTGCGGGCCGGCTGGCGTTCCTGGTGTTCGGGCCGATGCTCGACGTCAAGTTGGTCGCGATGTACCTTGGGGCGTTTCCGAAGCGGATGCTGCTTGCGGTGCTGGTTCTCGTGCCGCCGCTTTGTCTGGTGGTCTGCGAGTTGGCGGGTTGGCTCATCGATGTGCTGACCGGTTGACCCCCGGTCGGTGCGGCCGAGCCGTCCGGGAAGGTGGATGGATGGACTCCGGCGATTCACCTAACGCGTGCCACGCCCATCCGGCGGTCCTGTCGTGGTGGGAACTGTGGCCGATGCTGGCCTGGGGCGGCTACACCGTCTACCTGTTCTGGACCGGCCGCATCTTCTACCTGCTGCAAACGGTCTACGGTCACCTGGCGTTGGCCGGCGGTGTGGTTCTTCTGGCCGCGTTCGCCTACGGTTGGGGGGTGCGCCGGCGCCACCTTCGGGCGGAGGCCAAACGGATCGCCGCCGCGCGCGAGGCCGGCCGGCTGGCCGAGATGGCGCCGAGACCCACGTGCGGCGTGGGAGAGGGCGGCGTCGGCCGCACCGTCCGCAGCCTCGCCTTTCTGGTGCCGCTGGCGGTGGGTCTCTCGCTGCCGGCGAGGGGACCGAACTCGCTGGCTGCCATCCAATGGGGCGCGGGCGACTTCGCCATGATGGCCGAACTGGCCACACAACGCGAAATGGAGCAGGCCGAGATGCGTCGCGGGTACGGTTGGGTGACGGTTCGAGGCGTCGCACAGCGTCTGCAGGCCGGCCGCGAGGCAAAGGTCGGCACGATGGGGCTCGTGGTCCTCAAACCGAATATGCCCCCCGGCCGGTTCTTTCTGGTCCGGTTCGTGATGACCTGCTGTGCCGCCTGCGCCACGCCGGTAGCCGTGCCGGCGGAATGGAACCAGCCCGATGCCCTGGCGGACAACCAGTGGGTTGAGGCCTACGGCCGCATCGACGCCAAACGCAAGGTCTTCGTCGTCGAGGACCTGAAGCCGATACCCGAGCCGGACCATCCGTACATGTGAGGGGCGGCGGCCTGGGACGGCCGCTGTGAGGGAAAAGAGCGCGGTTGGCCCCGTCGGTCCAGGTTTTCTGCAGGAAAACTGGACTCGCCGGGCCGAATCATACGATGTAACATTGAGGGTCTTGCCGCCTGCGACTGCCTGCAACGTGTGGATTCGGGCCCCAGACGTGTCAGGACGATGGACATGGATCGCCGAACGTTTCTGAAGAAACTGGTAACCGGTGCGGCAGGTGCGTCGGCGGGTCTGGCGTTGGCCGGCTGCGGCGGCAGGGCGAGTCTGGTTCGCGACCCTGCGCCGCCGTACTTCGGTCCGCGCACGGGCGGGCCGAAGGCGTATGCCGCCGGCTCGTCGGGGCCGAAGGCGAGCGGAGGTGCGGCCCTGGCGAGCGGGCCGGACGCGTGGGTGCCGCAGGGCTCCGAACGCAAGTGGCGGTACATCGTCCTGCACCACAGCGCGACCGACCGCGGCTCGGCCGCCATCTTCGACCGGATGCACCGCAGCCACGGATGGGACGAACTCGGATACCACTTCGTCGTCGGAAACGGCGAAGGGGCCGGCAACGGCGCCGTCGAGGTCGGCAGCCGCTGGCCCAAACAGAAGCACGGGGCCCACTGCAAGGTGGCCGGCCATCCGGAGTACAACGACGTGGGTGTCGGCGTGTGCCTGGTCGGCAATTTCGACCACTACCGGCCGACCGACGCCCAGATCGACTCCTGTGCCCGCGTCGTCCGGTTCCTCCAGCAGCGGTACGACGTTCCCCGCAGCCGCATCTACGGACACGGGCAACTCAAGCCGACCCACTGCCCCGGCCGCTTGTTTCCGTACGACGAGATCTTCCGCCGGCTGGGGTAAGCGGCCTCGCACCGCAAGGCATAGCGCATCTTAGCCTTACCGCACCACTTCACCCTGTCGCGCGGTGGGTCCGCGCGTTCCGCGCGGCGGCCTTCCCAGGCCGCCGCGCACGCAGTTTATGCCTGTTCCTGGTGGCCTGGGAAGGCCACCAAGCGGACAAAAAGGCGAAGTAGCGTAGTCGTGTCAGTCGCG
>Ga0307427_1001537_pt1 | contig 11803 bp, 11 predicted proteins | sample SalMarWE160190MG_FD_202162 | JGI IMG/M metagenome (GOLD analysis project Ga0307427, IMG submission 202162) | Salt marsh sediment microbial communities from the Plum Island Ecosystem LTER, Massachusetts, United States - WE1603-190 | ecosystem: Environmental > Aquatic > Marine > Intertidal zone >... | reverse complement strand
AAGATGAAATAATAATTGAAGTAACTACTTCAATGAAATATAAAAGGTTTGAGTTTGACAGCAGGGAAACCATAAACTACAGAATCGGTGTACCGATTAAAAGGATAGTTAATATGGGGAAGTTTTTGGGAATAAAAGATGAGGTCAATAGATTTAATTATATTATGGAAGGCTATGTTTTAAGCGAGGCATTGGAGTGAAAATCTTTATAATAACTGTAGCTGTAGTTATACTCTATTCTTTTACGGTTGTATTTACCCAGGACTACAGACTGGCCCAGAGAAATAGCTACAGGTTAAAATATGTATGTGAGGAGCTTTCCGCTACCGGAGCTTCATTTTATGATTTGGAGGAGTATTCGGACGGATATACTGACTTTAATACCGAGGAAGGCATTAATGCTATTAAAGATCAGTTAACTAATCTTCTTTCGGTAGACAGCAGTATGACTCCTGCAGCAAATTCGTACTGGTCTAAAAATATAGAATATAAGGTCTATTTTTATGATGATTCGGGTACCCTTAAAGTTTATACTAACGGAAGTCCGGATAGGGAAGAAGCTTTTACTTATGGTGACTTACATAAAGATGATTGGACTCCGTACAATACAGTTATTTCTGATCCTACTGTAGTTGTAACCATTAATGCCGGGCCCGGCAGGTTCAGGTTAAAATTTTTAGATCCCCTGCCGGATATTATAAGGAGTTCTTCTCATGAATGGGAAGGTAGATGAGTAGTAATGATTAAAAAGTGTATAATACCTTAAGATTATATATTATTTGATATAGAACTCAGCTTATAAGCCAAAAATAATCTACAAATCCTACATCATTTTTTGATTATAAATATTGTTTTTACGGAAAAATAATATAGATATTCAAAATCAGAATTTTGGTTCGAATCCTTTCTCCCCAGCAAAGCCGTACGAGTTGTGGTTCTAAAATACCATTTTTATGCTCAAAACTGGTGTTTTTCGCCGATTCGAACATCTTATACTGGCTCTCAAGCGCCGGATCTAGATTTCAGAATATCTATTATAATAACAGGAATGATAATTAAAGGTATTTTCGTTTGAAGAATTGAAAAATTTCAATAATTTATTTCAAGAAGATTTCTTATTTCTCTTATCGTATCTCTATCATTGTAATATTTTGGAAAGTCAACTTTTACCTTGTTTAATATATTGTATCCTTTTTGTTTAAGGTTATTATTTAAAACATTAAAGACGCTTTTCTTTATTAAAATTATTTTTGTATAGCTATCAATTTTGTTTCTACTTTTAAGATCTTTAAGACTGTCTATTAGATTTTCCATTTCTTTTTGAATAATTAATTCCCTATTTCTATCATCGGTTGTATTAATTGGATACTCAACCGCATCTATTAAAAAATAACCCTCATCTTTAAGAATATTTAAAAATCCAATCTTGGAATCATTTCTTTTGTAGCCTTTGCCATCACCAAAAATTGCTGTTGTTATAGTAGCAAGTAGAATTTCTTGTTTCGGAAATTTAAAGTATAAAAATGAACCATTGGCAGGCGGTGATTCAGCAATAAAAAGCACTTTAATTTTTTCAGGTAAAAATTTATCTGCCGCTTCTTTATATTTATTTATATCAAGGTTGTTCAATATATGTCTTTTTTAATATTTTTATGGTATATACCTTTTACTAATCATGAAGGCTATATTCAATATCAATTAATAATTTAATATATTTTATTGCAGTTATATTACCAATACCCTGAAGCCTAGATGGTATCAAACCTGGAGCTGATAAATTCTTAAGTGTATGCTTAATTATATCTTGGAGTTTTAAAAATTCTTTCCTATATAAAGAGGGCACTTCATCTGGTGATAACAAATGAATCTTGATTGCTTGGCTTGCCAACCTTCTACTGCCATTTCCTTCGTGTGTAGCCATCCGGTAATTGATATCAAATAATTTTTCTAAAAAATATTGTTTCATCTGAAAAAGTAATACTGATTTTTTATTAAAATATTTAATTCCTGTAAGCGGGAATTTCTATCCATGTGTTATACAGTATATATTAATGAAGAAATAATTTGAAAAATTTTCTATAATAGAATAAATATTATTATAATATTTCCGTACCAGATAGACAGTTCGTAATTTAATAAAAACTTGCCATGCTTGATTTAATGCCTTCAAAATTAATAGGCTTAAAAGATTTAAATAATTGGAATAAATATTCAAAGAATTTAAATAATCTTTCCTTTGTGAAAAAATATCTTGGTGATACATTAAAAATATGGGTTGAAAACAAAAATAATTTTAATCCTCTATCAATTTCCTTAATTGCAAACTTATTTAAAAATGGTTTAGGTTCTTTTAATAAAACTTTGGGCAAAATGGAAGAATCAATTGGTGAGAATAATTTATCAGAACTGTTTAATGAATTAAAAATCCAAAAAAGTGATCCTTCTCAAATTACAACCAAAATACACTCTTTATTTGGTGAAATTTTTACTTATTCAGAGTTAATTAAAAAATACGATAAGGTAAATAAGATAAAAGAACATGGTGACTGGTTATGCAATGACAAAACTGTTGTATCTGTCAAAACAAAAAATGAACTGGACCATAATTATGAAATAATTGAAAATACTTTACGGGCTTTGTATTTTATTAAAGAAAATAATGTTTTAAGAAAATACAATAATATAAGAATTGATGAAGGAAAAAATATTGATGATAAATTCAGAAACAGCGTGATTTGGTTTATAAACTTAATACTCTCGGAATTTATAAATTTTCAGGATAACCAAATAAATACATGGAATAATTTTAAATTAGAGACAACAAAATATTACTTTGATAATGCTAAATTACAAAGAATTCTCGAAGTGGAAGCAGAGTTTTTCAAGGATAATTTCAGTAAAAGTATTTTATCTATATTTTTAAAAGAAGACCGCAGTGGAGAAAAAGAAAGTTTCAGTCACCAGGTCAAATTAAGATTTAATAACTGGCCTGATAAAAACACCTTGTCTGTTTTATACGATACCAATGTATATTGGGTTAATGACAAAATAGATTATGGAGATTTGAAAAGTTCTGTCCATGATTATTTAAAAAAATTTGATAAAAGCTATTCCATTATTAACAAACAAAATAAAAGTTTTGTTGGTTGGATCAATATTTTTCTGCATTCAAAACATGAAATATATATTTCACAGTCAGAAGATTTAAAAAAAGAAATTAAAGATATGGTAGATAATAAAGAATATAAGATAATACTGGCTCTACGTCCTATATGGAATTCTATTAAGCCAAAAATACTGGAAATTTAAATAAGCTATATTTTAATTTTTATTTATATGGACAATCAAAAAGCGTGTATAGAATTTTTCTTATCTCAAATTCATAATATATTTAAAATTAGAACTTCTATATCAGAATATCCCGATGAAACCATCCGGAACCAGAAAGCATGTGATGCTGTTGCTTCTATAGGAAAAAAGACAGTAGCAATTGAACATACATCTATAGATTGTTATCAGAACCAGAGAGCAGAAAATGCACTTTTTCTTAAATTATTTAACCCAGTAAAAGAGGCTCTGGAAAAAGAATTAAGAGTTCCTGGTAAATTTGATATAAGTACTGATTCAAGAATAAACTTAAAAGGATTTGATTATAATAAAGCAAGACCTTTAATAATAAAAAGATGTTTGGAGCAAGCAAAGACACTTAAATTTGGAAGTCCAGAAACAGCACCAGATCACTTTGCCATTCTCAAAATACCAGAAATTCCATTTGATATTAAATTCAGCCGTTGGCCGGGAAAAAACTGTGTTAGGCTTCAATGCCATTCTTTTGAGGAAATTGAAACAGAACTGATGGAAGTATTAAATAAAGCGATAAAAAGTCGTGGAAAAAAAGTTACTCAATATAAAGATAAAAGCTATAGAGCAGTATTATTAATAGAATCTCAGGATATACAACTGACAAATGATGCAATGATAAGACAGGCATTTTTTAAGATCATCAAAGATGTTTCGGTAATGGAGTTACTTGACGAGGTATATTTGATATTAACGGGTTTTCCTGATTACGAATTGTATTGCGTAAAATTTGACAAAAACTGTAGTTTTGAAACAAATAATATTTACAAAAGAGAATATTTAAAAATTTATTAAGAATAACACATTTCTACGATTTAACTCAGGAGAAAGAAATTCTGGTGCTTTATATTCTTTCGTTTTTTATTTGAGCTTTAAGAATTTATTCGGGGCTGTGCCTATGATATCTTTTTTATGATACTCTTTTAGGTGCATATAAGTAATTAGGAATAATATGGCAATAAAAGACAAATTAAAGTATTAGAAAAGTCTAATTCATTAATATATTCATTAATAAAAATAGAATTTAGGATGCTTTAAATTCAATATTTAATGTTTCGATTTGTGAAGACAATTCTATAATCTGATAGTAGTATTTAGTTCTAAATGTGTTCAATATCCCCAATCTCGGATACTCTGTTGATAAATTTCTAAAATATAAGCAAGCAATTAAAAATAAAAATGTAATTTTTGACTGAATCTATTATTATTCTTTAAAAGAATAAAACTAATAACTATATTCTAGATCAAAATTTTTTGGTTTTGGACTATAGAAAATAAATTGATAATGTGGCATTAAAATACCTTCTTCTGATTTACAACAATCAGTATATTTTTTCCCAGAATTACAAGGGCAATTATCGTTTGGATTCAAATTGGGAAAAAATTCATGAGGGTAATGATAAAGACAATAATTTTAAAAAGAGTAAAGAATATATTGTTGTTAAGTCAACATTATGATACATTATACAAATTAGTAGATATCAATGTTTCTGCAAGCAAATACCTATAAGAAAGTTAGAGTTTTTATGAATAAAAGAATATTAATAATTGTGGTCGTTGTTTTATGTGTTTTTGTTGGTAGCTTCTTTATTATTAGATTTGATGTTGTTGGAAGAATTTATAATTTAATTCTAAATAATATTAATAAAGAAAGCCCAGGAGAATTAAAATATGAGACTTGGAAGGATAAAGATGGTAATGAATATGAAGTTGAATTTAGGAAAATCTCTGTAAAAGATTCATTAACTGGTGAAGTAGTAGAAATGTTTGTAGAAACTAAGGACCCTAAAATAATATATTTATTTTTTTATAAAGGTGATATAGAAAAAATTGAGGACAATAGAATTTATTTTATGGTGGATAAGGAAGGTAAGTCTAGTAACTGGTTTTCTTTTAAAGATATTGATGATCACTTAGTTGTTTTTGATATTGATACTTATGACTTAAAATCTGACCCTTATTCTATGGAACGTTATTGGCCTGACTATATCACTATTAAGTCAAATGACCCTTTGGAACCCAGTGAGTTTATACATAGTGTAGAAGAGCTTGAGTTTTTAGTTGGGGATTATGTTATGGTCCAGGATACTAAATTTTCTGATTACTATACAAATGAGGAGTATAAAGAACTTACATTTTATTTAGAATAGGAGAGCTATTACGAAAAGGAAGTTTTTTATAAGGTTTTTATCAATTTTTATTTTTTTATCAATGTTTGTAGCTCTTTTTTACCCTTCTTGCCTTTACGCTGATACTCACAAATTTTGGATTGATACTTCCCATTGGGAATCTGTACCTATTGAATATATAGAACAGGGCTACTGGCAGGTAACTCCAAGACAGAAATGGGTGGATACTTCTTATACGGTTAACCAGGGGTACTGGGATAATTATACTGAAAGAGTTTGGGTGGATACTTCTTATACGGTTAACCAGGGGTACTGGGATAATTATACTGAAAGAGTTTGGGTGCCGGGGTACTATAAAACTGTGACTGAAACTGTATGGGTGCCGGGGTACTATGTGCCGAAAACTAGCACTACTTGGAAATGGGTCTCATGTAGTATTGTTTTTTATTCAGGTTATACACCTCCGGGAGTTCCAACTTATGTTTTATCTTCTGGATATTATCAAGGAACTATTAATGGAACTCTTTATAAATATAAAAAGACTATTTATGTGCCATATCTTAATTTCACTGGTCTTAGTAGAACTGTTTATGAATGTTATTCGGTTTATAAACAAGTAGTCTCATATTACCAAGAGTGGGTACCGGGCTACTATAAAACTGTGACTACGCAAGAGTGGGTGCCGGGGTACTATAAAACTGTGACTGGTAGGAGATGGGTGGATACTTCTTATACGGTTAGCCAGGGGTACTGGACTACTGTGCAGAAAAGGAGATGGGTGGATACTTCCTATACGGTTAACCAGGGGTACTGGCACTACTATACAACCACTGACTGGATAGATACTTCTTACTGGATATATGAAGATATTTGGATAGAAGAAGGACATTGGGTTGAAGCGGATATAAACCTGGAGGGCAGAGTTTTGCATACTCTCCAGTGGGACAGAAACAGGATAAGCTATAATTTATCAAAGACCGGAACCCAGGATAACCCGAGAGGATATGAGATATTCTTTAATGGTGAAAAGTTTATCTTAAATGCTTATGCTACGGGGGACTTTGAACCGGATTTAGTACATGTAGAATTATTAGATACAGAATTTGAGACTGATCTTACCCATTCTTCAGGCGGTAGGTGGGAAGGATATATATGGGATGATTCTTTTATTAACTTTCACGATAGGGATTGTGTATTTAAGTTTATAGCTCATTATGACAATGGAATAGAGATTGAAGATGAGGTAACAGTTTATATTGTAAGGGATTTTTACTGGTTACTCCACAGGGGATTTTAGTTATAAATAATAAACCTGGGCAACCTTCAAATGTAGCTGAAATTTACAAACGAAAGAATGTAGTAAGTAAGTTATTTTACTGGAGAGTCCCTGATAAAAGTTCTTAAGTCAAGGGTCCCAAGATACTAAGTAGCCTAAAGCTTAAAAAACTATGGTTAAAGGCAACTTGGGGTTTATTTTATTTCCTACCGTTATTTATTTTTTCCTTCTTAATATATCCTTACCAACTGTTTGTAAGTTAAAATTCAATCCTCAATATAATAATCTTTTCTATTTTATATTATTTTTGTATTATAAAGAGTATATTAAAAATATCAGTACACACTGGTAATATAAGTTTTTACAAAGGAAAAAGAGCAATGAAATTGGTAAAAGTAAAGGTTGATAAAAACCAAGAATTTGAAGTCAACGTTGAAGATAAAGACATAGAAACATTGATTAAAATAATTAATGTTTTTGCGTATAATAAGGTGTTAAAATAAAGGTATAAAGAATCCAGAAATGTTGTTAACAATAATCTTACCTAAATATATGGTCAGGTCTTGATATAACTAACAGGAGCTTTAAGGGAAGTGTTTAGTTTTCTAAAAGAGAAGAAATTAATCGGCGATCAATCTCTTGAGCTCGTTAGAAAGATTAAAGGTGAACCTGGGTTCACCATTGAAGAATCTTATAATAAATTAAATAACGTTAAGAGCAATGCCATTTTTAATAAGAAGAAAGAAAAAAGAAGCCCAGAAAAAGAGTATTTAGCTCAAGAAATGGCGATAAAACTTGAAGACGATCATTCCTTAGGCTTTTACAGAAAAATTGCTGATCTTATCCCGAAAAATTTAATTTTACAGGCGCTAAGCGAAGTTAAAGACGCTGCTTTAACCGGAAGGGTAAAGAAAAGCAAGGCGGCCCTATTTACTAGTGTAATTAAAAGCAAAGCATTAGAATATAAATATAGGCACTAATAAAACTGGGCACTAAAAGTAAAAATTAATAACTTAATTAAATAAAAATATGAAAAAAATAATAGGAAAAGAAAAATCATTAAGCGACCTTTTATCAAACAAGAAGTATACAATCCACTACTATCAACGCGAATACCGCTGGGGTAAAAAACAGATTGAAGAACTTATCGACGACCTGTCGGGTGAATTTTATGAATTTTATGACGAGGGCCACTCACGGGACATGGTTGAGCAGTATGGTCATTATTATTTGGGATCAATTGTTTTTAGTAGTGGCGAAAAACAAACTGCAATTATCGACGGACAACAACGACTTACTTCTTTAACACTTTTGTTAATATATCTTAACAATCTTCAAAAAAATAAAGCAGCAGAAAACAAAGTAGCAATTGATCACCTTATATTTTCAGATAGACACGGTGTTCGCTCGTTTAATATCTACGTTGATGAAAGAGAAAAATGTCTTAATGCACTTTATACTGATAACTTTACAAATTTTAACACTTTTAACGAACTCGACAGCGTAAAAACAATATTTGATCGCTATCAGGATATAGCCGAAATATTCCCAGAAGATTTAAGAGATAGCGCTCTTCCATTTTTCATTGATTGGCTAATTTATAATGTTGATCTTGTAGAAATATCAGCATATACCGAACAAGACGCTCACAAAATATTTGTGTCAATGAATGACCGTGGGCTTAGCCTAACCCCAACAGAAATGTTGAAAGGGTTTTTACTTTCTGAAATTAAATCTGACAAAAATAGGAGCGAAGCAAATGATATATGGAAAAAACAGATTTTAGAACTTACTGCCATAGAAGCAAAAGAAGATGACGACTTTTTCAAAAATTGGCTAAGAGCACAATACGCTAACACGATTCGTGAAACAAAAAGAGGAGCCGTTAACGAAGATTTTGATATTATCGGAACAACTTTCCATAAGTGGGTTAGAGAGAATACTAAAGAAATGGCCCTGTTAGACACAAGAGATTATGAAAAATTTGTAATGGTTTATTTACCAAAATATACAACTATTTATAAATCGCTCAAAAAGTATTCTTTAGAATTTTTACCAGATTTTGAATGTGTTTTTTACAATGCTGAACGAAACTTTACCCTACAATATCAAGTTATTTTATCTGCTATTGCTCCAAACGATAATGACGACGTAGTTAAACAAAAAATTCAGATTGTTAGTAGGTATATTGACCAGTATATTGCCCAGCGCAATTTTAATTTTAAAACGCTAGGATATAATGCTATTAAAAATGCGATGTTTATTGTGTCAAAAAAAATAAGAAGAAAAACCGTTCATAAACTTAGAAACATTCTCCACAATGAATTGAAAAACATGGACTATGACTTGGAGGGAATAGATAATTTCTATTTACACCAGCAAAACATTAATACCGTGCGCCATGCTTTGGCAAGGATAACTTATTTTATCGAGAAAGAAAGCGGATTAAATACAAAATTCAATGACTATGTAGACCGCAAAGTAAAAAATCCATATGATGTTGAACACATACTATCCGAACATTATGAATGGTTTCAAGAACAATTTAGAACTGAAAAAGAATTCCAGGATAGCAGAAACATGTTTGGTGATTTGCTAATTTTACCTCAGGATAAAAATAGAAGTTTTAATGATTCAAAATATAAAAATAAATTACCCATGTATTTTGGTGAAAACTTGCTGGCAAAATCGCTAAATCAAAAGTGCTACCAGAATAATCCGCAATTTAAGAGGTTTATAGAAAATGAGAAGCTAGGGTTTGAAGCGATTGATGATTTTACAAAAGACAGTATCCAATCGCGTCAGGATCTTTATAAAGCAATTTGTAAAAAAATCTGGAATCCCGAACTATTAATGAAATAAAATTATGTCAACAAACTACCAAAGAATATTAATTTTATGAACAAAATTTTAAACATAATAAAAAATTCTGACTATAACTTTTCATTATTTGACCAATCTTTTATTGATGAACTTGAGCAAAATATAAAAATTAAAGACGGCAAGCCCTACGTGGTTTGTATCATTAGAAATAAGGAGATTGTCTTAAAACCCGAAGAAGTCGTCCGCCAGCTTTATTTAATGAAGCTTATCAGAGAATATGGCTACCCCAAAAGAAGAATTGAGCTTGAGCACTCAATCAGTTTTGGGCGTGAAATAAAATCTGCCGATATTGTTGTTTTCGACAAAGACAGACCTACGGTTGAATACATTATTGTAGAAACCAAAAAACCAAAACTTCTAGATGGCAAAAACCAACTCCGCTCATATACCAATGCTACTGGTGCGCCTATTGCGGTTTGGACAAACGGCGGTCAAATCTCACATTATAATCGCAAAGACCCAAACTATTTTGAAGATATTACAGATATTCCCAAGGAAGACCAAACTCTTGAGGACATCCTTAAGGAAAGATTTACCCTTAAGGATTTAATTATCAAAGACAAAATCCCCAACGAAGGGAAATCACTCAAAGCTATTATTCAGGAAATGGAAGACGAGGTTTTAGCAAATGCTGGTGTAGATGTGTTTGAAGAAGTATTTAAGCTTATTTTTACTAAACTTTATGACGAAATGCAAAGCAAAAAAGATAAAATGCGCATTGATATTTATCTTGAAAATAAGCTAAGCAAGGAAGATAGGGGAGATTATGAGAAAGTAAAATCTGAACTTTTAAACCTTGATGATTCCAATTTTCGTGTCCTTGAATTTAGGAATACTGGTCAATCGGAAAGCGACTTAAAAATAAAAATCCAAAAACTTTTTGATGAAGCTAAAGACAAATGGCCGGGAGTTTTTGACGAAACGAGCAATATCCAACTTTCGCCTTCCCATCTTTCAATAGTTATCTCTTATTTTCAGAACATTAAACTTTTTAATTCTAATCTACAAATTATTGATGAAGCCTTTGAATATCTAATCAATAAATCGGCAAAAGGTGAAAAAGGCCAATATTTTACTCCACGCCATGTTATTGATATGTGTGTCAAAATGCTTAATCCAAAGGCAGGTGAATATATGGTAGATACTGCTGCTGGTTCTTGTGGCTTCCCTGTTCACACAATTTTTCAAATTACAGGCCATTTATTCCAAAATACAGATATTTCTGAAGAAGAAAGAGAAAATGTTTTAAGGGTTTTCGGAATCGATTTTGATGAAAAAGTGGTGCGTGTTGCACGGACCCTTAATTTAATCGCTGGCGATGGAAATACAAATGTTTTACATTTAAACAATCTTGATTATGAACGCTGGAGTGAGACAATCAACAACCGCGAGTGGCTAGAAGTCTATGGAGCAGGTTTAAAAAGATTAGAAGTGTTGAGAAAAGACGCAACTTCCTACAAAGAATTTAATTTTGATATTTTAATGGCCAATCCACCATTTGCTGGCGATATTAAAGAATCTCGTATTATTCACAAATATGACCTTGGGTATAATGAAAAGAATAAGCCTAAATCAAAAGTAGGCCGGGACATCCTTTTTATTGAACGAAATTTAAATTTTTTAAAACCAGGTGGAAGAATGGCTCTTGTTTTACCACAAGGTCGTTTTAATAATACTTCAGATAAATATATCCGTGAATATATAGCTGATAGGGCTAGAATCTTAGCTGTGGTTGGGCTTAATGTAAATACTTTTAAACCACACACCGGAACTAAGACAAGTTTATTGTTTATACAAAAATGGAATGAAGACGCAAAAAAGGGCCCTATTTGTTTAAAGAAAGAAGACTATCCTATCTTTTTTGCTGTTTCAGAAAAATCTGGCAAGGACAGTTCAGGTGAATACGTATTTGTTAAAAATGGCAATGGGCAACCTAAACTTGACAAATATGGCCACCTTATTATTGATCACGATTTGCACAATCATAACGGTGAATTGCCTGACGGAGTGGCGGAAAAGTTCATTGCTTGGGCGAAAAGTGAAAATTTAAGTTTTTGGAAATGAAAGACCATGCAATATTCAGTTGTTACATTTAAAGAGGCGTTGATTGATAATGAAATATTCAGATTTGATGCTGATTACTTTTTTCCAAAAT
>Ga0307427_1001533_pt1 | contig 11821 bp, 10 predicted proteins | sample SalMarWE160190MG_FD_202162 | JGI IMG/M metagenome (GOLD analysis project Ga0307427, IMG submission 202162) | Salt marsh sediment microbial communities from the Plum Island Ecosystem LTER, Massachusetts, United States - WE1603-190 | ecosystem: Environmental > Aquatic > Marine > Intertidal zone >... | reverse complement strand
GCCATGTACGCCAGCCGGCGCCCGTCCGGACTAAAGACTAGGCCCTCACCGATCCCGTCGTACTCCGGGCCCGGCTCGCCGTCCACGACCACCAGTTGCTTGTCCCCTTTTGCCGCCACGTATGCCAGCCGCCGCCCGTCCGGACTAAAAACGGGGCTGCCCTCACAGATCCCGTCATACTCAGGGCCCGCCCGGCCATCGAGGACGACGCGGAGCCCACCCTCCGTTTCCGTCACGATCGCAAGATGTAAACCGTCCTCGCTGAACACCGCCGCGAGGATAGGATCTGGAAGGAGCCCGAGCCTCTCCTCCTGAACCCGCCAGGACTCGCCGGGTTCCTCGGCACCGGAAACCGGAACGGCCCAAACCAAGGCCAGGGCAACGGCGATTAGGACCTTTCGCATGGTCATGCCCCCTTGAAAAACTACTGCGTCAACGAACAAACCGCCATATCGCCGGGGATAAACCCCGGCGCTACCATCATAAGGAACCAGACGCCGTAGCGCCAGGCTTTACGCCCGGCGGCCGTTCCCGCGCCGGGGATAAACCCCGGCGCTACCATGAGAGCAGACGCCGTAGCGTCGGGCTTTACGCCCGGCGGTCGTTGCTGCGCCGGGGATAAACCCCGGCGCTACTGGATCCGCACCAGACCCTTCTCGGTCTCGATCCATCCGCAGTACACGTCGTCGAGCACTTCCGACGGGTCCGGATACGGGCTCTCTTCAACGGCGAACGTCTCGGCCGCGGCTATCCCAGAGTCCACCTCGGCCTGGAGCCGGTCGAACGCTTTCTTCGTGAGGAGTTTCTGCCTGAGAAGATCGTCACTAAAGAGTGTGATCGGGTCGCGCTTGTGCCAGTAGGCTTCCTCTTCCTTGGTGCGGTACACGCGGGCGTCGCTGCGGCTGTGACCGCGATAGCGGTACGTCTTGGCCTCGATGAGTGTGGGACCGCCGCCCCGGCGTGCCCGCTCGGCAGCCTGAAGGACGGCCGCACGGACCTCCAGGACGCGCTGACCGTCCACAACCACCCCGGGCATCGCATAGACGGGTGCGCGGCTGGCGACTTCGTTGACGGCGGCGGCGCGCTCGAACGCCACGCTCATGCCGTACAGGTTGTTCTCGCAGATGTAAACGACCGGCAGTTGCCACTTGCCGGCCATGTTGAGCGATTCGTGAAAGCCGCCCGTGTTCGAGGCGCCGTCGCCGAAGAAGCAGAGGACGACGGAGTCCTTGCCCTGCATCTGGACGGCCAGGCCGGCGCCGGTGGCCACGGGAATGTTGCCGCCCACGATGCCGGTGGCGCCGAGGTTGCGATTGGCGACGTCGGCGATGTGCATCGACCCGCCGCGTCCCTTGCAGTAGCCGGTCGCCTTGCCGCACAGTTCGGCCATCATCAGTTTCAGGTCGGCCCCCAGGGCGAGACAGTGACCGTGACCGCGATGGGTGCTCGTGACGTAATCGCGGCCGGTGATGGCGGAGCAGGCGCCGACGGCCACGGCTTCCTGGCCGGCGTAGACGTGGCTCGCTCCCTTGAGGACGTTGCGTGCGAGGAGTTCGAAGACCTTGTCCTCGAAGGCGCGGATCTCCATCATCCGCCTGAGGAGCGCAATCTTCTCGTCGGTGGTGAGGGTCTTCTTAGCGCCCCTCGGCGTCCGCTTCGCGGCGACCGCTTTCGGCTTCTTGCGTGCGGGCGCCCTCTTTCTCTTCCTGGTGGGCGTCTTCGCCTTCTTTTTCGCCGCTTTGGCCTTAGCCATTCTCACCTCCAAACAAGCCGCCCTGCTCTAACACCCGGCGAATTCGGCCGGGAAAAGTTTGGCGATTATAGCCTCAAGGCTTCCGGCACGCAACGCAGAACGTCGAGGGCCGTCAGGCCAAGGACCCCCACCTGCTCCGCCGCCAGATCCCCTGCCCGTCCGTGTGCCCAGACGGCCAGGACCGCCGCGTCGAACGGCTCCATGCCCGATGCGACCAGGGCCGCCATCAGGCCCGCGAGCACGTCGCCCGAGCCGGCCGTCGCCATACCGGGATTGCCCGTCTCGTTGACGTAGACCCGCCGGCCGTCGCAGACGACCGTCCCGGCGCCCTTGAGGACGGCCACGGCGCCGAGACCGGCCAACTGGGCGGCAGCGCCACGGCGGTCGGTTTGGACGTCGCGAGCGCTCGTGCCCAGGAGTCGTGCCGCCTCGCCGGGATGCGGCGTGAGGAGCAGAGGCACGCGTGCCTTAGCGAGCGATTCCTCTGCGTTGCCGGCCAGGACGTTGAGCGCGTCGGCGTCCAGAACCACAGGGATCTTGATCCCGACGAGGACCGCGCGGACGACCGACTTAACGCCGAGGGTCTGTCCCAGGCCCGGCCCCATCGCCAGGACGTGCTGCTCGGCGGCCAGTTCAAGGATGCGTCCCGCCGCCCTCGGCTTGACACAGGCGCCGTCGTCGGGAAGCGGGGCCGTGGTGCAGCAGGGCGCCAGGGCGGCCACGGTGTCGAGCGCAACGTCAGGCGTGGCGATGCGGACAAGCCCAGCCCCGCCGCGAAGAGCGGCGTTGCCGGTGAGCGCTGCCGCGCCCGCCATGCCGCGGCTCCCGGCCACGACGAGGACCAGCCCGGCCGTGCCCTTGTGGGCGTCGGCGGGACGTGTGGGCGGCTTGGGGATGTGTTGAATCCGCCTCACTTGCTCGGCACCTCGACGTGGAGAACCAGCCACCGGGCAACTCGTTGGTATCTCTTAAGGAAGTAAATGCCAAGGATCATTTCAACCAAGAACCTTGCCACGGTTAACAGCAACGCCATGGGAGCTCTGATACCTTCTATCTCCCTAGTCCAGAGCCAGTGCCAGTGCGTGCCCCACTGCGTACTTGATTCCACGAATACAACAAATACGTGTGGCAATCCAACGAGGGCCATCACCAGCAACACCAAACCCAGCATTCGCACCAGAAGTGACACCAGATCATGATCCATGTCGTTATCCTCCGCTTGGCTGCCTTTTTCGCGGCGGGTCGGGAGACCCGCCGCGCACGTTGTGCGCCGCGCAAGCGCGGCGGCTAACTTGACGACCCGCCTACTCAACTGGCGGGCGCTTTGTTCGTGAGGCGGCACGGAGAATCAGTGCGGCAAGGTACCCGCCGCCGAAACCGTTGTCGATGTTGACGACGCCCACGCCGGCCGCACAACTGTTGAGCATCGTCAGCAGCGGGGCCAGACCGTGGAAACTGGCCCCGTACCCGACGCTCGTCGGGACGGCGATGACCGGCCCGTCCACCAGGCCGCCGACCACGCTGGCGAGCGCCCCTTCCATGCCGGCCACGACCACCACCACGGCGGCCTTGGAGAGCGCCTCGCTGTAGGCCAGGAGCCGGTGGATGCCGGCGACGCCGACGTCGTAGAACGTCTCGACGCGGCAGCCCATGACCTCGGCCGTGACACGTGCCTCCTCGGCCACCGGCTGGTCGCTCGTTCCCGCCGAGACCAGCGCCACCACGCCGTCAAGCGTCGGACACGGCTCGGCGCCCCGGATGACAATTGCGCGGGCGCTCTCGTGATAGATCGCCTCGGGGTGGCCGGCGTGAACGGCCTCATAGACGTCCGCCGACGCGCGGGTGGCCAGGACCGTGCTGCCCTGCTCGACCATGCGGTCCACGATGGCGACGACCTGCTCAACCGTCTTGCCCTGGCAGAAGATGACTTCTGGGAACCCGCACCGGATGGCACGGTGATGGTCGAGTTTGGCGAAGCCGAGGTCCTCGAATGGCATGTGACGAAGACGGTGGGCGGCCTGGTCCGGCGAGAGGTCGCCGCGGGCGACGGCTTCGAGAAGTTTTCGCAAGCGCTCGCTGTCCACGTTTCTTCACCATTCGCGCGGCAGGTCAGGAGACCCGCCGCGCACAGAGGACGCCGTCTCTGCGACCAATGCGCGGCCGCATCCCGGCATCAGTATAGAGAATGGGTGCGAGATGTCCACAGGCCGGCCCCGTCTTGCCTGCAACACGCCGTGACGCGGCGGGCAAGATTGCCCACCGCGCGAAGGCCGAACAAGCCGTTTCACGGCATTTCGGCGGCGCCTCCGGCGCCATCGGCCCGCTATCCTGCTCCCGAAGCCCCCCGCAGGAGAGCATCCCGTACATAGTCGAGAAGAAAGGCCCTGCCCAACATGAAGAACACCATGGCCAAGACGGCGGCCGCCGGAACCGTGATGAACCACGAGCCGAATATATTCCGCGTGACTCGACGGTTCACGGCAGCCAGACCGCGCGCCAGTCCGATTCCGAGAACGGCCCCCACAAGGGTATGGGTCGTCGAGACGGGCAGTTTCATCCTCGTGCACACCAGTACGGTAATCGTCGCAGCGATGCAGGCCGCCACCCCGCGGGACGGCGTTATCTGCGTGATCTTGGTGCCTATGGTACGCATCACGCGATAGCCAAACGTGGCCAGGCCGAGTACGATGCCGGTGCCGCCGAGCATGAGGATCCAGGCCGGAACCTGCACCCGCATCTTGACCGTACACGTCGAAGCAATGTCGACGATGGCGGCAAGCGGTCCGACGGCGTTCGCCACGTCGTTGGCCCCATGGGAAAAGGCGACCGCGCACGACGTGACCACCACCAGAGGCGCGAAGACCCGCTCGACCAACTCCAGTTGCTCCGGCAGCAGGAGACCCTCCTTGCCTCGGAGGGCGCGCCGGATCAGGAGCCTCGCGACCAGTGCCGAGAGCAGGCCTACGGCTGCGGCGACCAGGAACGCGCCGTTTCCGGTAATCCACTCCGCTCCCTCGCCGGTCAGATGCTTCAGGCCTTTGTAGACGACGGCGAGCGTGATGACAACCATCATGAAGAAGACCATGAACGGTGCAATGGTGACGGCCGCCGTCACCGGCCGTTTCCGGCCCAGGATGAGTTTGCTGATGACCTTGAAGAGGATAAACCCCAGAACGCCTCCGGCCACCGGCGACAGGAACCAACTCGCGACGATCTGGCCCATCTTGCCCCAGTGCACCGCGCTCCAACCGGCCGCGATGATGCCGTAACCCGCAACCGCTCCGACGATGGAATGGCTCGTCGAAACGGGCATGCCAAACCACGTGGCCACGTTCAGCCAAACGGCGGCAGCCAGCAGCGCGGCCGCCATGCCGAGCAGCAGGAGCGCCGGGGCCTCGCCCTGGGCCAATCCCGGAAGGGAGGCGATCGTCGTGGGATCCACGATGCCCTTGCGGACGGTATCCGTGACGTGGGCCCCGACGAGGACGGACCCGGCGAACTCGCAGATGCCGGCCGCGATGACGGCCCACTTTATACTGATGGACTTCGACCCGACGGCACAGCCCATGGAATTGGCGACATCGTTGGCGCCGATGTTCCACGCCATGTACAGGCCGAGGACGGCGGTCAGCAGGATGATAATCAGACATCCCATAGGGCGGGTAGGACTGTTCTCCGGGCGGTGGGTTACCCCTTGAGGATCATGGCCCTCAGCAGGTCCCCCGTGTTCTCGGCTTCGTTGGCCACGCGGCTGAGCGCCTGGAACATCTTGTCGTAGAACATGATCGTGACCGGGTCGAGGTCAGCCTCCAGGCTGTAGATTTTCTGGCACAGGCGGCGCTGCATCCTGTCGGCGTTCCACTCCTGCTCGCCCAGGCCGGCGATTCGGTCCAGGACGGATGTGGCCTGGGCGCCGCCGAACGAGGTCTCGGCCAGAATCTGGAGTTCGGTGGCCGCGTCTGTCAGTGTGTTGCTGACCTTGAGCACCTGCCCAACGAACTCGGCGAAATCGTCCTTGAGGTCCGGATGCATCTCGGTCTTGCGTATGAACAGGACGACGGCGAAATCCTCGACGCTGTCGGCGATCTTGTCCTGGCATTTGAGGAAGTTCTCCAGTTCCTCCCTGTCGACGGGCAGGAAGTACCGCCGGGGCAGTTGCTCGCGGATCTCATGCTTGATGAGGTCCGCCTCGTACTCCAGTCTGGACACCTCGTCCTGGAGACGGTGGATCTCTTCGTGGTCGCCCTTCATGAGGGCCTGCGACAGGGGCTCGACCAGTTTCACGCACTCGTGGACCTTCTTCGTGTGCTCCACGAGGGGACCGAACGGCGATTTCCCGAACAGTTCCTTAATCAGACTCATGGCGGCATCTCCTGTTATGCTGCGGCTCGGCCGGGGCGTCGGCTGCTGCTGGGCAGCGGCCAGGACCGCCGGGACCGGCGCGGCAGCACGGAAAAGAGGCCGGTATGGCTCGGCTTCTGCACTCGACGGCGCCACAGGCGACCGGCCGCGCCGGCGCCGAGATGCGGTTCAGGCTCAGTCAACCCACCGCTGAGACCTGTCAGGCAGACGGGATTATAGAGGTGCCAGGGCTCACGACAAGCGATTTCGCAGAGGCGGGCGCGGCACACGTGTTTTTCAACAGCCTCGCAGGAACCTTCAAGCCCGGCCGGGTCTGCGGCGTCGGGGCGGGATCAGGACATCTCGCCGGGGGCGGCCTCGTCCATGTAATCCAGCCGGTGGACGGGCGCGACGACGGCGCTGGAGATGTTCGCCAGATGCGCCCCGATCCGTTTCATGTGCCTGGCGAGCAGCGAATACGCCACGGCCTCGTCGGTGGGAATGTCTTGGCGGTGCTGAAGCAATTGCTGAATCAGACGGTCGCAGTCTTTGCTGAAGACGCCGAACTCCTTCTGCACCTGCCGGGCAAGGTCCACGTCGCTCCCACTGAAGGCCTTCTTCGCCAGGTTGAAGATGTCCTCGACCTTCATCCGAATGCGCTCGAGCGGGTCGAGGTATGTGGGGCCCGTGAACTCATGGGTGTAGAACTTGCCGACCTCGAAGATGTTCTTGCAGTAGTCGCCGATGCGCTCGGCGTCCTTGACGACGCTCATCAGGACGAGGCAGGCCGCCAGGTTCGTGTCCTTTCGCAGCGAGAGGTGCTTGACGATCCGGGCGCGGATGGAGCGTTCCAGTTTGTTCACCTTCTTGTCGCGCTCGTAGAGGGGGCCCTCGATGGCCTGCCAATCGACGCGGCTGAAGAAGACCTCGACCGCCTGCTGGAACATCCAGTGGGTGTGGTCGAGCATCTGGTCGAATTCCTCGAACATCCGGCTTAGGGCATCGCGGCCCCGCCAGGCGGACAGCAGTTCTTTCAACATGGCTCAGCCCTCGCAACCAAATGGCTACTGAAAAAGCCAGTGCGACACGATCACAAGCAGCGGCACGATGAAAAAGAAAACGATCAAGTGGAGCACGGCATAGCGTTTTGACCCGGCCGCCAGACGGGCCCACCAATTCGCGATGCCGATCGGCACTCGCTTCAACGGATACCACACCGCGGCGCCAAACAGATTGAACAACATGTGGCTGAAGGCGAGCGCAACGCCCACCTGGGCCTGACCGACGGTGTCGGCGCTCGTGGCGAAACTCGCAATCAGGGCGGTCACGGTGGTTCCGAGATTCGCGCCCAGCGTGTACGGATAGACCTGGTAGATCGTCAGCAGTCCCGCCCCCACCAGGGGCACCGCCAGACTCGTTGTGATACTCGACGACTGGACCGCGACGGTCAGAGCCAGCCCCACCAGATAGGCCGTCACGGCGTTGCGGAACAGAACCTTGTCGAAGAACCGCTCCACCCGGCTCATGACAAGGCTCTTGAGAGTCTTGGTCAGCAGGATCAGAGCCAGAAACAGAAACGCCACGCCAAGGACCGTCATCGTGATGTTAGCCGAGACGTCGCCGAGGCCCAGCCCGTCTTTGAGAACCCAGTCGGCTCCGTTGACGAGAGGCTTGACGGCCTCCTTGATGACGTTCGTCGGTTTCTGGCCCGTGGCGCTGGCGGAGTAGAGCACCGACGCCATGTGTTCGCCAAGCCGCTCGATCAAACCCTTGCCCGAGAGACGCCAGACGATCCATTCCACGGGAAACAGCAGCAGCACCGACAGGACGTTGAAGAAGTCATGGACGATGGCCGTGCCGTAGGCACGCTCGAACTCCTCCGCCCGCCGTATGTGCGTAAACGACACGCCGACGTTGGTGACGCTCGTGCCGATGTTGGCGCCCATGATGATAAAGACTGCCTGGTGCAATGTCAGCGGCGTCGTGACGACCAGCGAGACGGCAAACGACGTCGTGAAGGACGAACTCTGGAAGATGCTCGTGGCCAGGATGCCGACGAACAGGCCGACGAGCGGATTATCGGCATAAGAGAAAATGTCGTAAACGGCGTCGCGATACGCAAGGTTCTCATCCGAGACCGGCTCAGCCTTGTTGAAGTCGGGGTTCTCACCAAGCCCTTTCAGCCCGCGGCCCATCATCCTCATGCCGCCCAGGAAGAAATACAGAAGGACGAGCACCAGGAGGATTTTGACGACGATCTGCCAGCGGGGCCGACCGGGTTCGGCCCGATCTCTCAACATCATCAAGAGACAGGTAACTCCGCCTGCGCGACGCTCGCGAATTCAGCGCGGCCGGGCTCGCGTGTGCGCACAGGATTATAGGCGGGCCAACGGTCTGGACAAGCAGAAACCGGCCCACTCACGCGGGGTGCGAACGCTTGTGGGTGGCCCGAAAAACACACGGCCGGACAAGCCTGCCCTGAGCCTGCCGAATGGGACCGGCCGTGGCACACGTGTTTTTCAACAGCCTCGCAGAAACCTTCAAGCCCGGCCCGCGTCCGCGAACCGCCCGCTACGCCCTCGCCTCAAGGTCCAGGCCGGCCACCTCCCCCCCTTGCGCGTAGTGGTAGGCAAGCCCCGCGACCATGGCGGCGTTGTCGGTGCAATACGGCATGGGCGGGAGGATGAGGTCAAGCCCGGCGGCCGCAGTCTCCTTCTCGAAGCGTGCCCTCAGCCGCCGGTTCGCCGCCACGCCGCCGCCAACGATGATCCGGTCAAGGCCGCACACCTCCGCTGCGCGGAGCGTCTTACCCACCAGGACGTCCACGACACACTCCTGGAAGCCGGCGGCCACGTCCGCGACCTCCTGCTCCGTGAGGTTGGTCCGCCGCGTCTTGGCCCCCGCCCCGTAACCGCGAACGTGGTACAGGACGGCCGTCTTGACACCGCTGAAACTGAAATCGAGCGAGTCCGGTCCGAGCCACGGCCGCGAGAAGTGCACGGCTTTCGGCGAGCCGCGCTGGGACGCCTCATCGATGCTCGGACCGCCCGGATAGGGCAGACCGAGGATGCTCGCGACCTTGTCGAACGCTTCGCCGGCAGCGTCGTCGGTCGTCGCGCCGAGGAGGGTCTGCGAGCGAGGGCCGTCGCACGTGTAAAGGCTCGTGTGTCCGCCCGAAACGACCAGGCCGATGCAAGGGAACGGCAGCGCTTCACGCTCCAGGCACCCCGCGTAGATGTGACTCTCGACGTGGTTGATGCCGACAAGCGGCAGGTCGTGAAGCCACGCCAGCGTCTTGGCGGCCGTTACGCCCAGCAGGAGCGATCCGATGAGGCCCGGCCGGTGGACGACGGCCACGGCATCGACGTCGCCGGCGCCGGCCTGCTCCAACGCCTCGTCAACCACCGGGACGAGCGCTTCCAGGTGGGCCCGCGATGCGATCTCCGGGACCACGCCGCCGTACTTGCGGTGAACTTCCGTCTGCGAGGCGACGACGTTGGAAAGGACGCGGCGGCCGTCTGCCACGACCGCCGCGCACGTCTCGTCACACGACGTTTCGATGCCAAGAATCTTCATGCCATCGCGCTGCCGAAACCGTCACGCCGCCTTCTTCAGGTACTTCTCGATTACGTCCATGCTCCGAAGGACGTCGAGTGCCCGCTGGAGTTGCCGGTCCACGACCGGCTTGGCCGGTTTCGCCTCCGGCGTTGCCCCCGGCGCCCCGGCCGGCGGTGCCGATTCGTCGCCCTTCTTCTCGCTCCCGGGGGGCGGGGATTCCGACTTCGGCTTCCGTGCGCCGGGCTCATCCTTTTTCGGTTCGTCGGTCTTGGACGGCTCGTCTTTGGGTTTCTTGTCACCGTTGTCGTGGATGACGTCGGCTTCCTGGCGGGCGCGAATCATGCCGACGTACTCCTCAGGCGTCATCGCCACGACGATGTCCGGCACCACACCCCATTCGTCGTCTTCCGTCATGTCGTCGTCGCGGTGGATGTTGCGGCCGCTCGGCAGATAGTACTTGCTGGTCGTCAGTTTCAGGGCACTTTCCTCGCCCCGGAGCGGGATGACGTTCTGGACACTGCCCTTGCCGAAGGTCCGCTCGCCGATGATGATGGCCCGGTGATGGTCCTGAAGCGCGCCGGAGACAATCTCGCTGGCGCTCGCACTAAACTGGTTGACGAGCACGACCATGGGGAAGTATGGAAGCGTGCCGGCCTTGGTAGCCGTCGCCTCCCAATAGGGCGTCGTGCGCCCCTTGGTCTTGACGATCACACCTTCGGGCAGGAACAGGTCGGCCATTTCGATGGCGGTCTTGAGAATGCCGCCGGGGTCGAACCGCAGGTCGAGGATAAGCGCCTTCATCCCGGTCTTCTCGAGGGCGTCGAGCGCCTTGCGAATATCGGGCACAGAGTTCTCGACAAAACTCGTGAGGCGGACGTACCCGATCTTCTTCTCGTCGTCCAACATGTACACCCACTCGTTGTTCTCGTCGCGGCGGGTGCCTTTGACGGTGTGGACTTCGATCATGGCGCGCGTGATGCTGATCTCCTCGATGCCGCCCGTCATGTGCCGGACCTTGATGGTGACCTTGGTTCCGGGGTCGCCGGTGAGGATCTTGACGGCCTCGTCGAGCCGGATGCCGTCGGTGCTCTTGCCGTCAATTTCCATAATGATGTCGCCGGCAAGCACGCCGGCCGCGTAAGCGGGCGTGTCCTCAAGCGGGCTGATGACCGCGAGCAAGCCTCTCCGCATCCCGATCTGAATGCCGATGCCGCCGAACTTGCCCCGCGTGGACTTGTTGAATTCGGCCAACTCATCCTCGGGAATGTAATTCGAGAACGGGTCGAGCCCCTGGAGCATCCCGTCGATGGCGTCTCGGAACAGATTCTTCGTCTCTACCTCGTGCACGTACTGCTTCTGCACGAGCCGGAGGATCTCGACGAACCGGTTGGCTTCGCCGAACAGTTCCTTGTCCGTCGCGTTCTGCTCGCCGGTCGCCTCAAACGCCCAGACCAGCAACCCACCCGTTACCAGAACCAGAACCACACCCAACAGCGTCCTGCGGACCATTCGGTATCTCCTCGTCACCAGAGACGACAGCAACACTCCGACGCAGCATTGTACCGGCCGGCCGGCGGTTTGCAAGCCCCGCTCTACGGGCAGACCAACCTTGACCTTACCCGATGGGGCCGGCTGCGGGCGACACCGCAGACCCGGCCTTCACGTTCGGCGGCGAAAGGGATCCCGCCGCCCGGACGGGTTCCGGAGGCGCCCCTCGCAGCGTTACCCGTGGGTCAGGCACGCCCACGTAGAGACCGATGAGCAGAGTCTGTTGCACAAGTCATCCTGGCCTTGCGCGTGGTGGCCTTCCCAGGCCACCACGTTTGATTCAGGGCGTCTCGCGGCGGCCTGGGAAGGCCGCCGCGCGGTTCGTGCAACAGGCTCGGCAATCCAGGAGGTACTGGCACGAAACGACGACAAACATGCGGCCATGCTCCACTGAACCCTGCCGCCCGCTTCTCCGTCCAGCCCCATGCCCTGCCGCAGCCGCGCCAAAAACGAGTGGGCGAGGCGGGAGTCGAACCCGCATGGGCCGATGGCCCAGGGGATTTTAAGTCCCCACCACCTGATTCACAAGCCTTTGCAGGAGCGCTAGTTACAAATTCCGATTCCCGGCGCGCAGCGCATTTGCAGCGCGCCGAGCAGAACGCCGCTCCCAACACCGATTTA
>Ga0307427_1001531_pt1 | contig 11830 bp, 7 predicted proteins | sample SalMarWE160190MG_FD_202162 | JGI IMG/M metagenome (GOLD analysis project Ga0307427, IMG submission 202162) | Salt marsh sediment microbial communities from the Plum Island Ecosystem LTER, Massachusetts, United States - WE1603-190 | ecosystem: Environmental > Aquatic > Marine > Intertidal zone >... | reverse complement strand
TTACTTAAATGTGGCATATCTTTAAAGTATTACATTATAAAACAATATTGGTACGATAAAAAGTCCAATCCCCTTTCTCGGCAGGCTTGGTACATTTAATCATCTTAGTGATTATAGCCCCGACCTGGGTTGCATTAAAGTCCTCTGTGTACTTGGAAGCAACAGCATTCTTCAATGCAGTCTGAGATGTTGGTGGTGTGTTCATTTCTGCTGGAGTAATAACCTCTCCGGTTTCAGGATCGGTCTCTGCAGGAGTGATCTCTACCTCACCACGCATCAAGGCTCTGGAATAGTTCCTGATGTCCCGGATAGCCCTATACAAAGCCCGGATAACATCAACAGAAACTTTTCCTTTTAAATTATAGTACAAGGTCTGTGGTGCTACCTTGTATGCAAACCCGTTTAACACAGCTAATTTCTGTGTGTTATCCAACGAGGCGATTATCTCTGCTATTGTTGGCTTAGGCACAACAGCAGGCTGTTCGTAACAAGTAAATCCTATTTCTTCCATTTTTAATATCCTTTAGTGATTATTACTGAAGCTGAATTATCCTGTGCTGCTGCTGCATTAAACTCACCCACGATCTTGATCATCCACTTTAACACCATTACGTCCTCGTCAACAACATAGGTATCGGACTGATAAACATCCACCCCTGTTGCTGCAAGGTTGTCAGCAGAAATAGTGGCAGCACCAAGTACATCAAGGGATTTATCTTTCCACCCGGTATCATCGGTGGTGTCAGCACTTGCATCATTGGATGAATATATTTTCAGCCATACTTTATTATTATCTCCTGCACGAAGAAGTGTGTCGAAAGAGAACTCCGGGTAAGTTCTTGCATCAATCACAAACCTTTTACATTCGGGAATACAGGCTACTTCTGTAGCTTGCCAGTCATCTGATCCTCCCCCTGCAAGGGCAGCATGGCTGATACATTCTACATCTACTCCTGCAGCATTGGAATCATACCCGGCACCGCCATCTCCATGATAACTCCCGGGTATTCCACTGCCGTCCACGTTGATCAGGGCACTACTACCATCAGTAGCGTTATATATCGTAAACCCTTCAGCTACATTTTCAGGACTGAATACCGCATCTGTTTCCTGAAAAACAAGAGTGGGAGCACCAGCATGCGGGTCTGCTTCTCCATCAATACCAAGATCGGTTTCGTCTACAAGCGGGTTTGGATCAGTGTGATGAGCATAACCCGGGTTATCGATAGTTGATTTATCAGTGTCCAATGCCCTGTCATAATGCTTATCCGGTCCTATCAGTGTTACCACTACCTCGTCACCTGTAACAAAGTTTGAACTTTCATTTGCTACAGTAATAACTCCCCCTGCAACGCTAACTTTGGTAATGGCGACATCAGTAACTAAATCTGTAGTTACCGCTTGTTTCTTGATGCTACCAGCATAAACATGCTTGGCTTCCAATGTAAAGGGCAGTCCTGTAATGGTAATGGTTTTGGTACCGTTATTTATAGTAGCTACAAAGTCATCAGCAGCATTGGTATAGACAATACTACCACCACCTATGCCTCCACCACCACCTCCGGCTGCAGAACTGGCATATAAAAGAACCAAATCCCTTAGTTCTGTAGCAGAAGCTACTGCTGGTGCAACAACTTTATTATAATCGATTACAAGTACAGTATGTGCGGAACTATCTGATAGGTTCCCGGGAGATGAAACTAACTGTACTTTATCACCATAAATTTTTGTTCTCAACCCTAACTTTGGAATAGTATCTTTCTCTATTTCAGTGGTACCAGCATAGACAAATTCAATGTCATTTGGTAAATTGTTAATTGTTATAAAAGCCATGGCTCTATTTTTTATTTATTAATATTCAATTTCTAAGGCAAGAATGCCTGGTAAATTTCCTCCTTAATATCCAATTTTTCCTGAGCAGTTAAATATCCGGTAGCATGAGCATTATCCAGATAAAGAACATTATATAGTTGGAAATAATAAAATATTTCCATCCAATCTTTCTTGGCTACATTTTTTAATCCATACAAAGATTCTTTTGCGGTAAGGGCGACATCATCAGCAATAGCATTCACTGTATCTACACTGGTTAAAGCACTATTAAGTATCGTTGCCATCTTACGATATTAAATTATTCGCATAAGCTATTATAGTACTGACATTAGTCCATAAACTCCTGCCAGTTAAATTATCCACCGTTTCCAGCATTATCCATAACTTTGATGCTTTCTGAAAATCAATACTTGCTAATAATTCTTTTCTATACATTGCAATCCCTCCAGCCAATACATCAATGTTAAAATCAGTATACGCTTCTTCTAATGGGATTATAAAAGCATAATTCACTTCTGATCTATATTTTGAATGAATATCATCATCTGCCACTACTGCCCACCAAGTTGTTTCTGTAGCTGGATTCTTATTTACATTGGCATTTTGAAGAGACTTGTAAACCAAGCCATCATAATAAACATGATGATTTGCTGTAAGAGTATATGTCACAGAATTATCCCAGGTTGGCACAGCAATTAAAACAACATTATATATGTCTGATCCATTATACGTTGCTGTTCCACCCCATCCACTTCCCGTACCAATGGTTGCAGGACTACTTATTACCTGATCTACACCAGTTCCTGCTGAGGTATACATTACCCAAGTATACCCGGAATAAGATGTAAGAGTAATTTTATAATAAGTATCAAAGTCACTTGTGTCATGCCCCACGCCAGCCTCACCATGGGTAGCAGCATCATAGGCTGTGTCACTATCTGTTAATGCAGCTAAAACATTTGTTGAGGATGCTTTAGTATATGCTATATTTCCAACAAGAAATGCCATAATTTAAGTTTTTATGTTGAGTAAAATTACAAAATTATTTTATTATTTCATTATTTAGGTCCAAACAATTCATATTTAGCACTAATCGTTGCATTAGATTTTATCTGTTGAATCTCTTCCCTTATCTCACTTGGACTATATTCTTTAAAATCTTCCAATCTCTCTTCAATTCCCGTTCTGATCATCTGCCCTCTTAGCTTACAGTATTCATAATATTCATCCGGTGTTAACTTTTTATCCTGACCTAATTCATAATCGTATACCTGGTCGTACTTACTTGGTTTACCAATCCATGCCTTGTTTTTTATAATTACATCCCATACAGGATCATACTCCACATCACTTGTCCATCTATCTGTATCAGCAATCACAGGTTCGCCAAGAGCATTTACCATATCAGTAAGCCCTCTCCTTGCTATTGGATAATCCCTGATAAGATGTTCATGTAGCTTATTAGCTTCTTTCATAGACATATGATATACGGACTGAATCTGCCTGGATACCTGAGTGACAATATTGGGAGTTACAAATCCTTTTAAGATATTCCTTGTAAATCTTTCAAAATAATTTGTGGCTGTTTTTGGATTATCCTCTGAAAAACTACTAAGAAATTCTGATAACCCTCTTAAAAAAGTGAAGTCTGTGAAATACTTGAATGTATTCCATAAAACAATCTCTGTTTTCTTTGCAATATTTTCCTCTGTGTAATCAGTATATTCCTGCAAATCCCTTATATTCCCAATAATAGCAAGTGGAACGGCAAGTGGTGTGTTTTGATATGAATACCATTTATCACCTATCTTAATACTATAAGGTAACCAACCACCCTCTTTTAATTCATAATTTTTCTTATAATCACCAGTACCATTGCCAGTCACATCAAAATACCCATTTCCTTCTTCATCTCTCGTCAATGCGTATACTGTTAAAGCAGCAAGTGTTCCGGTTGATGCCTTAATAAATTCCTTTGCTCTTTGTTCTGGAGTAAATTTCCGAGAATACTTTGATTTTTCAGTGATTCTTTTTGATTCAAATACCTTACGGGAACCAACACCCCCTTTAATTCCTCTGTAATATCCATAAGGAGACCAATCAAGATAGGCATTTGCCACATTAGATACAATCTTTGTAAACGGAACAACAAACCTACCTATTGGTACATTCTGTGTATAATTTGCAATGGCATCAGTAAGTCTACCTAGTGCTCCCTCTGTGGGATAATTAAAAGTGCCCCTTGATGCAAAATCATGAGTGTCAGTCTGATAATCTATAGGTCTACCAAGCTCCATTATTTCCCACATCCTTCTCCTGTAATTAGCTGTATTCTTAAATTGCTTTTTAACCTGTGATTCTGCATCTATTCGGGATAATGATGGCTTCATCTTTATTAAAGCACTAACATTGTTTTCAAAATCAGGACTCTCTATATATTCATTATGTGCCTGCTCTTTTGCAGCAATCTTTCTTTCTTTTGTTCTATGAAGTTTTTCGCTCACATATTTATCCAAAGCCCTACCTCTTAATCCCCTTCTCCTTCCCTCTAAATTAGCCAACTCTTGAAATCTCATTTCTTTAAGCCCATGATAACTCCAGGTATCGGCTGCATTCATAACCCTCGTTACATATTTATGTAATATAAAAGGATTCCAATGTTGAAAATTCTTTTTAAATATTCGTATACCGTTTCCTGGTAATTTAACACCCTGCCATGCCTCAAGCGTACCCGGTTCACCAAGTTTAGTAAGTTCCTGTTTTACAGATTTAACTGGAGCATAACCAGTTTTCAATACAGCCCACGCTTCAATCAATCCTCTACCCCATCCCTGATACAATCCTTTTAATAATTTGGGTGTATTTTTAGGCTGATAAGTAATAGAAGTGAGTAATTCTCCTGCCGTTTGAGCTATATTAGCAAAAACATTCAATTCCTGAGTTCTGAAACCAGACAGAATATGAGCATACCATACAGACATCCCAACCTGGTCCCAGCGAATACCTTTAATTCTTAATTCTTCTTTAAGCAAATCCTGAATAGCTTCCTGTTTCTGATAACCTTCCGGTGCTTTCTTTACTCTCTCTGCTAACTCAGCAAACTTTGCCTTTTGTTTTGGTGTAAGCTCAATATCTTGTTTCTTTAAATCTTTCTCTATCTTGAATAATAATCCTTCAGGACTAAGTTTATACCAACTTGCAAAAGCTTGGACACCACGACCCAATTTGGTACCAAACTCCATTAACTCTTCAGCCACAATTGTAGCATCATCAAATGATTTCTCTTTTATCTTCGGGTCTTTAGTATCTAAAGCCCTCGAATTTAATTTAACAATAAGTGCCTGCCCCAATCTAACCCGGGAATCAAATGAATAATCATTTTCAAAATTCATAAAATCCCTTATTGCTCCATCTACACCCTTGGCTTCAATTACCAGTTCTGCCACCTTGATCCCAATATCCTCACCTTTAGGAATGTAATTCAATCTGTCTTCCAGGAATCCTCTTTTAATCTCAGGACTGATACTTGGGTCCTTCATTAACTTTGTGGCAAACTTCCGTTCTTTCCCGATTTCATTATAAATACCACTTATCTCAACAGAATTTTGATCAATAAAATCAAGTAATCTTTTTTGTTCTTCCTTATCCGAGAACCTATCGGTTATGTACTTTTTAATATTCTGGATAAATTCTTCAATATTAATAGCACCAAGTTCATACACCCCTTCGGCAATTTTTCTCATTGCAGCAAGAGGATCAGGTCTTTCTTCTCCCTCAAGTGTCTTTATAATATCAAGTGCTTTGGCAAAATCCTCTACTCCTTCTGAGATTTTGGCTTTTGCTTCTGACTTCCTTTCTTCCAGAGTCTCGCCCTTTCCAGCAATTCGTTCTTCTGCCTCAACGGGCTTTTCTTTTTCAATACCTTTTGCTTCATTTTCTAAGTACTCCTTTATTTCATTATATTCATCAATTGCTTCCTTAATCTCACTTTCCTTATAATCAAATCCCCTCATTGCCTTTTCAGCATCAGCTTTTAACCGGTCAATATTCTCAAGGGTAATACCTTCTGTTTCTATTTTATTTTTAACCCATTCTGATAATCCTGATTCAACCAGGGCATCCCTTCCACTAAGGGGCTTTTTAGCCTCCCTCATGAACTCAATCATATCCTTGACCGGAATACCACCCTTAACCAATTCATGCCCACCAGACCCCTGTAACGTGGGTATATAGCCATCTTTATACCAACCTTTAATCAATTCTTTTATTCTTTCGGCTGTTTTGGTTGTTTTTCCTTCAAGAATATTCCTTTTGGCAGTAGCCAAATCCCTTGTTTGTATATTAAGATCACTATAATCAGTCCTGATCTCCCTGCTTCTTTTATCTGGCACCACTTCATTCTCCATGAAATCAAGGACAAACTGTTCCGCATCGGCATCGATCTCTTTCTTTGTCTTACCCTCCATATAACTTTTATGTTCCCCGATCTCAGCTTCCAGTTTTGCCAATTCCTCCTTCTCAAAACTCCTTAGTCCTTCACCTTCTTCTTTCGGTACAGCTTCAATTTCCTTCCCCTCCTTCACTACTTTCATCTTACCCTTGGGTCCAACTTCCACTATCTCGGCTTCTTCTTCAATAGCTTTTAATTCTTCTTCAGTGAGTTTAATTTCCTTACCTTCTTTACCTTTATACCTATTTTCTAAATTAATGATAAAATCATCCCATTTTTTAAGTACCTCTACATCTGAATAACTATCAGACATCCTTACAATTAATAAATCTTTATTTTTACCCTTCCCGTCCTCTACTATAATTCCTGTTTCCTTTGCGGATTCTCTTATAATTTCAATATCCTCTTTGGAATTGATTTTATTAATATTTTCTCTATACTCAGAATCCAATGCTTCTGGTTTTAAAAATGTTATATACCCTCTGCTTGTCTTAATTATTTCTCCCTTTTCCTTACCCTTTATATATCTATAACCTGGATGATCAGAAATAGTTCCTGAATCAGACTGATCTGTAACTATACCCAAATTAAATATTCGTTTTAAGAAGGGAGCAATATTATAATCTACTTTAATTGTATTTTTTTCAGAATCTTTAATCTCTACATCTATGGCATTCGATCGTTTTTCTTGTTCTTCTGGTGCTAATTTATTCCATTCTTCCGCAGTTAATATAGTTTTACCAAGTACATCTTTTTCTGGAATCTCCTTAATTACTTCTTCTCCCGGCTTGGCTTCCAATGTGCCTTGTTCCTCATCCCTCCGTAGATATATCTGTTCTTCGCCTCTTCCAGCGACTCCGACTTTTTCTTGTTCAACTTCCCCTGCTTTGCCAGCTTGTTTGCTTTCAGCTTCAGCAGTCTTTCTAATTTCTTCGGCATCTTTTTGTTCCTCCTTTACTTTTTGTGCTTCAATCTCTTTCATTAATTCTTCAGGCATCAATCCTTCTTCCTTAATTCCGATAGAAGCCTTAATTTTATTAAGAAATATCTGTTTTTGTTCTTCTGGAAGGTCCTCCGCTTTTTTAATTACATCTTCAAAAAACTTTGGATTCTTAATCACTTCTTCTGAAACAACCTTTATATCAGCAATATTATCAAGTGCATTTGCTTTAAGTTCAAACTCAACTCTCTCCTGGAATGATTCCTTTTTCCTTCCCTCTTCTCTTAATGAAGCAGCTTTCTCTCTCAATTCTTCAATCGGTGTTTTAATTTGTCGTGCTGCTATTTCAGCTTTTTGAGAAGACATAAAATAATTAGTCATTGCACGACCACCAATATACTGTGCTACGGCAGGAATACCTAAAGCTAATCCCATATTTGCTGCCCGTAACGCCTGTTGTTCATCTACTTTACCTGTAGTGATTAATTGCTCTAAAGCATTTGAACCACCAAATCCCACATACATAGATAATGGCTGTGAAACTGCTGCCATGGCTGCACTACCCGTTGCTCCTTTTACTGCAGTGGCAAGCTTGCCGGAACCATAACCAAGAAGTAAAAGAACAGTAGCGTTTTTGGCTCCCACTCCGGCACCCTTTAACCCTTCAACCCATTTACCCATACCTTCGGGATCACGCTTTATAACCTCTCCATATCGATTAACAAATCCTGATCCGGTCATTTGAGTAAAGAGTTTAGGCACAGCAAACTTTAACGCCTGTCTTCCTGCAGGAGTATTCACAACTTTAGTCCATTTAAACTCAGGGGTTATGGCAAGTTCAAGGAATAAGCCTTCTAAATGTCCTACATCTCTCAATAAATAACCAAGTGTATTCTCTGGTGTCTCAGGCATTTCTTCTTTCACGCCGGGAGTCCCTTTAATTCCCGTCCTCATTTCAATCATATTAGCAATATCTCCAAAAGCACCACCCTTTTTGAATCCTGTTACATCAGAAATAAAAGTAGAAGCATTATCCAGTGTCCTGAAAAAATCAACAGTTCCTTCATTAATAGCCCTTACTGTACCCCAGAAATAAGAAGTAGTAGGTTTTTCAGGTAACAAACCTTTCATATCAAGGATTGTCATATAGGCATCAGTTTCACCAGGTCTTAATTTTCTTTGAAGATTAGTACCCTCATCAAGATTAATATCCTTAAGGCTAACATTATTCTCTTTTAAAAAATCACCCAATGAAGTATATGCTGTTTTATCTGATTTCTCAAGTATAGCCATCTCTTCTTTCGATAAAGGTGGAGTTTTAACATCACCAATATCTATCAATGGATGCCTATCAACCCTTGTTGAAAATGGCTGTTCAGTTAAAATAGGATCAGTAATTCGAGATATATCAATAAGTGGATCATCGGGATTTATACCATATTTGGAAACAAAATCTGATTTCCATGCTGTTGGATGTTCGGGAGACTTTAATCCACCTGGATCATCCCAACGCATTTTCCCTGTAGTAGACTCTACCCGTGGAGTTATACCAGCCCTCCATGCCCCACGGTAATCATAATAAGGAGTTTCCATTGGTGGTTCTCCACCGAAATCCTTAATAAATTCACCCCTCCATGCTAATATATTGGGATCAGAATTCCACCATTGTTGAAACTGTTTCTCTTCCTCTTCAGTAAGCTTAGTCTTCTGAAAAGTAGATTGGGCTTCTGAATCTGATTTTGGAAAAGTATCCTGCAATTCTTCTGGTAAACCCGAACTTTTTTTTTGTACTACAGGTTCTTCTACCTTTTCATCTTCTACAGATAATACAGCTCCTTTTGGTAATGAAAACTTTTTTTCTTCCACCAATACAGCACCCTTTGGTAATTTATATTTATCTTGTCCTTCTGGCATTATTCTTCTTTTACTTTTTCTTTGTTACCATCATCATAATACCATCCATCCGATTTCAATATAATTGGTCTGCCATTTAAAATAGCCCTCTGCCCTTCCTTATATACCTCCTGAAAACCCTTAACTGCCTTATCATAATCCTCCCAATTAGCAGTTAATTTCCCTTTAATATCTTCTTCCTTAACAAATATAGAACCCGTTTTTTCTATCCTTTGTAAAGATTCATCTGTCTTATAATTACCAACCACCAACCTCTCTTTAATAAAATCCTCTGCTTTTATACGCTTATTTGACACTAAATTATTGTATTCTTCTTCGGTATATATCTCTCCTGCCTTATGAGAATAAACTTTTACTGATGGTTTTTCTTTGGTCTCTTTAGTTGTGTCTCCCCACTCAATCGATTCTTTTAAAACGTAAAATTCACCAGATTGACTTGGTTTGAAATCAACATTTTTCCCCTTATCTGTTATAATAAATTCTTGTTTAGCCCTATCAATAGCTCCATATATAGGAACTGATATATATTTCTCCCCACCAAATGAAATTGCATTCCTACCCCTCAGTTGTCTTGTGTCTGCTCCTGATCCTACAGAAATAACCATCTCATCTGAAACACTTAAATCCCTATATTCCTCTCCACCATATTCCTGTTTTATTTTAGCCTTCTCTCTTTCCCTTCTTACAAATTCTTCAGGAGTCATACTACTCTTTAAGCTACTATATTTTTCACTTCTATCTATCTGGTTTAAAAATATATCATAAAATCTATCCTTTTGTTCTTCACTCCATCTTTCATCACCATATGTTTTTATAATAGCATCCCTACCATATGCTTTATCAACAAATGTCCTGATAGCATATACCTCTTCTCCAGCCTTTATACCAAGGTCTATAAGTTCATCTTTCTTTTCTACCTTAAAATTCTCTGAAGCTGCATTAGCCATATCCATCATGGAAATCGATTCCTTGAATTGTCCATAGAATCTTGAAAATCTTGACATATCATCATAATCAAAATTCTCCGGTTCGGCTATAAATTCTGTAAATTGTTCTGCAAGTGCAAGTGTTTCGGAACCATAAATCCTTTGTGAAGGGGGAAGTGTTTGATCATTCAGAACTTTATGATATGCATCGAACGTTTCATCAAGCATTCCGGCAAAATTATTCCACTTAATACCTTCTCTTCTCATTAACTCATTCCCTTCCTCATTCAAATACCGTTTTGCTTCATTAGCATCAGTACCACGATCAGACATCACACTTGCAACCAAATTATCATATGCTTCAAGTTGTTTATCAATTAATACAGAATTCCTTAATTGGTCCTTAATCTCATAGACTTGATAATCCAGAGCTGAACCAGCTTTTGCCCTTTCTTTATCAGCTTGTATTTGTGCATCCCGGGATTTCTGAATAGCACCAAAATTCATCAGCATCCCACCAGTAGCAAATATGGGTGCAGAAAATGTTCGACCACCATAGGTACCTACATTAATCGGTGGGAGATCAGATGGTCTTAAGAAATCAGCAGAAGTTAAACCCTTTGCAACATCACTACCCGAATATCGTCCGATAAGCGACATTATATATGACGGGTCAGTAGTCCCCTTGGAAGCCCTTTCTTCTTCTCTCCTTGCCTTTCTTTCCTCTCGGGTCTCCCTTGGACTAACACCTTCCGGTTCTGTACCGCTTAATTCCAATAAATCATCTATACCAGCCATTTTATCCTGCTACTAAATTCGTTATAAGATTTGATGCATTAATATCTGCTGTTTGTTTCATTGCTGTTGCCCGGGCTAACATACTGACATAATCATATGTCTGTAAATCGAATGCTCTTGTTGAAATTGCCTGGGCTAAATCATATCCAAGCCCTTCATAAAACTGTACTCTTGGAGCATTTGCAGCAAGTAATTTTCCTATCTCGTCACCAGCCACCCCTTCAGATCGTGCAAACCCTTCTACTAAAGTCCTGGTGCTACCCTTGGATGCCCCAATCAATCCCTGTTGTGTTGAAGCGAGATTGGACTTAATCTGTTTTGTAGCCAAGGCTGTAAGCGGATCGGTTCCTGATTCAATGGCTTTCTGTTTCCTTTGAATCTCCTGTAGCTGTAATACCTGGCTTGGATCAACATCAGAAGGTCTTAATTTTTTAGCTTTCTTCATTAATCGTTCAGCTTCTTCTTTCTGTTGCCACGCCATCCAAGCACCAGTAACATTACCAATAGACTCTTTGCCGTATCCTACAAACTGATCAATTATACTACCTGTTCCAGAAGAACCACCTCCAGAACCTCCAGAACCTCCAGAACCTCCAGCACTATAATTTAGTGGGTAATATGTTGGACTTGTACTACCTGTATTAAATCCCATGACTATATATTTTTTATCAAAATTACAAAATTATTTTCTTCTTAACACTTTATAACCTATAGTTGTGCTAATTAAACTAAATGGTTCATTGGCACTATGAATGATTTTATACACCATATGACGGTTTTGTAGCCTATATTTCTTTGTCCCTTCAATATAATAAGCATCAGCAACATCCCAATCATTTTGTACCCCACCGCTTAGACATCCTGTTGCAGTACCATATCCTGATTCAACAGCCACAAAAACCACTGTAAAATAAAATTCATCAGCATCCACCACCGTAATTACATAAGCCCCATCATAATTCACCGTGC
>Ga0307427_1001529_pt1 | contig 11843 bp, 11 predicted proteins | sample SalMarWE160190MG_FD_202162 | JGI IMG/M metagenome (GOLD analysis project Ga0307427, IMG submission 202162) | Salt marsh sediment microbial communities from the Plum Island Ecosystem LTER, Massachusetts, United States - WE1603-190 | ecosystem: Environmental > Aquatic > Marine > Intertidal zone >... | reverse complement strand
CATGCTACCATGGTTATCAGGCGGATGAGACCCGTATGTTTTCTATCGGGGAAATGGAAAATAAATTTATCGACGCGTACAAGGTATGCCAGGAGATTCACGATGCCGTCCTGGAAGAGACACGGCCGGGAACAGACTGTGAGGCTATCTTTCAACATACTCTCCAGCTTGCAGAGAAGCTGGGATATAAAAATAGTTACTTAGGGCCCCCCGGACTTCAGACCCGTTTTATTGGCCACGGCATTGGCCTGGAACTCAATGAATTTCCCTTTCTGGCCCAGGGGCACTCTTACCCACTGGAACAAGGGATGACCTTTGCTGTAGAGCCAAAGATTGTCTTTCCCGGAGAAGGCTCAGCAGGATTAGAAAACACGCTGGTTGTCACCCAGGATGGCTACAATATCCTTACTCCATTAGAGCAGGACATCCTTAAGGTTTAATTGTGTATCGTTGAAGTCCTACGCGCTTGTTTTACCAGGAATCTTTTTCTCAGGGTGCTCATTAAGGGCCTTCAAGCCAAGCATAAGTGCATGGGTCCCTAAACGACCGTGTCCCTGTGCCTTAACCTCAAGGTACAGTTTATGGACCAGGGCTAATCCTGGTAATGACAGGCCAACTCCATCAGCCTCCTGTAGTGCAATGTCCATATCTTTGATAAAATGCTCCACAACAAAACCAGGTTCATAGTTTCCGGATACGATACGCGGCCCCAAGTTTTTGATAGACCAACACGAGGCTGCACCTTTACCGATGATATCGATTACGGACTGTTGATCAAGACCGGCCTTATCCGCATATAGCAGAGATTCACACACCCCAATCATGCTTCCAGCAACAAGGATCTGGTTGCACATTTTTGTGTGCTGCCCTGCTCCCGAACCTCCCATGTAAGAGATAGTCTGTCCTATTAATTGAAACAACGGGAGGACTGTATCAAAGACCTCTTTCTTTCCCCCTACCATAATGGCAAGGGTGCATTACGAGCACCAATATCGCCGCCTGACACAGGGGCATCGAGACTATTAATACCCCGTTCTTCAGCAGTCCTTGCAATGGTTTGCGCCAAACTGGGTCGACTGGTGGTCATGTCTACAACAATCCGGCAGGAACCTTCAATAGAAAAAATTCTATTTTCTCCCAGGTACACTTCTTCTACATCGGCAGGAAAGGCAACCATGGTGAACACTATTTCAGAATTGTCTTCAACTTCAGCCGGGGATTCACACGAATGGGCCCCGCTGTTGATCAACGATTCTGCCTTGCCTTTGGTACGGTTAAAGATATAAAGTTCATGTCCAGCCGCCTGCAAATGACCGGCCATTGACCCACCCATAATACCGGTACCAATCCATCCAATTTTCATCATCTTCCCCTTTCTTTTTTTTAGAAAAAAATTCCCCTCTTTATAAAATAAAACCTCTCTACATACTCTTTTCTTCCAACATCCTGCCAAGTATCTCCTTTAACAGTTTTCCAGCCACCATCCCTGTAATCTTGAGAGGGTCAAGCTCCGGATTTAATTCCACAATGTCAGCTCCAACTAAGTTTCCTTTCAGGGTCTGAATTATTTCCACAACGTCCCGTGTACTCATTCCTCCGGGCTCATGATGGGAAACTCCAGGTGCAAATGCCGGATCTAAACAATCCATATCCAGTGATAGGTAGACAGGGCCGGTAAATGTAAGCTTGTTGATTTTGGTTTTTTCAATCATATCGATTACCTCTACATTGAACCGCTTTGCCTGCTCACGTTGATGGCCTGTTATTGATCTCACCCCTACTTGCACCAATCGCTGCACGAGATTTTCTTCCATTATCCGGGCAAATTGAGATGCGTGAGAATAACGATTGTGATGAAGCTCATCATAGAGATCTGGATGGGCATCCAATTGCAAGATACTTAGGTCGCTATACTTTCTTCCATATGCTCGTATGATTGGATATGTTATTGAGTGATCGCCACCAAGCGCAACCACACGTGCATTTCGCTTTAGAAACTCTGCTATTGTACTTTCAATCGTGGCAAATGCTGTCTTTGTATCTGAATCTGAGAGTGCCAGGTCATTGAAGGATTTCCATCCGGACATTTCTCCCAGGTCGATGCCTTTCTCTGTCCACATGTTTGTTGACTCGCTAAAAAGTGCTTCACGGATATGCACAGGGGCTAACGCTGGCCCTCGTTGAAATGACGAGTTTCTATCAAATGGTATGCCCAGCAATGCTATCTCGCCAGATTGCAGCTCACTATTCTTCGTGACCTTTTCCATGCTCAACGATTTTCTCTTTCAATTGGATGTTCCGTTTCCCATATTCCACTAACAGGTTTTCATAGCACCCTTCAGCTTGGCCAATAAATTCGGGAGGACAGATTCCCTTTTGCTTGAAATGTCCGCTCATTATCTGTCTGGCTACAATCGAGCAGGTATACCCTGTGGTGCGTGCCATTGAGGTTGTTCGAGTTTCCTTATCGTATCTATCCAGCAAATAATAGGTGCAGCGGAGCCTTTTTCCATTCCCCTGTCCCTCCATCACAATCTGCATTACTGTGAAATCTGCCTCATTTTCTTTCAGCTGCCACTGGTCAAAGAGCAGTTTGGACGTGATAGAGATTGGTTTTATCTTCTGTCCATCGACCTCGATTGGTGTAGTGCTTAAGAAACCACTTTCCTTAAAGATTCGCATTACGTTAGCATGGCCGGGGTATCGAAGGGTTTTCTCACGCATAAAAGGAATATCCAGTGTCTTTCTGAGTGTTCTCAAGCCGTCTGTGTTGAACGCCTCTAATGTACCAACTTCCGGAAAATCAATCAGCTCGATCTCAGAGAGAGCCGGGCGGACAACTTCCTTACTATTCTCCACAAACCGTGCAGGACGAATGTATTCTTCCAATACATCCAATGGCGAGAATACGGCTTTGTACTCAAACGGCCACTGACGTAGAAGGGGTAATCCTCCCACATAACACACATATCGATCCGTTTGATCCAACAGATCGAATACATGTCCCGCAATGATGTTACATAAACCAGGAGCCACCCCGCAATCAACTACGGCTGTAACCCCTTGAGACTTGGCCAATTCGTCAAGCAAGAAAGGTTCCTCACTAAAGAAGGATATATCCACAACATCCTTTCCCGCCTCGATGACGCTCCGTAACGTAGTAAACCCTATGAAGCCGGGAACAGCACTGATGACCAGATCGCTATCGGCCACGATAGAAGAAATAATTCCCTTTTCTTGAAGGTTAGCCTTAATTCCTTTTACCGCTGCTTTTACTTTCACCTTTTCCAATGCTTGCTGGCTGCGATCCACAATCATCACACTCATGCCTTGCTCTTGAGCCAGGTCTTCGGCAATCGCACCGCCTACCATACCAGCACCCAGCACAACAATCCTCATCGGATCCTCCGAACGATAGTTTTGTCTTTTCTGCACACACCTTTCCAACGCGCAGGTAAGCTGTCGTCATGAAAGGCTGAAAAGCAACAATGGCAATGGCTATTTTCTTCCACGCAAAACACTAGAAATCACCACGGATTAACTCATCAGCCCCACATAATGGTTCGATAATTAATCGTGTTATTGAGGACTTACAACAATACCGTATCGTGTGCGAATTAGTGTTTTAAGGCTATCACATATCGCCTCGTTACGCCAACCCCTTTAAATTGCGACACTCACAGGTGTGAGGATTAGAATTTTTTTCAGATCCCCTGGAGACATCTCCGCCAACAGTCCCTTTTTCCCCGCATTGATGTAAATTGTGGAAAGTTCCATAATAGAGGCCTCAACGTAAACTGTAAGGGGTTTTCGTGTTCCAAAGGGAGAGATTCCGCCCACAAAATATCCCGTATGTTTATGTGCAATCTGTGGTTCACAGGGCTTCACCGTTTTTACCCCAAGGGACCGTGCCAGAGCCTTTGTTGAGACCATTTTATTCCCATGCATAAGAATCAAAAACGGATCGCCATTATCTGCTTCCATTACAAGGGTCTTTATAACCAGGTGCTCATCCACATTCAATTCTTTGGCTGCTACTGTGGTCCCGCCTTTCTCCTCATATTTGTAAAAATGCAAGGAAAAATCCACCCCAGATTCTTTCAACGCTCGTATGGCCTGTGTTGTAGGAAACTTTTCCTTTGCCATTTCTCCTCCTGAGACTTTAAAGATACAGCCTTTTTTCCTCTCACAGAGCTCACAGAGACACAGAGTTTGCATCTGCGGCCTCTGCGCCTCTGCGGTGAAAATAGGGTATTGATTGTGTAATTTAATAGTACAAGAAATCCCATTTTTTAGACAGGATAGACGGGATGTTCAGGATTTTATTTACTCACCGCCCACTCTCCCGATTTATCGGGATCGTTAGAGACGCTAAGAACGCTGAGAAATATTCTTTGGAGAGAATCGCTTAAAATCCCGCATAGCGGGGTCCCAATGGGAACTACATTGGGACTAATGGGAATGCCTGTAACGGGAAAAATAAGTTGGCTTATTTTTCCCGTTAAGACTTCCCATATGCTTTTTAAGCGATCCTTTACATCTGATTCAATGCTCTTCTCAGAGTACTCTGCGACTCAAGTGAAGGAAATGAACGGGCGGTGAGTGTTCAATATTTATTTAATCCGGTTAATCTTGTGAATCCTGTCGAAAAAAGTTCCGCCGCAGGCGGCTAAGTTCAGCTTGATTATGCTTTAGGAAACCATTCTTTTTTCAGTTCCGCAAGCTTTTTCTCCTGTATCGCAGTGCGTATTCGGCGCATCAGTGATTCCAAAAAATACAGATTGTGGATGCTTGCCAGCTGTATTGCCAAAAGCTCTTTGGCCATAAAAAGATATCGAAGGTACGCCCTTGAAAAATTGCGACACGTATAACAATCACATCCATTTTCAACGGGGTGAGGATCATTTGTATACTTTTCATTACGGATATGTATTCGAAACCTCTCGCCTTCTTTAGTAAAGAGCGTGCCAGTGCGTGCCAACCGTGTGGGTAAAACACAGTCAAAGAGATCTACTCCTCGCTTTACCACTTCAAATATATCCTCTATCTCACCGATTCCCAAAAGATGCCGAGGCTTATCCTGGAGAAGGGAAGGGATCGTCCATTCCAAGACCTGGTGCATCTCTTTCGTAGATTTTCCAAGAGAGCCACCAATGGCATAGCCATCAAAGTCTTGCCCCGAGATAAATTGAGCACTCTTCTCCCTCAAATCGTGATATGCTCCACCCTGAATAATTCCAAAAAGGGCCTGACTTTTGAAGGAAGTGCGCTTAAATTCCTTCAGTGCCCTGATGGCCCAGCGGTGGGTTCTTTCCATTGCCTTTGCAGTGTATTCGTAATCATGAAAGGGAGAGGTACACTCATCCAGCACAAGTATAATATCTGCACCAAGTTTCCGCTCTATCTCTATTACCCGTTCAGGTGTGAATCGGTGTCGTGAGCCGTTCCGATATGAGATAAAATCCACTCCATCTTCATCAAGATTCACAAGTGATTTCCCTTTTTTTGAGGATATATGCCCACCGTGATTCTTCTCGTCTGGAAAGATGAATGCGATTTTCCCCACCCCGTGTTCCTTTGCTACACCAAGGCTAAAAATCTGAAAACCACCAGAGTCTGTTATGAGCGGACCTTCCCAGCCCATAAATTGATGAAGCCCTCCCATCTTCTCTATCAAATCTTCTCCTGGTTGGAGATGGAGATGATAGGTATTGGCGATAATCACCTGGCTTCCAATTTGGCGAAGATCATCAACTGATATACCCTTTACTGTTGCAAGGGTGCCGACCGGAATAAATGACGGGGTGTGGATTGAGCCATGCGGGGTGATAATTGTACCTACACGTGCTGCTTTATCGTTTGCTATAAGTTTAAATGAGAACATCGTAAGTAATCAAGGACTCCTTTTATCTCTCACAGAGTGCACAGAGGCACTGAGTTTTTGAGCAGATTTCCCCTCTTAGGAAATCTGCTCAAACTGCCATCCCTCTTATGAGGGAAATTATCATCGTTTAAAATTGTCCTGTTGAATCAATTTCAATTACCTTTTACTCAGGGATAAAAATTGTAGGATCAATATCGTCATAGCCCGCCGTCAGCGGGCTGATCTATTGCCCTGGTTTTTCATACTCGAAAAATCAGGGCAAAGAAATAATCTCTGTGATCTCTGCGGGCTCAAGCGACCAAAGAGAGCGGGCGAGAGATTCTTCATCATATGGCAAGATACAAAAAATCAGTAATAAATGGTTACTGCTTTATGATAGGGTTTTGCCTTGAACTGGCTCTGCTGGCCCAGATTCCAGAGAATCCAATCGATCTCAAAGGCCCTCAATTCCTTTCCCATCTGTGTAAGGTCCTGTCGCATCAGCTCAACCGCCCAGATGGTGTTGGCCCTGATCTCAACCTCCTCAGGGCTTCCTGCCTCAATCAAGATACCATTTTCCACCTTGTGTTCCATAGAGGGACTATACTGCAATACACCAACATGCCGCAGCACCTGGGGGAGCTTGTAATCAGCAAAGGCAGTTACTTTATCCATATCTTTAAAATGACCCCAATCTTTCCCAGCAAATGTCGCATAGAGATCTGCGGCAAATATCTGCGCACGCTTATAGAAATATATTATTTTACCATAGTATTCTGCTTCATCCCTGAAAGAGGGTAGGTTTTGAACAAGCAATTTGATCAGCTTCTGTGCTGAGTTTTCTGATGCCTCCACGAGTCTTTTCGCCTCTCCGTTATATTTGGTAATAAGAAACTCCCCCAGTTCATTGAGGATTCGAACCCGCTCCTTCATTAGCTGCAAGTCTCCTTTTCCACCCAAGACCTGTTTTAATGTATCCAAAGGTAATTCAGCTAAATAATAAGTATCGGTGATTGGAATTCCTGATTCGATTGCCTTCTTTAAAGACGCTGCAAGGGCATAATATCCGGAAAGTGTCTCTGATTTATACTGAACTTCCCATTTATCCGCTCCTGGATTCGGCCAGAAGCAGAAATTGATGCTATCCAGGATAAGGAGGTATGCAACTGTTTTGTGACCGCCATCGAAAAAGTGATAGTCGTAGTTCCAGGGAGGAATTTCAATTCCATTCTCAATCAATTTCTTCGAAAAAACGGTAATCTTCTGCTCATTAATTGTTACCTGCTGACTCCTCTCGGTTACATGCCGAGTTGTTTCAAGAACCTCATTCATGGTTACAATCCCGATGCGTTTCTTTTACTCGAAGATAATGGTGTCCAAAATAAATTGAAATCGCTATATATTTTTATCTAAGCGTTTGAAATACCTTGACACTACTATTGTTCTCAGAATCAGGTTGCCGTTTTTATTCACCGTCCTTTCGCTTTGCGCTCTTGAGACGCACAGTTGATGGCCGTTGCATTAAAAAGGCGTGTGCCCTTTATCAGAATTCCCCTCTCAGGAATTCTGATAAAATAGCCCTCACTCTGCGCACTCAGCGGCTCTGCGGTGGAATGGTTTTTGAACAAGAGTGACTCAAAGAAATGATTTCAACCATATACATATCAGAGTTCATTAATCTTTGTAAACAAGGTTACTTTCCGGAAAATAAACCCACCCACTGAATCCCGATTTCATCGGGAAACCCTGAACTTCACCTGCCGTCCAGCGGGCAGGCTTGAACCTGTTAACGGCTCTCAAAATCCCATAATTTTGGTGCTATATCAGGACCTATAACATGCCACTATATTGTGAACGTAAAAACCTATTGACATAAACATTTCCTAGGGTGTAGGTATGAAATACGTGCTAGATATGAGACAGTTCCAGATATCTACTCGTTACAATAATCGTTCCTGTTCCAGTTTATTTATATTTCTTGTTCCCCTCCACAGACTTTACGTTCTTTTGTGCTGTTCCACTTTCAGGCACGTGATTTCCACTAGCATTTGTTATGAAATAATACAATTTTAACATATTCGCGAAATAATCGTGTAAAATATTACGCCTTATAAAACGTCTAGTATTATGTTATACTTTTCTACTATTTCAGAATAAATTGTTTCGCAAAGGAATAGCCATGTCGACATTCATACAAAGCGGCCACGAAAGAATAGGTGAGCTGTTATCCAGGCAAAGAAAATACCGTGTCCCTACTCATCAGAGAGATTACGCGTGGACTGACGATCAAGTATCTCAATTTTGGGAAGATATTCGAGATGCAATGGAATCAGACAGGGCTGAGCATTTTCTTGGTGCGATAGTATTCAGACAGATTGAAGAGGATAAAGATTACGAAATCATCGATGGCCAGCAAAGACTAGCAACTGCGCTTATATTGTTGGCAGTGCTTAGGGATATCTATTATGAAAACAATGATGATCTTTGGAAAGACATACAGGCAACCTATTTTGGGAGGCGCGACCGCAGAACTCGGGAAATTGTTTCAAATTTCATAATGAATAGTACGAACGATGAATTTTTCCAAAGATTTCTTGCCAACTACGCCTCAAAAGACAAAATTAGTGCGGCACTTAAAAGAAGGCAGACCCGTCCCACAAACAAACGGTTGTTGCAGGCCTATACCTATTTGCGAGATCGAGTAGTTAGCCTAATCGGGAACGGACTCGAAGAACTAAACACGGAGCCACTTATAGATCTTGAGGATTTTCTATCAAAAAAGCTGACTGTGATCCTTGTGACAGTCTCTGATGAAGCCGATGCATTTATGCTTTTCGAGACACTGAATGAGCGAGGATTGGAACTTTCCATATTAGACCTCCTTAAGAATCATCTTTTTGGAAAATCACGTAATAAAATTGAAATTGTCAAGCAGAAGTGGCTTGAAATGAACACAAATTTGGACGAAAAGACCGGAGTTCGTTTTCTCAGGCACTTCTGGGTATCTAAGCACGGCAGAATACAAGCAGGACGCCTCTTTCGTGACATAAGGGACAGAACTGGCACTCTATCAGCGGTTGTCGACCTTGCAGACGATCTTTCAAAATCATCTTTTGTGTACGCCGCACTATCAGGATCAAGTGATCCGCTCTGGGAGGATTATTCCGAGGATTTACGGCGAAATATTAGAAGTTTAGGTGACTTGGGTGCAATTCAGTGTTATCCAGTATTATTAGCGGCTTATGAGAAACTTGATTCAGATGATTTCGAAAAAACAGTCTGGATTATGCTCGTGATGGCTATACGTTATAGTCTTATTGGTGGTCTCAGAACTGGCGCGCTGGAAATACGCTATGCTGAATTAGCTTATAAAATAACACGCGAAGAAATAAAACGAGCCGGAGCAATTGTCCGTGGATTGCGTGATCTTTATCCATCGGATCGTGACTTCCTTGCCAAGTTTACAAGCAAGGAGGTTCAAGTGGCAAAACATTCGCGCTTTCTTCTGCATGAACTGGAGATCGAAGCACGAGCAGACGGCCTTGAACCAACATTGGACCCTCGCGATCTGAATTTGGACCATATTGCACCTAAAACCCAAAATCAACATTGGAAAGATATAGGAGACCTTGCAGATACTGAATATGAGGACTGGGTTGCTCGCTTGGGTAACCAAGTATTACTAGATTCTAAGATAAATAGAGAACTCGGCGGAGGACCATTTGAAAAAAAGAGGCCACTATATCAACAATCAAAGCTTCTGCTCACAAAAGAGGCAGGGGCTGTCGATAGCTGGTCAACTTCTGAAATTTCAAAGCGTCAGCAACGCTTAGCCGAACTTGCTGTTAAGCGCTGGAGACTAGACTTTGATTAAAAGTATAACCTTGCTCTTGCAGCCGACAACTGATCGCTGTGCCTGAAGAGCGCCGATAGGCGGCTCGCTGCGCAACCCGCCTATTGCGGCTATGAGGTGCAGGTGTCATTCCCGCATAACAAGTTATACGGCAATGACAGGAAATTATAATATAGCTAGAGGTAGCGAGCCGTCTATCCAGGCATGGAACTGACAGAACTGCCGTCTAATCCTGCAGCGAAGCTGAGGGGATTAGACGGCGAACCTGCACCTCATCGCCGCATTAGCGTGATAAAATAGGAAAACAAAATGAGTGTTGTTGCGGGGTGTTCACTTTTTAATGGTGTTCTTATAGCAGCAGATTGCCGTGCAACAATACAGGTACCGAATAAACAAGATATTCACACCGATAACGTTTTAAAAGTTATTGGGATATTGCCACATACCGCCATGGCCTTTGTAGGCGATATTGACATTGCATCATTTCTATTACAACAACTGCTAATACGATTGCCCAAACATTCAAGAAAAGACCCAATTAGTTTGTCTTGGTGGATTCCTCGATTATTTCGTTATCTATTTAGCAAATTCACTTCTATCAATGGAGATCGAACCGTTGTTTTTATGATTGCTTCTATTTTAAGGGATAGGAGAAATATCGTTGAGCGCAAAGCTGTAGTGGACCTTGCAAACCATATTTTCTTTGGCAACAGCCCTATTAAGCGAAACTGGATTCCTGGATTTATAGTTGAGTTTCTTAAAATTCCAGATAGATATAAGTGGATAGAAATTCCCAACACTTGCAGAAATATCCTATACACCTTAGCTTCCCCAAATTTTGAAATAAGACGCTATGCACCTCTACAATATACTGCTATTGGGTCGGGTGCATCCTGCCTTGAGCAAATTCAGATCTATAATGATTCTATTTTTGCATTGGATCCTGGAAATTCTTTTGTTGAAAGTTCCCAATTCAGACAAATAATTCAAAATTTTATCGATGAAAAGGGCATAATATCAGTTGGAGGATTGTATCCTGTGCTCAAAATTACAGAAAAAGAAGTCGAACATCTCGGGATGGGTACGGAAATACCCGTTGGTGGAACAAGGATTGAGCTTTCATTTCAATCTGGTCGTTGGATTCAAAGAAACGTAACGGATGGAAAGGAGCTTCCGTTGCTTATGCCTTGGGAATTTATGAAAATTAATGCATTCAAAGAGACAACATTCAATGATCTTAGCGATGCCATGAAGAGATTTCGAGGTAGGGATAATTAATTTTCGCTAACTAGTCAATGCACGCGACCGCCTACAGCGGCGCGTGATCTTTGTGTTAGGTACCGAATTTACGATAACAAGGAAAAGAAGGTTTTGAATGTTACGAAATGAAGGCGAAAGGCTGAAACGAGTTGTTGTGTGCACGCCAAGAAAAGAATATGCCCGTGTTAGCAATCTTGAAAAGCATAATATTGGCGAACTGAATAAAGGGACGTCCATAAATAAATAACTAAATCAACATTAAAAAAAAATTATTTATATAATTATGGACGTCCCGAAAGCGCCGGTCAAAACCGGTAAGGTGTCGTGAATGAAAGAGTCATACGATGAAGGTTTAGCGAACCACATCGGCCCCGAGTCATGCGGCGGTGGCAGTAATGCCATGGCTGAAGCGTTGACAGGGGTACGTGCGGGCCGAGTATTGAGCCGTGAAATCCTATTAAAGTCCAGGGTGCCGACGTCGTGGGACGTTGCGGAAGGCAACATCGGGCGTGTCGTTATCGCGAGACATGCTTGGACCCTGCGCGGTCGTAGACCTCGTGCACGCGCGGAAACACCCTACACGGGAACCGGGAGATCCCATATTCGCCTCAAGTCTGAGGGACTGGAGGCCACGTTGGGAAGTCCGAGGACGTAATCCAATGACGAACGAATATGGGAAGTCGGACAGCTCCATAGTACCTGAGAAGTTACCGAACAACGCTCGAAATCGGGCTGCGGAGGTAATGGAGGAAAGGGGGCTGGCCAAGGGGAACCCGCTTAAGCGTAACGCGTCCCGGACACAGAGCCGGAGTGACGCGCCCAGCGCACTTGACCGGGTACGTCGAGCAGCAAGGAAGGATAGGAAAC
>Ga0307427_1001528_pt1 | contig 11846 bp, 6 predicted proteins | sample SalMarWE160190MG_FD_202162 | JGI IMG/M metagenome (GOLD analysis project Ga0307427, IMG submission 202162) | Salt marsh sediment microbial communities from the Plum Island Ecosystem LTER, Massachusetts, United States - WE1603-190 | ecosystem: Environmental > Aquatic > Marine > Intertidal zone >... | reverse complement strand
CCAGGCCGTGCTGATGCTCGCGTCGGCCGCGCGGGCCCACTGCGGCACCTCCGGCACCTGGAAGCCGAATAACCCGACCAGCACGTCGCGCACGGTCGGCAGACTGTGCAGCGCCACGTACAGGACGCCCACGACGATGACCGTGACCAGCAGCGCCATCACGTGCTTCAGGATATTGAACCTGCCCGTCCAGGCGACCGTGAACGCGAAGAGGGTCACGATCACGACCCAGATCATTCGGGTGTGGTCGCCGAGGGGGAAGAGGGCTCCCAGGAAGGTCGCCGCCGCCACCGCCAGGCCGCCCACGGCGCAGATGGCCGACGGGATCTGACCGAGAAGCACGACCCACACGAGCCAGTTCTTCGGCCCCGGCGCGCGGCTGAAGCAGTCGACCATCCCCTCGCCGGTGGCGACGGTGTACCGGGCGCCGCACAGGCCGATCCAGTACTTCAGAAAGATCCCCAGGACGATCGCCCACAGGACCGCCGGGCCCAGAACGGCCCCGGTCCGCGTGGCGATGATGACCTCGCCGGACCCGATGTACTCGCCGCACCAGACGAGCGACGGCCCGAGCACCAGCAACAACCCCCACATGCCCGACGGCGCCTTCCTGGGTTTCTCGTCGTCCATGTTGTTCTCCCGTCACCGGCAGCGTCAGGTGCCGCACGGTTCACCGTCCGAGGACGGGCCAGATGCCTGCGCGGGTCGGCTGCGTCGGCGCCGTGGCGAACGGGCCGGGCGCGACGGGGCCGGGCGGACGGGGCGCGCCCGGGAAATCGTGCGTCACGCCCGCGACGGCCTTGCCCTTCGGCGGTCTCCCCACGACCGACCAGACGAGTTCGAGCGTCTTGGTGTCAAGCGTCGCGGTGACGCCCTCGCTGAGGTTGTTCTCGACGATGCTCTTTCGGCTCTTTGAGCGCTCTTCGACGGCGTTTGTGCCGTTCTCGACGAACACGTTGTTGGCCACGTGATGGTTGCCGTCGATGATGGGCTTGCCGTAGGGGCGGCGGTCGGTGACTTTGCCCTTGAGGAGGATCGCCGGGCCTCTGCTTCGGCCGATGAGATTGTGCACGAAGATCTGGTCCGACGAATCGTGCTCGTAGATGCCGCTGGCCGTGGTGTCCCAGATGATGTTGTGGTCGATCATGTTGGGTATCGACGATGCCTCGACGAAGATGCCGCCGTGCCACTTGGTCCGCGTGCCGATGACGACGTTTCGGGAGCATCGCGAGTTGGCGTTGGTGTAGTCCATCCAGATGCCGGGCCCGTGGAGGGTGTCGGCGACGAGGTTCCCGCGAATGAGGCAGTTCGTATTCAGATGCGTCTTGATGCCGGCGGTCTCGTACAGGCGTTCGACGTCGTGGTAGGCTGCGCGGCGAACGACGTTGGCCTCGATCAGAAGATGAAAGTCCTCGCGCGTGCCGATACCCGCGATGCCGCATACCCCGGCGTCGGTAATCGTGTTGCCCCGCACGATGTGGTGCCCGACGACGGGGGGTTTCGGCCACGGGCCGAACTGGATGCCGACGTCGATGCCCACGCCGTTGACCCAGCGGACGGTGTTGCCCTCGATGATCCAGTGATGGCCCCGCCAGGTGGAGATCGCTCCTTCCTGCTGCATCGGGAAGCAGTTACCGACCTGCTCGACGGTGAACCCTTTCACGCGGATGAATCCGAGGCCGGGCCGGTCGGGTCCGAAGGCGATCCGCTCGGTCGTGATCTCCCAGGCCTTTCCGTTCGCGTCGCCGCCGCCGAAAGGATGCACGTGGATGACCTGCGCCGGTCGGTCAACCCAGTAGGACCCCGGATTATTCGCAAGGACGTCGTAGCGGGCAACCTGTTTCAGCATGCGTCCGTCCTGGAAGATCATTCCTCGCGGCAGGGTGTAGGGCAGTTTGCCCCGGAGGGGATGCGCCCACCGCATGTAATCGAACTGCTCTTTGGTGACGTTCTCGATGTCGAACGGGTTGTAGTCTTTGAAATACGTTGCGGCAAGCGGCGCGGCCCAGACGTCCCCGGCATCGGCAGCGCCGTCGCGCTTCGATCTCCGCCACGTCTCCTTGAAGACCTTCGACCCTTTGATGACGACCTGTGCGCCCGGCGCCGCCTCGTAGGAGATCATCTTTGTGGGCCCGGTCCCGCCCCGCGCCGGCTTGACGTGCTCGCGATAGACGCCCGGCCCCACGACGACGCGCTCGCCGGGCCGGAGGACCTCGGCGGCGCGGCCGATGGTCAGGAACGGCTCGGCCACCGTGCCGGGGTTCTTATCGGAGGCCTTCGGGTTCGACTGGTCCACGTGGCAGGTCCGGGTGAACGTGCAGGGGACCTCCCACGTCTTGAACTCGGCGCCGTCCGGCAGGAACACCGGCGGGCGGAGGCTGTGGAGCACGGCATCGACCGGTTTCGGGTCGGCGGCATGGGTGCGGGCGCCGGCCAGGATGGCGGCGAGGATGGCAGCCAGACAGATCGCGTGCCGGCGAGATGCGGGTTTCATTGCTTCGCCTCGGGGTCGGCGGCCATGTCCTTGCGTTTGCCTTTCTTCGGCTTCTGCTTCTTCGGTTCCCGCTTTTCGGGGAACTGGCCTTTGTCGCCGGTCTTCTTGATCCACGCCTCCAGCCGGCCGCGCATCGTCTTGAGCGCGTCCTGATGCTTGTCGGAACCCGCCAGGTTCTTGACCTCCCAGGGGTCGTCCTGGATGTCGTACAGTTCCTCTTCGGGTCGCCGGTCGGCCATGAAGAGTTCCTGTTCGGGCGTCAGTTTTCCTTCGGCGTGCAGTTCCTTCAAGAGGGCGAGCATCGGATACGCCCGCTCTTTGTACCGGTTCTGCTGGGTGTACGGCCGCTCGGGCATGAAGTTGCGGATATACTTGTACCGCTTGTCGCGGACGCAGCGGATGCGGTCCACGGTCTCGTCGCAGCGGTCGCGTGCGGCAAAGATGCACTCGCGCGGCCCGGCGCGGTCGGGGCCGAGAAAGATGCGGCCCTCCATGTGCTTGGGCGGAGCCACGCCGGCCAGGTTGAGGCACGTCGGAGCGAAGTCGATCGCGCTTGTGAGTTCGTCGGTGACCGTCCCCGGTTTGATGTGTCCCGGCCAGCGGATGACCAGCGGAATATGGATGCCCCCGTCGTACAGCCACTGCTTGCCGCGCACGTGCGCCCGGCCGTGGTCGCCGAAGTAAAAGACGATCGTACCCGCGGCCAAGCCGTCGGCCTCCAGGCGTTCGAGCACCTGGCCGATCTTCTCGTCCAGCACGTTAATCGTCTCCAGGTACAGCGCCCAGTCTTGCCGCGCTACGGCGTGGTCCGGGTAGTACGGCGGCAGCGTGACCTTGGCGGGGTCGACCGGATGGGCCTTGCAGTGCTTGAACTTCCGGTGCGTCTCGGAGAACTGGACCTGGGCGAAGAACGGCTGATGCGTCTTCAGGTCGTCCCACTTGTTCGAGTCGTACGGTTTGACGTGTGGCGTGAAGTTGAAGTCGGTCTTGCGGCCGTAAGGGATGACGCTCGTGTACCCGGCGTCGCGGAGGTACTTGGTGAAGACGTGCACGCCTTCGGGCGGTTGGAACCCGTCGCCGCGGTGGCTGCGGTGGTTGTGCGCGCCGATGCTCGTCTGGTACATGCCGGTCATGAAGCCCGACCGGCTGGCGGAACACACCGGCGCGGCGGTGAAGGCGTTGGTGTAGACGGCGCCCTGGCGTGCCAGGCGGTCGACGTTCGGCGTGTGGACGAGCGGGTAGCCGTAGCAGCCGAACTCGGGCCCCGTGTCCTCGGAGATGATCCAGAGGATGTTTGGCGGTTTTCCGGGCGCCCCCTTGGCGGCCGCGCGGCCGGCGGCCGGCATGGCGAAGGATGCGGCGCCCAGGCTCATCAACGTCAGAAACTCCCGTCGAGTGGGGGCAGAAGTCATCGGCTCGTCTCCTTGAACGTGGCAGCAACCCGAACGCGGTCACCGCGTCAATCACGCTTTCATCAACAGACTACGTTTCCCAGGCCGCTTGGCAAGCACGAAACGAGCGCGACCCTGTCATTTCGACCGAGGTCGCCTTGGCGACCGAGCGGAGAACTCTCGAGGCGCGGGAAGGCAAACGGCGAAACCGCGCGACTCGCTTCACTCGACCGGGGTCACACGCGCTCGCCCACGACCCGCGTCGGCCGAATCGGCGGGGCCGACGCCGAGGTACGTGCCGGTCACCGGCGATTGCTCGTATCCCATGGACCGGTGCGCCACGTCCGCGCGATAGACCGGGTCCTGCATCAGGCAGACGCGCCGGTCCTTCGCCGGGATGGTCGTCGTGTAGAGGCGCAGTTCGCCCGGCACCGTGGTGATGAGTTCCTCGCGCCAGTCGCCGAGGATGTCGGCCATCATCATGATGCTCCCCTCGATGCCGGCCGTGAGGGTCGGGCCCTTGTACTTGACGATCGCGGTGGACCTGCCTCGCCCGCCGCGCCCGAAGGTTTCCCGCAACAGATCGGCGTCCCAGAAGATCCAGTTCCGCGGGCCGGGGACGTCTTCGCCCGCGCCGATCCGCTTGCCGTCGGCCGAGAAGAGGTAACGGTCTCTCGAGCCGCCCTTGCTGTCCTCGGTCGCGAAGCATTCCAGGCCGGGAAGCGACGGGTCGATGTCGGCCACCATGCCGTCACCCACGTGATAGGTCCGCCGGCCGATGCCCCAGATCGTCTTGCCGGTCGCGGCCTCGACCAGGCAGACGCCCATGCCGTCGTCGTGCCACGGCTCGATGGCGTAGAAGATCTCCAGGCCGGGGCGCCGGGGGTCCACGTCGGTCACAAAGCACTTGTCGGGATGCCCGTAGCCGGTCGACCACAGGGCCGTCCCGTTATCGTCCACCACAACGGAGCCCAGGACGACCTCGTCGCGGCCGTCGCCGTCGACGTCGGCCGAGTGCATGCCGTGCGCTCCCTGGCTGCGGATGATGGGCGTCTCGTCGTCGCCTTCCCAGTGCCACAACCGCTCCAGCCTGCCGCGATGGTACTGCCAGGCGTCGAGCACCATCAGTTTGTACGTGCCGCGGGCCACGAGCAGGCACGGGGTCACCCCGTCCAGGTAGGCCATGCCCATCTGGTTGCGGTTGATGCGGTTGTAGTCGCCCAGGCGCGGGTCGCGCGGCGGCCAGTCGGCGCGCGTGAGTTCCCTGCCGGTCAGACCGTCCAGGATCGACACCCACTCCGGACCCTTGCGGACGCGGCCGTCCGGGTCGCGGGCGTCCTGGGGGCCGGTCTTGGCGGCCACCTCGGCCTTGCCGTCGCCGTCGAAATCGTAAACCACGAACGGCGAATACCAGATGCCCGGCTCGATGCCCGGCCCCAGGTCCTTGCGCCACAGGAACGTGCCGTCGGCCAGATACGCCTCCAACTTGTAGGTGAGGCCGTCGCGATTGGGGCTGCCGGCCGGATCGATGCCCCGGCTCGGCTGCTTGATGACAAAGTCATACGCGCCGTCGCCGTCGAGGTCGGCAACGCCGATCCGCTGAGGCCGGTACGGGCCCTGGAACTCGATGGACGAGTGGTACGTCCGGCGGCCGGCGTCGGCCGTCAGCAGGGCCTTCTCCGACAGCCCCAGTTCCGTACCCCCCACGACCGGCCTGACCCAGTAAGCACAGGGCCGCGCTGGGGCTGGCCGCTCGTCGAGAAAGTCGGTCGTGACGACGACGGGCTCCTCGTTCAACTTGACCGGGTTCCCACCCTCATCGGAGCGGTACACGTTGAAGGCCGCCCCCTGGGGATCGGTCTTGAGCAGCCGCCAGCCCACGTACACCTGGCCCGCCCCGTTCGGCATGGCCACGACGCCGCGGTTGATCTTCTCCTCGACGCGCTGCGTGGCCCAGCCCGTTACCTTGGGCTTGCTCGTGTGCTTCGGATTCAGCGCAGGGACATGGTAGGCTCGCTCTCTCGCGTCCTGTGCGACCGCCGTGGAAGCGGCGGCACAACACAGCCACACGAACGCCACAACGTTCTTGATCATGGGTCACCGCGGGCGATCGATGAACTCGGCGATGCGAGCGGGGCTCAGTTCACGGAGCGAATCGACGACCAGGACGGCATGGCCGATGAACCGCTCGCGCGGGGCCGTTCCCGTCAGCGCGATGGGCGCCATGCCGGCGCGTGCCGCCGCCTCGACCCCCGCCGGGGCGTCTTCGACCACCGCACAGCGCGCGGGATCGATGCCCAACTTCTCGGCCGCCTTCAGAAAAACCTCCGGATGCGGCTTGCCGCACGCCACTTCCGAGCCGTTCACGGTCGCGTCGAACGCGCTGCCGCGCCCCAGACCATCGAGGGCGCACGCGACGTTCTCGGGCGGGCCGGAAGAACCGACCGCCAGGCGAAACCGCGCCGCCTTCAGGGCGTCGATCAGGTCCAGGGCGCCGTCCATCGCGGGAAACTCGCGCAAGAGGATCTCGCGGTACGCGACCTCTTTCCAGTCGCCCCAGCCATCGACCTCGTTCTCCGGGACCGCGCCGCCCCAGAGGTCGTGCATGAGTTCGGCGTTGCGGCGGCCGAAGGAGGCGGCAAAGCGCTGCTCGGTCAGGTCCTGGCCCAGTTCGTGGCCCAGAAGCCGCCACGCCTCGAAGTGGGCGTGGTAACTATCGAGGAGCACGCCGTCCACGTCGAAGATGACGGCCCGCGCGTCGGCTTCCTGCTGCGGCAAATCCGGCCTCCCTGTCTCCATCAAAACGGGGCGACAGCCCAGTGCTCTGCCGCTGCTGATTTGCCGCGTGCCACTGGCTGCTTGTCAGCCAGTGTGTGACAAGTAGCAGGAAGGCACTGGCGGACAAGCCGCCAGTGGCACCCACCGTTTCACGGGGCGACAGCGTAGCAGGTTCGCCGGCGCGGAGCAAGCGCGACGCCGGGGCGGGCTTTTGCTTGACGCTGTGCGCGGCGGCGTCCTAGAATCGCGCGACGCGACGCCCCTTTCAACTTGCGCCGCTTCTCTCAACCGGAAGGCTTACATGAGCCAGACGCCCGGGCAGCCCGAGACCCGCGACCGCTGGGACAGCCGCACCGCATTCATCATGGCCGCCATCGGCAGCGCCGTCGGCCTGGGCAACGTCTGGCGGTTCCCCTACATGGTGTACCAGAACGGCGGCGGCGCGTTCTTCATTCCGTACCTTATTGCACTCGTGACGGCCGGCATCCCGCTGATGATCCTGGAGTACGGCGTGGGCCAGATGATGCAGGGGTCGGCCCCGAAGGCGCTGGGGCGGCTGAACCGGAACTACGAGTGGGTCGGCTGGTTCGCCCTGTGCATCGGCAGCATGATCTCGTTCTACTACGCCATCGTCATGGCCTACGCGTGGCAATTTCTCGGTGAGTCCATCCGCTACGCCCTGAGCGAACTGCCGTGGGCCGCCGACGCACACGACCACTTCTACAAGGAAATGCTCGCCCTGCCCGAGGCGAACCTGGCGGACCACATGTGGGAAATCCAGTGGTGGCTCGTCCTGGGCCTGGCGCTGACGTGGCTCAGCGTCTTCCTGATCATCGTCAAGGGCGTCCGGGTCGTCGGGCGCGTGGTGCTGGTCACCGTGCCGCTGCCGGTCATTCTGCTGGGCGTTCTGGCGATTCGCGGCCTGACGCTCGAGGGGGCGCTCGACGGCATCGAATACTACCTGAGGCCGGACTTCACGAAACTCACCGACCCGCAGGTCTGGCTCGATGCGTACGGACAGATCTTCTTCAGCCTGTCGCTGGGGTTTGGCATCATGATCGCCTACGCCAGTTATAACAAGCGGCGCGGAGACATCACGAACAACGCATTCCTGACCAGTTTGGCCAACTGCGCCACCAGTTTCCTCGCCGGCTTCGTCGTCTTCAGCGTGTTGGGGTTCCTGGCATTCAAGACCGGCAAGGACGTGGGCGACGTGGCGACGAGCGGCCCGGGGCTGGCGTTCGTGACGTATCCGACGGCCATCGCCATGTTGGGCGAATACGGGGCGTTCTGGCCCCCGCTGGTGGCCGTCCTGTTCTTCATCACGCTCCTGAGCCTCGGCATCGACAGCCTGTTCTCGATCGTCGAAGGCGTCGTCGCGGGGCTCCACGACCGGTTCGGATTCCTGAAGCGCGGACTCGTGACGGCGGTGTTCTGCGGCGTGGGGCTTCTGGTGGGCGTCGGCGTGTTCGCGTCGCGGGCGGGCCTGGGCTGGCTCGACCTGTTCGACCACTGGGCCAACTACGGCCTGGTGGCGGTCGGCCTGATGGAGTGCCTGCTGGTGGGCTACTTCTTCCGGACGGCCCGCCTGCGCGAGTTCGTGAACGCGGTCTCGGAGATCCACCTCGGCGGATGGTGGGAACTGTGCATCCGCCTCGTCGTGCCGCTGTCGCTCGTCGTGATGCTCGGCAGCAGCCTGTTGAAGGAGGTCACGGAAGGCATTTACGGTGCGGCCGACTGGCCGGACTTCATGGTCAGGACCGGCTTCTGGGTCTTCTTTGCCCTGTTCGTGGTGGCGTTCCTGATGGGCCGCCGGTGGGGGCTGCTGGCCATCCTGGTGGGAGGCATCGCCTTCTACTTCATCTTCCACTTCGGCCTGACCCTGAGCACGCCGGCGTCGCTCGCCGGGGCGCTGGCGCTGATGATCCTGTGCGGCGGCCTGGCGGTCTGCATCGCCATCGCCGTGCGCGGCAAAGACGTGGAACACCACAAGCGAACGCACGGCTGGCCGGAAAGAGAAAAAGACCTCCGCCCGCCGCCCGGCGACGACGACTAATACTACTACGCTACCTGCGTCCGTGGCCGGTTGTGGCGCGGCCGCGGCCTTGCTGGAAGGTCTCATAGCGTTGTAGGATTAATAGTGACAACAAAAGGAGGTGCAGCATGTTCGCGCGAAAAATAAAGGACCACATTTACTGGATGGGAGCCGTGGATTGGGATAGGCGCCTTTTCGATTCGCTTATTCCGCTTCCGGACGGCACCACGTACAACGCTTACCTGGTTGAAGGAAGCGAGAAGACCGCTTTACTGGATACAGTTGATCCGCCCATGGCAGGCATCTTGATGGCGCAACTCCATAAGGTGCCCAAGATTGACTTTATCGTCTCGCATCATGCCGAGCAGGACCATTCCGGGTCCATCCCCCGGGTTCTGGACAGGTTTCCGGAAGCCAAAGTGGTCTCGACTCCCAAAGCCAAAACCATGCTCATCGACCTCCTCCGAATTCCCGAGAGCGCCTTTATCCCTGTGGCAGACGGTGAGACGATATCCCTCGGCGACAAAACACTGAAGTTCATTCACGCGCCCTGGGTCCACTGGCCGGAAACAATGGTGACCTACCTGGAAGAGGATCGTATCCTCTTCAGTTGTGATTTGTATGGGTCCCATATCGCCACCACCGATCTTTTAATAACCGACCAGGGACGTGTGTACGAGGCAGCTAAACGCTACTTTGCCGAGATCATGATGCCCTTTCGCAACGTGATAGCGAAAAATACCGAGAAACTTAAAACCTATGACATCCAGATGATCGCCCCTAGTCATGGACCAATCTATGATCGCCCATCATGGATCATGGAGGCTTATCGGGACTGGGCAATCGGTCCGCCTCAAAACACGGTCGTTTTGCCCTTTGTGTCCATGCATGCCAGCACGGAACAAATGGTTGATCACCTGGTATCGGCCCTGGTGGAAAACGGTGTTCGGGTCGAACTGTTCAACCTGACTGTCACCGATATCGGCAAACTCGCCATGGCTTTAATCGATGCGGCGACGCTTGTCGTCGGCACGCCCACGGTTCTGGCTGGTCCTCACCCCCTTGCTGCTTACTGCACATTTCTGGCAAATGCCCTGCGGCCCAAAACGAGGTTTCTTTCCATCATTGGTTCTTACGGATGGGGCGGAAAGACCGTGGAAACACTCGCGGGAATGATCCCTAATCTCAAGGTCGAGATCCTGAATCCCGTGCTGTGCAAAGGGTTGCCGTCCGACAGTGACTTTAAGGCATTGGATGAGATGGCTGTGGCTATTTCAAGAAAACACAAAGAGCACAATTTTGCTTAACGGCAAATACCCGCGGAGACCGGACGCGGGAAGCCAGTGACCCACTGAGGCCGCGAGACCGGCGCGAACCCCGGCCGCGGGCTTATGAGGCCCGCCTGCGGGCCTTCGTCCCCGCGAAGCGGGTATAGGCCCGGCCCTTTGGGCCGGGTCCACGAGGGTGCCCGTCCCTTCTACTGCCCATCCCAGCCCGCTTCAGCGGGCTTACTCTTGGCACGTACGTGTTTAGCGTGTCATTCCGAGCGAGCGAAGCGAGTCGAGTCCCGGCGCGCCGGGATCGCCGTTATCCGTGTCCGGACGACGAGATTTCCTGCGGGCACTCGGGGTACAGCGCTCCGCTCGGCCTCGCTGCGCGAGGCCTCGGTCGAAATGACATCGCTTCGAGAGCACGCTAAACAGGTACCTTGGCACATTCCTCGGCAGCCAGCCCACGACGGGAAGCCCGCTGAAGCGGGCTCCTTGCTAATCCAGGATAATGGTATCGTGGCAGTGCCGTTGACCAGGGCTAAAAGCCCTGGCCTAAACCCTTCGGGTCAAGGCCCGTGAACGGGCCTGGCAGGTTCCAGGCCGTTACCGTTTTCGGCCATTTTGTTAGAACTCTAACTAAATCCGGCGCCTCGCTCGATTTTGTTAGAGTTCTAACAACTTTGGGGGCCTGTGCGGCCGTCGGGTCGGCCTGCCATTTTGGCATGGGTGACTTACATCAATTTTGGCTCCATAAAAAGGCCTCAAAAAGGGGGCAAAAAGGAGGAAAAAGGACGAAAAACGATGAAAAAGGACAAAAAAGGACGAAAACGGCGAAAGTTTTGCGTTACCTATCTTAACAAAAAACGGCCCAATCGCCCCTGGTGGCCCAGAAACGAAGATTCGGAGGCGAAAAAGCGCGTTTTGGGGGGTCCCGGCGAAAGGCAATTTGACGTAAGTGTTATGGAGCAGGACGAATCCAAGCCAACGGCGAGACCCGTTCGAATGCGGAATTCGGAACGCGGAATTCGGAACGAACGGCCACGACAACGGCGAGACCCAATCGAATGCGGAACGCGGAACGAAGATTGAGTCCGTAACGTTCTGTAAAAGCGGCGCAGCCGCGCTGCGGCGACTTCCTGCTGGACAAGGGGGGCCGATTCTGGCAGATTGCCTCGACGCAACCCGGCCGCACGCCAATTCAGAAAGGCACACAGACGATGGGTACCGACGATTCGAGCCAGGCGGCCGATTTTATCCGCGAGATGGTGGCTGCGGATGTGGCCGCCGGCAAATGGGGCGGCCGGGTGGTCACCCGCTTTCCGCCCGAGCCGAACGGGTACCTGCACATCGGGCACGCCAAGGCCATCGGCATCAATTTCGGCATCGCCGAGGAGTTCGGCGGTGTGTGCAACCTCCGGTTCGACGACACCAACCCGACCCGCGAAGAGATGGAATACGTCGAATCGATCACCGAAGACGTCCGCTGGCTCGGCCGGCGGTGGGCGAACCTGTGCTACGCCTCCGATTACTTCGGGCAGATGTACGCCTATGCCGTCCAACTCGTCAAAGACGGCAAGGCGTACGTGGACGACCTTTCGGCCGACGAAATCCGCGCGCATCGCGGCACGCTCACGCAACCCGGGCGCGAGAGCCCGTACCGCGACCGCAGCGCGGAAGAGAACCTCGACCTCTTTGAGCGGATGCGCAAGGGCGAGTTCCCCGACGGTTCGCGCGTCCTGCGGGCGAAGATCGACATGGCCTCGCCCAATCTGAACCTGCGCGACCCGGTCATGTACCGCATCGTCCGCGCCGCCCACCACCGCACGGGCGACGAGTGGTGCATCTACCCGACGTACGACTGGGCCCACGGGCTGGAA
>Ga0307427_1001527_pt1 | contig 11847 bp, 7 predicted proteins | sample SalMarWE160190MG_FD_202162 | JGI IMG/M metagenome (GOLD analysis project Ga0307427, IMG submission 202162) | Salt marsh sediment microbial communities from the Plum Island Ecosystem LTER, Massachusetts, United States - WE1603-190 | ecosystem: Environmental > Aquatic > Marine > Intertidal zone >... | reverse complement strand
CAACCTTTTGGCATATTGTTTGGCCTTTTCTATATTAGAGAATGGGCCACATCGAATCCTGTAGTACATCTCACCATTGATCAGAATTTGATAATAATAGGCCTGATAGCCCGATCTTGTTAATCTCTCCACCATTTTTTTCGTTTTTGCCTTATCCTTGAGTGCGGCTACCTGAATGCTATAACTACGGATTTCCTGTTTTAATTGCCCTAATTTTGTCTTCTCTATTTTCTTTACCTGATTTTTCGGCAAAGTGGCAGGCGGTGCCTTTTTCTTAGCCTTTTCTTTTTTGTCAATGAGGTGATTATAAAAGCTAAGTTCATCTATTTTTATAGGTCTTACATGCTCATTTTTTTTCTCTGTCTCATCCTTCACAATTTTCTTCTTAATAAAAGAAAAATTCTCTATTGAGTTTGGTAACAAACCTCTCCCAACCAATATCCCCAAAAAGAATACCCAACCCAGGACAAAGAAAGCCCCGATAGATAATAAAAAGAGGGATCTGAAAGAGAATTGAAAGGTATGCCTCTTTCTTTCTTTCTCTGGAGTGGGTTTTCTGTTAACCATTATTTGTTCACTACATCATTTCAGGGGCACTAAGGCCTAAAAGGCTGAGACCGTTTTTGATTACAATCTTTACACCTAAGGATAAAAAAAGCCTCGCCTGGCTTAAGTGTTTATTTTTCCCGATGATCCTGTGTCTATTGTAATACCTGTGAAAATTAGCAGCAATTTCTGCTAAGTAATATGTCAGCCTGTGAGGTGTTATTTCTCTAGCAATTTCCTCTATGAGAGAAGGAAATTCAGCCATTTTCCTTATCAAGGCAATTTCTTCGTCTAAAACCAACCTTTCATAGATCGGGCCAGGGTTTTCAGGAAATGAGACATTTTCAATGGCTGCCTTTCTAAATATGCTGCAGATCCGTGCGTGGGCATATTGAACATAATATACTGGATTTTCACTATCCTTTCTTTTGACCAGGTCTATATCAAAATCAAGGGGGGAGGTATGATCCTTGCTAAGAAAAACAAACCGTACTGCATCTACCCCAACATCATCTACAAGCTCTTTTAGGGTGACGTATCTGCCTGATCTCTTGGACATCTTCACCTCAGCTCCCGCTTCCCAGAGCTTGACCAGTTGAATGAGGAGAACATCCAGCCAGTCTTTCGGGATTCCTTCTGCCATAAGGGCTGCTTTAACCCTTGTTATATAACCGTGATGATCCGCACCCCAGATATTTATTACCCTTTTAAAGCCCCTTTCCCATTTATCAAGATGGTATGAAATATCTGTGGCAAAATACGTAAGGTTCCCATCTTTCTTTCGTATGACCCTGTCTTTATCGTCACCAAAAGAGGAGGTTTTGACCCAAAGTGCACCATCCTTTTCAAATAGCATACCCTTTTTTTTAATTAATTCGATTGTATCTTCGATTTTGCCTGATGAGTAAAGATCACTTTCCTTGTACCAGTAATCGAAATTTACTCTAAAATTGGCAAGGTCTTCCTTTATCTCCTCTAACATTTTATTTTTACCCAGCTCAGACAATAAATCTATGGCATCATGAATATCAAGGCTCTTTAATGTTGTTTTCTGGGCGATTTCAGTGGCCAACTCCTGGATGTAGTCTCCCTGATAACCATCCAAAGGAAATGGATAGGATGGATCAGACAATTGTCTCCACCTGCTATAAATGGACTCTCCCAAGGTCTTAATCTGTTGGCCTGTATCATTTATGTAAAACTCTCTGCTTACATCATACCCACAAAAGTCAAAAATCCGACAGAGGGTATCTCCTAAAGCTGCACCGCGACCATGGCCAAGATGGAGAGGTCCGGTAGGATTAGCACTAACAAACTCTACCATTATTTTTTTCTTTTTTCCAAGGTTGTTGCGGCCATAATCATCCTTTAGGGTAATAATTTGTGCCAGGAGATCATACCACCGCTCTATTGTAACAAAAAAATTTATAAAACCAGCACCACCTATCTCGGCTTTCAGAATAAAGTGATCAGGGTCTATTAAATGCTGGATTATTATTTCCGCTATATTTCGAGGAGAGTTTTTCTGTTTTCCAGCAAGGATCATTGCAAGATTAGTAGCGAAATGCCCATGATCTTGATTGTTAGGAACCTCGATAACAAACTCTGGTAAGGGCACCTTTCTAAGATACCCTTCTCTAAAGCAGAGATCTAAGGTATTGTTAAGAATGTTAGTTAATTTCTTTTTCATACATATAACCTTCCAGGTAGGTAATTTAGGCCTACTTGAAACTGCCTGCCCGTCCCGCTTTGCGGGACGAGGCGGGCGGGGGAACTTGATAGTAGGAATTTCCTTTTTTAGACAGGATAGACGGGATGTTCTGGATATAAAGAATATAAAAAAATCTTGTTAATTTTGTTAATCCTGTCCAAAAAACTTCCGCCGCAGGCGGTTAGGTTCATAGTATAGAGAAACCAAAAATTAGCCAGTAGGTAATAAAGAAAACCGAGTTTCTAGTTTCAAATTTCAAGTTTCAATTTATATATTCCCGATTGTTTCTGCTTCCTAAAGAGCAAAGAACCTCGTAAGAGATTGTGTCAGCCCAGCGGGCAATATCGTCAGATGTGATTGCATTTCCTTTCTCTTTGCCCAGAAAGCATACCCTATCGCCTTTTTTTACGTCTTTAATTGCGGTTACATCTGCAACGGTCAGGTTCATGCATACCCGACCTATAATCCTTGCCTTTTGACCATGGATTAGCACATTGCCCTTGTTGCTAAGAGATCTGCTCAGGCCATTAGCATAACCTGCTGATATGATAGCTATCTTTCTTGAGCCATCTGTATAAAAGGTTCGACCATAGCTGATTGGAGTCCCATGTTCAACCTTCCTTAACTGTATAACACTGGAGCAAAATGCCATAACATGCCGTAAGGATGGGGGATTTACAAAATCTGTAGAGGGAAGCCCACCATACAGGATGATACCTGGCCTTACTATATCAAAATGGGCCTTTTTATATCTCATAATTCCTGCACTATTTGCAAGGCTATTCATGGTGAGTTTAACCCCGAGTCTGCGGCTGACAGAAATGGCTTCTTTAAAATTTTTGATCTGAGCATTTGTAAACAGTGTATCCTGTTCATCTGCTGAAGAAAGATGGGAAAAGAGACCTTCAATTGTTATCCCCTTCATCTCTTTAAGCTGTTTTACGAAAAGACCGGTCCCACGAAAGTCGATACCAAGTCTGCCCATACCTGTATCAATTTTTAGATACACCTTGACAGCTCTTCCGCTTCTCTTCCCCTCCTCTGATAGTATTCGAGCAGAATCTATATCATAGATAATAGGGGTGAGGTTATAGTCAGCCACCTTTTTTGCCTCTTGAGATGTGCATATTCCAAGTAAAATTACAACTGGTATTTTAACTCCTGCATTTCTCAGTTTTATAGCTTCAGAAAGATAATCCAAAGCAAGTGAGTCAATATGAAGTTTCTCTAATTCTCTGGCTATGGGGACCAGACCATGGCCATAGGCATCAGATTTTACAACGCCCATGATTTTGGTCTTTTTATCCATTAACTCTCTTATTGTTAAAAGATTATCCTGTAAGGCAGAAAGATCGATTGTTACGTTGTTAGGCGATATATTCATGATGACCGATTAAATTAGCTGATAATAGATTTAATATCAAGAACTATAGTATCTTGAATTACGGATTTATGTTGCATATCATTTAGGTGTAAATTAAATTAATTGGAAAACTTGGTCATTCTACCGAAACTTGAACCTGCCCGCCCCGATTATATCGGGACAGGCGGGACTGGAAACCCTGGCCCAGACCTGGTTTGCATGGTTTATCGCAACAGCTTTCGGCTATAAATATTATTACAGCATCAGTATCATACATGTAAGTCGCACCAGGGCGGGCTGTAAACTTGAAACGAATAAACAATGCTAAATAAGCGTTAAAAATTATGAACTTTTTTTGGCCAGTCTTTTAGTGCGACTTTTCCTTGAGTGCCTTGTGCTTCATGTGTATTTACTTCAAACGTATCATTATTCATTGTTAAAATTTTACTTTTTTTACACAACCAGTATCAACTATCAAGTTTCAAGTTTCAAGCATCAAGTTTCCAGTTTCAACATATATAGGAATAACTATGCCTGTCTATCTCCAGGGCCAGATTGAAAGAATAACATATACCAACGATGAAAACGGGTACACTATTGCCAAGGTAAAGGTGCAGGGGCCTATGGGTCTCGTGACCGTGGTTGGAACCCTGATGGCACCTACCCCAGGGGAGATTATTAAAATGTATGGCGAATGGGTTAATCATCCCAGATACGGTGAACAGTTCAAAGTTGATCGCTACAAATCCATGGTTCCTGCATCGGTTTACGGTATTCAAAAATATCTGGGATCCGGTCTCATCAAGGGTATTGGTCCTATCATGGCCGGCCGGATTGTTGAAAGATTTGACAAAAAGACCCTCGATGTTATCGAAAAAGAGATTGAGAAACTGGCTGAGGTAGATGGTATTGGCGAGAAGCGTATCGGAATGATAAAACAGGCTTGGGAGGATCAGAAAGAGATCAGGGATGTGATGATCTTCCTCCAAACGCATGGGGTTGGTTCAGGTTATGCCGCAAAAATATTCAAACAATACGGAAACCGATCAATAATGGTTGTAAAGGAAAACCCGTACCGCCTTGCAACAGACATTTTTGGTATTGGGTTTTTGACTGCTGACCGCATTGCGGAAAAACTGGGATTTTCCAGAGATTCTGAATTACGGGCTGAAGCAGGCATACTCTATGTCCTCAACCAACTCGCTGATGAGGGTCATGTCTATTACCCTTATGAACCGCTCGTTCAAAAGTGCCAGGAAATCCTTGGTGTGGATCAAGAGGTTATTGTTAAGGCAATGAGTGTCATCGCAGAGAGCAGAATGATTGTCATCGATGATCTAAAAGAGGATGTTGATGATTTCAGGGAAAACAACAAGGCGGTGTATCTTGCCAAGTTTTATCTTTCTGAAACAAGCATTGTCACTCGGATGAAAACCCTGATACATACTCCCAAATCAATACGTAATATTGATTTCGATAAAGCCATAGAATGGGTGCAACGACAACTTCCTATTACCCTGGCAGAAAAACAGCGAGAGGCTATAAAATGCGCTGTTGAAAATAAGGTGATGATCATCACTGGTGGCCCTGGTACTGGTAAAACAACAATCATTAATGCCATTCTTAAGATCTTTTCAGGGATCAGCGTAAAAATCATGCTTGCTGCCCCCACAGGAAGGGCTGCAAAGCGAATGAGCGAGGCTACCGGCCATAAGGCAAAGACTATTCACCGAATGCTTGAGTACAGCATTCAGAAAGGTGGATTTCAGAAAAATGAGCGCAATCCTCTGAACTGTGATCTTATGATTATAGATGAGGCCTCAATGATTGATACGATCCTGATGCATCACCTCTTGAAGGCGATCCCTCCTGGGGCTACCTTTATCCTGGTAGGGGATGTAAATCAACTTCCCTCTTTTGGGGCCGGAAATGTGCTCAAAGACATTATCGCATCCGGTGAAATGCAGATAGTAGAGCTCAATGAGATTTTCCGTCAGGCAAAGGAAAGCCTGATTATTGTCAATGCTCACAGAATCAACAATGGCCTGCTCCCCTCATTCAAATCTTTTGAGCAAAAACTGGATGATTTTTATTTTATTGAGCAGGAAGACCCTGAAGAGGTACTGAGAATCATATTGGAGCTTACCAAAGAGCGTATACCACGCCGTTTTGGATTTGACCCTGTTAATGACATTCAAGTACTTACACCTATGCATAAGGGCATAGTGGGGGCCGGAAATCTGAATATGGAATTGCAAAATGTGCTGAATCCGGTTAAAGACGGCATTATAAGAGGGGGCCGGAATTTCAGGGTTCATGACAAGGTAATGCAGGTCAAGAACAATTATGATAAAGACGTTTTTAACGGTGACATTGGAAGGATCACACGTATTGACCCTATAAACCAGGAGGTGACCATCTCTTTTGATGAACGAAATGTTCCGTATGATTACACAGACTTAGACGAGATCGTTCTGGCCTATGCAGTATCAGTTCACAAATCTCAAGGCTCTGAATATCCAGCTGTTATCATGCCCATTCTCACCCAGCATTTTGTACTTTTGCAACGGAATCTGGTTTATACAGCTGTAACCAGAGGCAGGGATTTGGTGGTGATGGTTGGCACTAAGAAGGCACTTGCAATTGGGGTTAAGAATGATAAGACACAGAAACGATATACCTATTTGAGACACAGGCTACAATGGTCGGAAAAATGGGACTCATAAAAAATTTATTCTATCGGAAAAACCTTGTTCTCTGAGCAAGGTCAGAGTTCTTTGACTATGCCCTGAAATAAAACAAGGGAGTATTGGAAACTGTCGAAGATCCCGCTATTAGCGGGGGAGTATTAGAATAAAAACAGAAGATTATGATGTTTTTATGTTTTGCTTTTAGCATTACTCCATTACTCCATTATTCCATTATTCCAAAAAACACTGAAATAACAGGCCCGCCCGCCTCGCCTGAGCTTGCGATGGCGGGCAGGCATCACAAATCCCCTCTGGGGATAAATCAAAGCCAGGTCCTCTGAGCCTGGATTCTTGATTATAAGTAAATTAGAGGTGGAGGATTATATAATGTCGCCTCTCCAGAGCATCTCACAAAAAATGTGCCAGGGCAAAACGCTGATTGTAGAATTCAATTTTCTGGGCAAAGGCTCTCTTGAAACGATAAAACTTTTTCTGCATTTTTTTTCTTCATGAAACAGATGGAGCCCTTTTATACTGTTCCCCACATTTTCTGAAGACTTGATTTCTATGGCGACCTCTGCGTCTCCTAAGATAAGGTCAACCTCTGCACCACTTGCTGTTCTCCAAAAGGAAATTGGAAAATCCAATCCGCTGTAGTGCCTATAGGCCCAACATTCTTGAAGAATAAAATGCTCAAAGGCTCTCCCGTACTCTCTGGTACCGGGCGTTATAGATCTATAATTTAAAAGGGCAGAAACAATTCCTGTATCAAAGAAAAAGAATTTGGCGGTTTCAATAAGCCTTCTTTTCTTTGATTTCTTCCATGGCAATAATAGCCTGCCTATCAGGGTATCTTCAAGTATCTGATAGTATTCCCGAATGGTCTTTACAGAAACGCCGCTTTCTCTTGCAGCGTTGGAGTAATTTAAGAGCATTCCATTAGTAATCGCCGCAGACTGTAGAAACTTAGAGAAAGCCGGTAAATTCCTGGTTAACGCCTCGACTTGAATTTCTTCTTTAAGATAGTCATGGACATACGCCTTTAGGTCCATTTCACTTTTCCGTGAAAGGTAGTGAGATGGCAGGAGGCCAGACACAAGCGCCTTCTCTAAATTGAACTTTTTTAATTCCTTTGTGACCAAAGGATAAAGCTCGAAGCGCCAGGCCCTTCCGCCCAACAAATTACCTTTTCTCCTCCTGAATTTCCGGGCACTGGAGCCAGACAGAATAAATTGGAAGCCTTTGTTCTCTATCAGCCAGTGAATTTCATCCATCAGGTGGGGAATCTTCTGAACTTCATCAATGACAACCGTTTTAGAAGCCTGTGCCTCGACAATTTGACGCAATCTCGTGGGCTTCTGACTTAATGATAAAAAAAGGTCATAATCCAATAAATCTATCCAGCACGCATGGGCAAATTGCTGTTTTAATAGTGTTCTTTTGCCTGTTTTTCTCGGCCCCCACAGGAAGGCAGAACGATTTGAAGGTACGTCGATCTTTTGGAGCCTTTGTATCAGCCTTTTGTTATCCATGCATGACTTATATGATAATTTATATCATAAGTCAAATTATTTGTGATAATTTGGGTAATCATCCCAATAATTTTACATTAGACTGTAAAGAAAATAATAAGAAATCCATTTTGTGGCTATAAACGATTACGATTATATATTTAAGATTTCTTTCAGCTTTAAACAAAGAGATTCTGGATGTTGATCGCTGTATTGTTTATTAAGAAGTGCAGAGAGATAGGGCCGGGCACTATTACTGATAGTATAGGCAAGAAGTCGAGGTCATTCAAAACCTTTGAAATAATATAATTATGTGTGTGATTAGCACTTGACACACAATGATCAATTTCACTATGCTCCTTCCTGTAAAAAACGAGTTTTTATTAATTACCCTATCATATTGGCGAGATCTTTGCACAACCTGACAATTTTCGTCACCCCAATGAAGAGGGTGGACTTTTCTGAAGTGACTGGTGTAAGGGCGCTGTCTTTTCGCAATTTAGCAGTGGGGGAAACCGCAGGCTCCGATTTATCAGGGCAATGCGGAGGGGGTAAAACTCCCCCATAGATAAGTTGCTGAAAAGACCAGCCCGAGAGCCTCGGAACTGAAGAAAAGCCCACCCTCTTTAAGGAAATATAAGTTATGCAAAGCTCTCATTGTTGTTATCATGGTTGAGAAGGTAATGAAAAATGGGAGCGTATATTTACTAATGAGGAGAAAAATTATTGCTATCTGAGCTAAAAATTACAGAATTTCTCTCAAGGACAGCATCAAGTGAGCCTGTCCCTGGTGGTGGAAGCGCATCTGCGCTTGGGGCTGCTATGGCAGCCGCTTTGTCCGAAATGGTGGCCAGCATCACCATTGGTAGAAAAGGGTTTGAGACCTATGAAAAAGAAATGCTGGAGATTGTTCAACAGGCCCGAAGTTTAAGAAAGAAATTGGTTGAGGATATAGATCAGGACTCTGATGCCTACAGTCAGGTGCTTGAAGCATTTAGGATTGCAAATGACACGGAAGAACATAAAAATGAGCGCAGTCAAGCGGTACAGGATGGATTAAAACAGGCTGCATTGATCCCGTTGGGCGTTGCCAAAGATGCCTCCGAGCTTCTGGATCTGGCAGAAAAGGTTGTAGCCAGGGGCAATAAAAATGCCGTCACAGATGCTGCTGTTGCGGCCATGATGGCCAGAACAGCCATTCTTGGCGCCCTCTTAAACGTAAAAATCAATCTGAAGTCCATAAAAGACCTCTCTTTTGTAAAGGATGTGGCGGGTCAAGTTCAGGAGATTGAATCCAGGGTTGAGCGCAAGGAAAAAAATATCCTTGATCAAATTGATGTATAGATGTGTGTGTGCCTGCTAAAAACCTTGCCTTTCATATTTTTTTTGAGAGCGTTACATAGGGATCGGTCAACCCACCCTTCCATTTCTAAGTGAAGCTTTCTTTCAGCTTTAAACAAAGAGATTCCGGAGGTATGACGGTGTATGGTTCTTTATGAAGTGTATACAGGTAAGTCCGATCACTATTGCCAATGGCACGGGTAATAAGACGGGGGCATATCCTGGCATTAATTCGAAAATCTTCATCTTCCTTTACGGAAAAGATTGACATATTAAAGGCATGAATATTTTCCTGACCAAAGTATCGCAAAACCCTTGAGAGGCCCTGAAGGAAGCTGCTAATTTCAGTCATTGATAATTGAATTAGCGAGTAGTAATCAGGAAAAATGCACCAGACATCTGGCAGAAAACTCTGGGGAACAAAGCTTAAAGTCCAAAAGGTAGGCCCTATCTCAGCAATGTAGCGCTCTTTGCACTCCTTTTCTGCATTTATAAAATTGTGCCAGAAGCTTTTTCCATTTTCCTTAAGGTATCTTTTGCACCCCTCAATCTGTATCCTTTGATGGTTCGTAGGAAAATAACCGCAATTCACCTGAAGGTGTGGATGAACCAGGCTTGATCCGGACGGAGGCATATAATTCCAGTTGATAGAAAAAAATTGTACCTGGGGATCAAAGTCAAACACTCTTTGGATAAATAACAGGGCAGCAGAAAAGGCATCTTTCATTATTTCCGGAGTTAAATCCTCTATCCCAATATAGTGTTCTGCGGATAAGATAGATACCCCCGCATATGTATCAAAGGGAATAAGGTTTGGTATAAGGGTAGCATCTCCTTGCTTGATCCTTCCATCAGGAATAAGCTCCTTTGGGAATAAAGGGGTTGATTTCTCTAATGTATCAGGACAAAACGGGCAGAACATCTCTCTGGATCGTTGAATTGTCTCAGCTATATCAGGTCTCTCAGGGGGCCTATATGGAGTATCGAAGACACGTCCCGTTTCCCCTGTTAAGGGGTCATAGCGTATCTCAAAGGGAATTTCATCTAAAGAAAAGTCCTTTAGCGGATTAAACAAACGAGTTTTAGACTGTATCCGTTTAAAAAATGTATTCATAGCGTCACCATTCAATGTGTAATAATCCTCTTTAATAGGGGTAAGACATGCATGTCAAGCATTATCATGTTACCTTTTTTGTCAGCTCACAGCGCATATTTAGAATAATTCCAATTAATGTAGCTTCTAAATCAAATGAATATGGATCACTGACATTTGGGTAGGATGGAGGTCTTCATTTTGGCGGACAGGTTTCAAAATGATATTGAACTTTCCACTACCATATGTATACTGAAAATTGTTCAGAATCCAGTATATGGCACGTAATAGAAAGTTTTTAAACTCATAGGAAGACCTTGAGAAGATAACATGAGCGAAAAGGTAACAAATAGTGTACTGATCTTGATATGCATCTTATTAATCCTATCAACCTCGGCCTGCGGGAGATGGATGATCAGAGGGACTGTTCTGGATGCAGATACCGGAAAGCCCATTGAGAAGGCGGCTGTGCACATTTGCTGGGGAAGAACACGCGGCCTGCCTGGCATGAGCTATTATCAACAGATTGAAGCAGCCGAAGACCTCACGGATGCTGAAGGTCTTTTCACGGTACCCAAATACTCAACCCTGTTAAAAGAGTATGACATGGCTGTTTATAAAAGGGGATTTGTTTGCTGGAGCAGTGATGATATTTTTCCAACCTATGAGAAAAGGAAAGATTTCAAACTGAAAGATGGCATGGTGATTAAACTTGAACGCTTTAAAGAGGAATATTCAAAGGAGAAACATGTCAATTTCACAACAATTTCATCGATTAATAGGAAAATGCCTGGTTTATTTGATGATGCCATTAAATCAGAAAGGGAGTTAAGTTATGAGGAAGCGCAGAGGAACAGGAGGGAGAAGAGAAATCCGCGATCTCCAGCTACTTCCAGTTCTAAACCTGTAGATGCCTCAAAAATTCCCAGTCCACCTAAAAATATCAACAAAGATACCCCAGGGATCTCTCACAGGCTGAAAAAATCAATCTCAGAGCAATAGATGCTACTATCCAGATGGGGTGAGACCATCTCAAGACCTGATGTAATGGTCCAGGACATTATAACCAATGCAACGGCATATGAGATAGGAATCACTATCAATGGGGTCCTTGCCATGGTATATAATAATCAGTTTGTGGCAAATCATGTACCATTGGAGGAAGGAGAAAATACCATTACTGCTCCTGTTACAGATACAGAGGGAAATACAGCAGAAGCATCAATAAACGTAACTGCACTAACAACGGAGGATTATATAAGGTTAACAGCAGATCCAGAATCAGGCATTCCACCCCTTGAGACAACACTGAGGGTAGAGGGATCATTTAGCTTTACAGAAGAGGCCACTGTCAGATACACAGGTCCCAGAACAGTAGAGTTTCTCGACAATCCAAACGCTAACAAGCCGATGAACCTGACTCGCATAGATCGCAGGTTACTGGCAGGACGTTAGTGCCAACTTTCAACTACTGCTATCTATACGTAACAAAATGATAATTGACACATAAAAATTAAAGGGCCATTATCTACCTGTTTTTTCTGAGAAATTGGCTAATAAATCAGAAAGGAGGCAGATATGACCCAGGAAAG
>Ga0307427_1001523_pt1 | contig 11867 bp, 8 predicted proteins | sample SalMarWE160190MG_FD_202162 | JGI IMG/M metagenome (GOLD analysis project Ga0307427, IMG submission 202162) | Salt marsh sediment microbial communities from the Plum Island Ecosystem LTER, Massachusetts, United States - WE1603-190 | ecosystem: Environmental > Aquatic > Marine > Intertidal zone >... | reverse complement strand
GCTTCTGACATATCTCAAGTTATCAGGCCTTAATTTGGGATTGCTTCTAAACTTTAATGTGCCGGTAATGCGGGATGGAATAGTGCGAATTGTAAATGAATTAAAGGAGTAGCCCCGCAGGGCAGACCATTTTTGCTTTCCGCTGTCCTTGCCCCGTTAAATACGAAGTTTATTTAACTGGGGTCAGCGAAAAGCAAAAAAATAACTCTACCTCAGCGTTCTTTGCGTCTCAGCGGTGAAAACCTTGTCCAGAACAATCCTCCATATTGATATGGATGCCTTTTTTGCAGCGATCGAGGTGCTGGATGATCCGTCTCTAAAAGGAAAGCCCGTGATTGTTGGCGGTTTAAGGAGGCGGAGTGTTGTTTCCACTGCAAGTTATGAGGCCAGAAAGTTCGGCCTTCATTCTGCGATGCCTTTATTCAAGGCAAGGGAAAAGTGCCCTCACGGAATTTTTCTTCCTGTAAAAATGGAAAGGTACAAAGAGGTTTCCAAAAAAATAATGGGCCTGTTAAAGAATTTTTCACCCCTTGTAGAACAGGTTTCTATCGATGAGGCCTATCTTGATATTACTGGTACGGAAAATCTTTTTGGATGCCCTGAGGAAATAGCAAGGCGAATAAAAGAACGGATTGGTAAGGAGACAGGATTAACATGCTCCATAGGTATTGCTCCTAACAAATTTATGGCCAAGGTTGCATCTGATATGCACAAACCTGATGGTTTAACGATAATATTAGCCACGGAGGTGGATCAATTTTTATCCATATTGCCAGTCGCAAAAATCCCCGGTGTTGGGAAAAGGACTTTAGAAGACCTCATGCATCACAGTGTCAACACAGTTGGGGATTTAAAAAGATTTACCAGAGAGCAACTTTCAAAAGACTTTGGAAAATTTGGCCTTAGGCTATATCACATTGCGAAAGGCAGAGGTGACTCGGAGGTAGTTCCAAAAAGAGAGACCAAGTCTATTAGTTCAGAGGAGACCCTTCAACAAAATACCAAGGATCTCACTTATTTAAAGGGATTGATAGCTTCCCATGCAGATAAGGTGGGCAGGAGATTAAGAGCAGAGGGACTTAAGGGGAGGACTATCACACTAAAGATAAAGCTCGAGGATTTCTCCGAAATAAGCAGGAGCCGAACCGTTGACCACGCTACTTATATCACAAAGATCATATCGGATTGTGCTATTACACAGCTTACCGAATACCCTTTAAAGAAAAAGGTAAGGCTTATAGGGGTTGCTGTTTCCAACTTGGTTGTGAGTAAAGAGGAGTCTCAAATTTCTCTCTTTACCAAGGGAGGTAAAACAGACAAAAACCGAAAGGTGGATGAGGCCATGGATGCGATAAGAAGTAAATTTGGCGGAAAGGTGATACGAAAGGGAAAAGACTGAATAAGTCGCCAAAATAAAACAAAAAAGAGATATATCTTATATCTATACACAAATCATTTTGAATATCTGCATAAAAAACAACAATGAATATAAAGTTATTTGCTACCCTATTTTTGGCTGTTTTTTCTATTACTGTGGGAGTGGGATTGGTAGTTCCCTTTCTGCCTGTTTATGCCCATGAACTGGGCGCAACAGGCTTATATATTGGCTTTATGTTTGGATCATTTTCACTTTCAAGAACTATCTTTCTGCCATACTTTGGTAAGATTTCAGATAGGAAAGGAAGAAAGCCATTCATTGTAGCCGGGCTCCTGGCCTATTCTATTATATCCATAGCTTATATATTTTCTAAGAGCGTAAATATATTCATACTGATCCGCTTTTTTCAGGGTATTGCTTCAGCCATGATCTTGCCGGTTGCCCTAGCCTATGTTGGAGACATTACCCCTGAAAGGAAAGAGGGCTTTGTTATGGGCCTATTTAATGTTTCCCTTTTCGGAGGATTGAGTGTGGGTCCGGTTATTGGAGGTATGGTAAAGGATACCTTTGGAATCCAGATCTCCTTCCTGAGTATGGGGCTATTTAGTTTCACAGGCTTTCTGCTCTGCCTCGTTTTACTTCCACTAACAAAGGATGAAGCTCCTCATTCAAGGGTCAAGGCCCCTCTTAATTACAGAATCCTCATGAAAGACAAGAATATAGAAGGGCTGTTCATCTTTCGCCTGGCATATACAACCTGTATAGGAATTGTATGGGCATTTTTACCTCTTTTTGTGGACTCAGACTTTAATCTATCAAGCTCTATTATTGGTATCCTGCTCATGGTTGGGGTACTCACAACAGGTCTATTACAGACCCCAATGGGACTTTTGGCTGATAAGTTTAACAAAAGAATACTCCTTGCAATAGGGGGTCTTGTTACAGGAGCTGCTATCTTTTCATTTGTCATTGCGCACTCCTTCTGGGGGCTCTTTTGGGCTAATATTCTTTTTGGAATTGGCGGTGGGATTGCAATACCATCTGTTATGGCAATGACGGTGATTCTGGGGCATAGGACTCATTCCATGGGATCTATCATGGGTTTTCTGACCATGGGACACAGCCTGGGAATGTTATTGGGCCCCATTCTGGCAGGAATAATGATGGATGCCTTTCAACTGGGGATAGGTTTTATTATAGGAACAGTTGTGATACTTCTTGGAGTAATAATTTCTCTCATATTAACAGCTAATTTCCACATCCTGGTTAAGGATTCAGTATAGCGATGTGTATGTTGTTAGTTGTCCGTTGTTTTAAATTATGGGTTTTGTGTTTTTTTCTTATTTCGTTATTATTCTTAACAACTGACAACGGACAAGTATCAACCGACATTCCAAATTTAGGAAGCTATTAATTCTAATTGCTCCGGGGTTAGATACCATCTAAGGTGGCCTGAGTGTGTAGGAAGATCTTCAACATCAATCCTACAACAACCACCCCTTTCAAATTCTATTGTTGCCTTAGGACCTTCTGTTAATAAAAATGATGCTACCTCGGCTACTGATGGGAGGTGTCCGGCTATCAAAATCCTCTGATTGCCAGCATATTTAGCTAAGGTCTTAATGGTTTCTTCTGGGTGAGTCATGGCCTTGACCTTTTCAGTCTCCATAATTTTTTCAGGTGGAAAGCCTACCTCCTCAGCCACAATAGAAGCTGTCTGTTTGGACCTTTTCTTAGAGCTTGAAAGGATTACATCAAAACTGATTCCCATTTTTTTAAGGGCTTTTCCGCTTGCATGAATCCTTACTTTTCCATCAGGGCTCAGGCCCTCTTCCGGATCCTGCTCCTTGGGGAGGGCAGATCCATGTTGCATAAGATATATTTGCATATGATCACCTCCTATGATTACATACGTTTGATAATCTTATATTTTTTGATAAATAATCACAAGCATACATCATAAATTCTCATTGACTTCTCATAAAAAACACATAGATTAAGGATTTTATAAATGTCATAGAAAATTCAGATCTAAAAAGAGAAAACGGTATGCCGGCCAGACTCGAAATACAATTAAAGCCAGAGCTGATTGATGCAGAGGGAATGAGCATCAGCCGCAAGGCATCTGCCTACTTTGGACTTACTGTTACTGACACCAGGGTAATGAGGGTATTAACCATTGACGCTGATCTAAAGGGTGATCAGTTAGAAAGGATTAGGACAGAGATATTCACTAATCCCGTTATTGAGGAATCCTCATATCTTCCCCTAGCGAATAATTTCGACTGGATAATATGGGTAGGCCTCAGGCCAGGGGTCAGGGATCCCGCAGGCAGCACAGCGGTTGAAGCTATAGAAGACCTTTTAGATATACGGTTCAAACGCGATGAATCGGTGTACACATCCAAGATATATCAGATAAGGGGAGATCTAAAAAAAGATGATGTGGAAACAATAGCACGAGAAATACTGGCAAATGACATCATCCAGCAATGGAAAATATATACCATCCCCCCCCGTCCCGATAATATCGGGGCAGGCGAGGATGAGTGGGATGAACAAAAGGGGATCGGCATGAATATCCCTAAGGTTGCCCTTGATAACCTACCCCAGGTAAGAACATTTTCAATTAAAAGCGATGAAGAATTACAGAAGTTGTCACAAGTAAGGAGCCTTGCGCTCCAGAAAAGCGATATACCGGTTATACGAAACTACTTCTTACGGGAGGATGTGCTTGTAAAACGAAAGGCATTTGGACTTGATCTTCCCACAGATGTGGAGCTTGAGTATATATCACAGGCGAGAAGTGATCATTGCAACCACAATACATTCAGAGGGCTTTTTCGATACCATGATACGGCTACGAATCATAAAGAGATAATTGATAATCCCTTTAAAACATGCATTGAATCACCCACCTTGCAGATAAAAGAAAAAAAGGACTGGGTTATCTCTGTGCTCTGGGATAATGCAGGTGTGGGGAGGTTTGATGAAAATTATTATTACGTTATTACTGGAGAGACACACAATAGCCCATCAAATATCGAGGCCTATGGAGGGGCTATTACAGGGATAGTGGGGATTTACCGTGACCCTCTGGGAACGGGGAAAGGTTCAAAATTAATTCTGGGAACCTATGGATTTTGTGTGGGGCCAAGGGATTATAAAGGAGAACTCAAACCACACCTTCATCCAAGGCGACTTCTGGATGGCGTGATTGAAGGTGTGAGAGATGGTGGAAACAAAAGTGGCATTCCCACCTCATTTGGACAGATTCTTTTCGATCACTCCTATATGGGAAAATGTCTCGTGTATGTAACCGCTATGGGCATTATGCCTGCCACAGTGGAGGGTGTCTCTTCCCACCGAAAAAGGACGAATCCAGGTGATTTGATACTCATGTGTGGTGGCAGGGTAGGAAAGGATGGCATCCATGGAGTTACGGCTGCCTCTGAGACCTATAGCGAAACGACCCCTGCAGGTCATGTCCAGATAGGAGACCCCTATACTCAGAAGAAGATGCATGATTTTTTGCTCGAAGCAAGAGATGGGGGGTTTATAGAATTTATTACCGATAACGGTGGTGGCGGGCTCTCTTCATCGATAGGAGAATCAGCCAGGTGGTCTAATGGTTGTCATGTAAACTTAGAAAAGGTTCCTCGTAAATATGAGGGACTGGACCCGTGGGAAATATGGGTGAGTGAATCTCAGGAGAGGATGACTGTAGCGGTAAGGCCTGACAATATTGACAGGTTCATGGAGCTTTCCAAAAAACATGCAGTAGAGACCACAGTTATTGGCCAGTACAATAATAGTGGATATCTCCACCTTACATTTAATGAAACAACATGCGCCTATATACCGATGGATCTTCTTAAATCATCATTCCCTCAATGGACGTTTGATGCTGAATGGCTTCCCCCGTCGTCCAGAGGGTTGAAAGAGCCTGTCTGGAATGAACCAGAAGAAGCGGGCTCTCTGCTTAAAGCAATGTTGAAAAGACCAAATATCTGTTCTAAAAACTGGGTTCAAAGGCAATATGACCATGAGGTTCAGGGCGGGAGCATTGTTAAACCACTGGTAGGGAAAGAGCGGGATATGGTGAGCGATGCGGCAGTGGTGAGGCCAGTCTTAAGTTCCACAAGAGGGATTGCTATTACCCAGGCGATAAATCCATTCTATTCTCTCATTGACACCTATCACATGGTAGCAGTCACTATTGATGAGGCAGTCAGACGCTGTATTGCTGTTGGCGGTGATCTATCCTGTATTGGGGGTGTAGATAATTTTTGCTGGCCGACTATTATCTATGATCCAGTAAAAAATCCTGACGGAAAATATAAGGCGGCTCAACTTGTGCGGGCATGCTGGGCGTTACGGGATTACACGCTTGCATTTGGGATACCACTCCTTTCCGGTAAAGATAGCATGTATACCGATGGTGAAGTAAAGGGTCCTTCTGGTAAGAGTGAAAAGATATCAGGGCTGCCGACCTTTCAGTTTACTGCTACAACGGTGGTAAAGGATATACAGAAATGTGTGACAATGGATGTAAAGATACCTGGTGACTTGGTATATATCCTTGGAGAAACACGAGATGAGCTTGGGGCAAGTGAGTACTACCTAATGATGAACTGGGTAGGATGTAATGTCCCAGTCGTTGATTCGAGAAAGGTACTCCCCCTTTATCAGGCACTTTATCGAGCGATACAGAATGGACTGATTGCCTCCTGCCATGCTGTTGGTAGAGGTGGATTAGGTGTTCATCTTGCCCTGTCTGCAATAGGAGGTAATCTGGGCATGGATATAGATCTCAGGTCTGTTCCAGTCGAGAAGAAGCTTTCTAACACAAGGCTCCTATACTCCGAGTCAGCAGGGAGGTTTATAGTTACCATTGATGAAAAGAAGAAGAAGGCATTTGAGGATATCATGAGTGGGTTGAAATATGCTCGTATAGGAAGAGTTACGGATGCTGATATCCTTCAAGTATCAGGTATTGATGGTAAAACTATTGTTACCGAAACGATACGTGATTTAAAAGGCGCCTGGAATGAACCTTTTGGAGATCTGATATGAAAACAGTCAGGGCACTTGTTCTTACTGGATACGGCCTAAACTGTGATTATGAAACAGATTTTTCACTGAAACTGGCTGGCGCAGATTCTGAAAGGGTGCACATAAATGAGTTGATACCATCTGAAAAGAGTGTTGCCAGGGTAACCCTGGATAACTACCATATCCTGGTATTAGGAGGTGGTTTTAGTTGGGCAGATGGTCACGGAGCTGGTGTTATCATGGCTTCAAAGTTGAGATACAATTTAGCTGAACAAATTGAGGAGTTCATTAGAGAGGGTAAACTCATTATGGGTATCTGTAATGGTTTCCAGGCCCTTGTAAACTTAGGGCTTCTACCAGGATTTGATGGTGATTATCATTCAAGGAATGTTGCCCTGACATATAATGACTCGGGAAATTTTGTTGACAGGTGGGTCACGCTCAGGGCTCAAGAGGATACCGTATGTATTTTTACCAAGGGGATCTCCACCCTTGAGCTCCCTGTACGGCATGGCGAAGGAAAGTTTTACGCAAAGAAAGAGATTATTGATAGATTAATAGAAAAAAAGCAGGTTGTTATCCGATATTCAGATGAACAAGGCCTACCCGCTCAAGGTAAGTGGCCTTTTAACCCAAATGGATCTCTTTATGATATTGCTGGAGTTTGCGATTCTACAGGGAGGATATTTGGAATAATGCCTCACCCAGAGGCCTACAATCATTACACAAACCATCCAGACTGGACAAGGAAAAGAGAGGAGTTAGCAAGGATGGGGGAGGAGATTGAAAAGGAAGAGGGGGAAGGGATTACCGTCTTCAGGAATGCAGTAGAGTATATTCGAGAAAATCTTTGATCATTCAATTAGCCACAGATCTACACAGATAAACACAGATTTTTGTTCGGCCTACCCGGCCGAATAAAATACACAGTCGCTTCGCGCATGAAGAAGCGTTGGTGCATTGATAATAACAATGCTTATAATTCTGCCCGAAGGGCATGAAGTTCAATAGTTCCGCCATCAGAACGATTAATCTGCGTTGATCTGCGTCCAAAAAGGAAATTCATATATAATCGAGTTTCAAATTTCAAGTTTCAAGTTTCCAGTACCTCCCTTGAATTGATTTTACCTTATCAAGCACAGGGGTTAAAATCCTTTGGTTTTCTTTGCCAGACCAATCTCGGCCTTGTATTGTTGATTCCCCTCTCAATTCCTTTAACACTGCCTTTGCTGAATCCCTTAAACCCTGCAGGTTATATCCGCCTTCAAGGGTTAAGACAAGTTTACCATCACAGCTTGAGCGGGCAATTTCCATAAGGGTGCGTGTCAGACCGGCAAATCCATCAGGGGTAACTGACATACCTCCTAAGGGATCACCCTCATAAATATCGAATCCTACAGAGGCAAGCACCAAATCGGGCTTGAACTCCTTTGCGATAGGCTGAAGGATATGCTGAAAGATAGCGATATATTCCGCATCACCATATCCTGTTGAAAGAGGAACATTAACCGTATAGCCTTCTCCATTGCCTTTTCCTACCTCATTAAAGCTGCCACTCCCAGGGTAATATGGATATTGATGGGTAGAGAAATAGAGAATGGCAGGATCATTTTCAAAGGAGTGTTGGGTGCTGTTACCGTGGTGCAGATCCCAGTCAGCAATCAGAACCCTCTCTAAGCCCAGTTTTTTCTGGGCATAGACAGCCCCTATTGCGACATTGTTAAAGATGCAAAATCCCATTCCCCTGTTTCTTTCAGCATGATGGCCTGGAGGTCTCACCAGGGCAAACGCATTGTTAAGCTCGTCACCATTTACCATTTTAATGGCATTTAAAAGGCCCCCTGCGGCAAGTAAGGCAGCCAGATAAGAACCGGGAGAGGTCTGTGTGTCTGCATCAAGGTAACTGGATGGCTTACCGGCTGTAGATGCAACCAGATCTATATAATCCTTTGAGTGGGTATAGAGCAATTCCTCTTCTGTAGCCTCCCTCACCGGAACATCCATGTATTTATCTATCATATCCGGATCGTTCAACATCTCATAGATAACCTCTAACCTTCGGTGGCTTTCAGGATGAAAGTCTCCAGTCCTATGTTCGATATATCTTGTATCCTTAACGATCCCTGTCTTATACATAGCGTATCTCCTTTCTTTATTTAACTTTTTGACTTTAGATACTTCTTTTACTTACCAAGTAGCACAATCTATAATCAATTAAAATATAACTCCTTTTTTTACACTAAATAAGTCGTAGCTACTTAGGTTGTTAGGTTCACCGTTCAGAGTTAATTGCTTTATGATTTTCATCATATTTATTAGGGTTTTAATACCCCGGCCGCTTGCGGCGGGGTAATTGATTGGACGATATAGAATTCGCTCCGGATTTGTGTGCAAAACTGCCTAGTCTACTGAAAGAGCCGGATGAACTTTGAATTCGTCAAGGGATTGAACCCGTTTTTCATCTGTCTAACCTTGAACCGTGAACCCTGGAACATTGAACCTAAGCAGTTACAATAAGTCTATAGTAAAAAAAAGACCGGCTCTGGAATGCCGACAATATTTTCATCTATGAAAAAGGTATTTTTAGTGACAAGAATTCCCTTGCCAAAACTGCGTTTCATAGTTGCGTAATCCGATCGGCTTATTATATTCTGATACTTGACCTCTATTGGTATAAGCAATTCACCTTGTGACACAATAAAATCCACCTCTTTGCCCTTAACAGATTTCCAATAAAAAACCTTTTCTGTGCTACTAAATCCCTCAAACAAACGGCTTTCAAATTTTTTGATAAGATGGGCGGCAACAGCGCTTTCGGCTGATAGGCTGAAATCCTGCTTTGGGATTAGACCAGCCTCTTGTCGAGCAATATTTAAGAGCAGAGGATCAAAAAAATAGAATTTTTTCATTTTGTTGGGATTAGCCATTTTCTTATTTCTCTCCAAGAAATAGAGGATAGTCAGCAAAAAGGAATCTGCCAAAAGTTCACTGTACTCTCGAACTGTATTGTAGGAGGGTGTGTCAATAGTTTTAGCCAGGCTTTGCCAACTGACAGGGCTCCCTCCTGTTGAAAATATCCTAACGAGGACCTGCTTGAGAAGTATCCTGCTTTTTTTTGCCTTTTCGAAATCAGAACGGATCACTGTCAAATATGTTTCTATGATGTCTTGAGAAAGGTCTCCTTTTTTCAGAAAACTCTCAACTGCTAAAGGGAATCCTCCTGTAGTGAGAAAGTTTTCTAAAAGAACAGAAAGCCTGGGCAAAAATATCTCGGTTTGCAACCTTATTTTTTCTATCAATGTTGGTTCCTTTAATAGCGCCTGGAGAGAAAAATGTTCAAAATCGATGGGGACCTCGGAACATTTTTTAACAAACTCCCTGAAGTCCAAGGGCATCATAACCTTATCGGGTTGAGGAACTTGACCTCTGCGTCCTGGCAGCCTTTCTGCCCCTCTTTTGATATCCACAGCAGAAGATCCGGTAAGTATAAAGGTTGTTAATTGGCCCCATCCTAAGTCAATTATTTGTTTAATAGCATTTTGCCAGCCTGGGACAAGAGAAATCTCATCGATAAACACATATCTCCTTTTAGATTTAAATGGCTTGGAAAATTCATAATATTGCTTAATAATCTGAAAAAGTTCCGCCGCTTTTGAGATCAGGTCGCAGGGGTAATAAAATATTGCTCGTGGAGCTACTTTTTCTTTTAGTAGTTCGCCGACTATCATTTTGATCAAGGTTGTTTTTCCAACCTGCCTGGGGCCCCGCAATGTATAGACCGCATCCTGAGTCAGCATAAACTCCTCCTTTATTTTTGGCTGCCATCGAAGATTTGATTCCCGGTAGTCCATTATGAAACGATCCGATTCAATTCTTTCAGGAGCTTCCCACCAAGGATTAAAAATTAGAAGATCAACCATACCTAAGCCTTGTTTCTAAGACCACAATGAAGAATAAAAGTAGTTGGGTGGTCAAATGGTTGAGTAGTTGAGTATTGAACGACTTCAATTTAGGCATTTTCATATAATATCAATCACTATAGTGATCAATAATATACCATAATCAATCACTATAGTGATCAATATAATCTAAATTGAATAAATGTCAAGGGAAAACTGATTAAAAGGGTTCGGAGAGGAAATGGAATAGAAGTTTAGCGGGGGAGAATAGTTGATTAATGAAAAAAACCTATTAGATAGGTCCAGAGACTTAGAGAGAAAAGAGATAAAAGGGTAGAAAGGGTTACAGCCGTTGAGGCAAATTTAACATCTCCTTCCATCTCGCTTGACATTATCACAGAAACCGTAGCCGTTGGTACCCCTAGCAGGATCGCAGCCACTTCAATGGAAAAGAGATGTACTCCAGCATTATGGAGTAACACTACTCCCATGCCAGGAAGAAAGAGAAGTTTGAGGGTTGAGGAGGAAAAAAGCCAGTAAAGGCTTTTTGACATCGCTGACATCGATAAGGATGCCCCAATAATTAAAAGCGCCATAGGCAGAGCCATGCCAGAGATAATTTCCAGGAATCTGTTTAAGAAATCAGGCGATTTCAAACCAAAGAAGGAGAAGGTTATTCCAAACAATGCAGAGATTATAATTGGGTTTAGAAAGATGCTATTTAGTATTGTTATAAATGATTTAATCTTTTTCCTTTTCGTAGCAGAGTAGATATTGAAAGATAGAACAGATAATATGTTTTGTGGAATTATAATAAATGGCGCCAAAAAACTTGCGATACTAAGGCCATTGTTTCCTAAGGAATAGAAGACTACTGCAAGACCGATGTAGCCAACATTTCCATGCATAGAAGTCTGGACAAAGCTTGCAGCCGAGGCAGATCCTAGTGTGGAGAATATCTTGAGCCTGACAAACACAAGAGAAAATAGCCAGACAATAAATACAGATAAAGATGAGATGAGTGCAAGGTTTATGTCAAATGTTTCATGAAAAGGTGCACGGGATAACTTGATAAAGAGAAGTGCCGGGATACCTACATAGAATACAAGTCGATTAGCTGCCTTTACAAAGATATCCTGTAAGAAACCTAATCTTTTGGCCCCTGCACCTAAAAATATTACGAAAAAAACCGGGAGTATGTTTAACGCTACGTCCATGAGAAAATATAATATTTGTGACCATGAATGCTTACGATTATCTCAATAAAAAACAGTCTATTGACCCCAAAGCATATTTAATATAAAAAGTGGTCTATGAATATATGAATGAGTATTTACCTATGAGCTTACAGAATAGCAATGGAAAAAGTTCTCTCTTTAAACTTCCCCATGTCTGGGCATTCACCACCTATTTTGCAGAGGGCCTTCCTTATACTATAATTAGAATGGTCTCTTCTGTTTTTTTTAGGGATATGAGGGTTAGCCTTGAGGCAATTGGCCTTACATCCCTCTTTGGCGTACCATGGGTTATGAAAT
>Ga0307427_1001522_pt1 | contig 11871 bp, 11 predicted proteins | sample SalMarWE160190MG_FD_202162 | JGI IMG/M metagenome (GOLD analysis project Ga0307427, IMG submission 202162) | Salt marsh sediment microbial communities from the Plum Island Ecosystem LTER, Massachusetts, United States - WE1603-190 | ecosystem: Environmental > Aquatic > Marine > Intertidal zone >... | reverse complement strand
TGGATAGGTCTCCTTCATCTTTTTCCTAAACCACTTAACAAATGAGGAATATCCTCTTCCAATGAAAGGCGCTATGGGAATTCGCCAGAATGACGAGTGCCCCGTTTGCCACGGCGTTGGTTATGTTGAAGGCTGATACCGGGGAATATCGCTGAAGCGCTTGTACTTGCTGACATGGTTGGTGAAAACTGACATCTCCGACCTAACGAGCCTGAAAAACCATACAGAGGTTCTCCTCTGTTCGTGTTCACAATTCTAGTCATATCTATTTAATCGTTTTTTGATAAAAGTGTGGCGAATAATATGGCGATGTTTTTGCCCTTCTTTGCCTTAGCCAACGATCCAGTACTTAAAATGCCCTGTAAGCTGTCGCATGATATCAGCTATAAAATGTAAACTCTTGTGTTGCCAGTTGTCTAATACCTTGCGAGGATAAATACCCCTTCATGTACCATAGTAAATACGTCAGGATTAAAGAAGACCAGACCCTTTACAGACTGTGGCGAAACAAACAGATCAGGTGCTTCCTTCATAGCTAGCAAGGCTATATATTCCCAATGTAGCGGTAGCTTGTGCCTTCTAAGTACATTTTGCAGTAACTTAATCTGTGCGGCCCTTGTTCTTTCGTGCTCAATGAACGAATCACGGAGAAATAGGAGATAGGATTGGTAGTCTGCGTCAGATCCCACAGGACACTCTTGTAGTCCCGCTGCAATGCAGTCATAACACGCATAGTCCTTAGAAAGCACGCAGGGGGGCAACTCACCTCTAAATGCCGCAGCGTGTTCTATTGTTCTTTGAATAAGAGCCCAACTTGATTGAAAATCCGGGGTGTCATCTATGGTATCATCCATCTCTGTTCCCTTTACTAAATAGCGCAAAGAGGAAATGTTGCTATTCGTCTTCAGTGAAAGGTTCACTTAGCGCATCGTCTACTAGCTTTATTGCTTGGTCTATTGTTAAATTGCAATGACCTTGATTTACTATTTGAAAGTCATATTCTGTAAGCAGAGTATTAAAGGCTGTCATTAGATGTCTCGGAGTTGTCCCGTCGACTTTAGTAAGATGTTGGACTACCGCTTTTACCATGTTCTCATCAAAAGGCCCCCACGATAAATCTTGAGGTTTTATACTGCATTGTCCAAGTACAGAACGAACGAAGCTTAGCGCTTCTTTTGAATTAAGTAACGGTAAGCTGATAGTTGGATAGGTTATCCTACTCTTAATATCCTTGCTTATTAGATTGATGAAATCCTGTTCCCGGCCACATTTATAAGCTAGAACTAGAGTTAGATGATTTGAATTAGCGTCACTCCAAGTCTGCAGACCGACATTTATGTTTTGATTGATTGCGGACTTCACTTCCCAGGTTCTCTGGCATTCATCTAGCATAATCAGTATGCGATTATACTTTTTCGAAGCTGCTACAATTTTAATAAGACCACTCAACATTGCAACACAGTCGTCCGTGTCCTTTATACTCCTGCTAATTTCTAGTGTATCCATCTGACTTCGAGTAAGTCGGATCCCGCGCAACCACGTTTCTGCCAAGCGCTTCTTGAATTCGATATCAGAGCGCATTTGAAGTAATGCATTTATCGCATCAGGTATATACGGGAAAATATCTTTTACTAGGTTTTTTCTACTTCCATATTCGCGGTATACATGAGAAAATAACTCAGCAACCTGGTCTAAATCCAGAGCCGCCATTATTGCTTGATACACCTCAAGGAACCCCTTGAATTCCTTAGGCATAACAGCACGGATAGGAAGAACCCCGAGGTGGGATTGTGCCAAAAAATGATGACGTATATAATGCAAGGTGTGTGATTTCCCAGCTCCCAGGTCTCCCCACACTAGATGAATGTAGGTTCTGTCTTGTCTCACCCATTGCCAGATTAACCGGTCTATTACATTTTTAACTTCTTCCCGGTCAGCCCATATTGCTGCGCTTGACTCGTCGACAGTTGTGTAAAACGGCCATCGATTTAATCCAAGATGCTCCCATTTAGACACATCTTCAGTGCTGCTCATCAAAAATCCCACTTAATGCTAACTATTTTCTCCATTATTCGTAGTAGTATACCCACAAGATGATTTCAGGTCATAGATTCATGAATATTGTTCGACTATTTCCTTTTCGAACTTGATAAAATTGAGCTTCCCCATCCGGTCAACATTGAACCTTACCAAGTTAGGATGCTTTTGCTGAATTGTTCGAGCCGTTTGCATTCCTTCCTCTATTTCAAAAGATCCTCGCTTAGCTGCGATGGCAAGTAGTATGCCTAGCAACATGACATCATTGATAGGTGCATATCCAAGTGGACTCTTTAATCGAGAGTAACTCTCATATATGAAGTGAAGGCGTTCAGCATCATCCGAGATTTTTCCTAGTCCTAAGCTGTACGCATCAATAATATGTGTAAAAAATTGCCTTTTAATATCCTGCTCTTTGTCATTCTTTGTTAATTGAGTCATTAAACGGCGGCCGATGGGTGACAACCGATATCGATATGAAAAAGGATCATCCTTGGTCAGTATTCCTAGATCTACTAGCGGTTCTAAACGAACAGTTATAGTTTCATCCCGTGCACCTTGGCCTTTATATTCTCTGTCCTTCCAGCGTTCAATTACATCTGCCATTTCCAGCAGTTTTTTTAGTCGAATTGCATCTGCGCCGCTCCTGACTTGCTGACGGAAATTCCCATAGATATTCCTTATAATCCCCGGTAGAAGATTCCCAGCTTCGTAATCTGCAAATTCCTCTTTCGTGTCTAATAGTTGATGGTAAAGAGGAATTATGAGGTGCTTATCGCTTGTAATAATTGTGTACAAGAAGAAGAATTGCTGTTCTTGTGTGAGTAGCATTGGATTCATATCGGGGCTGTACTCTTGGAATGTACTGACCTCATCGGGTTTAAGTAGATGCAGCAGTACTTGCCCTCGTACCAATGGGGTATATGAATCTTTACGTAGTAGACCGAGACTTACTCCAAGGCGAGGATAATTAGTGGAATCGCGAGGGACTAATCGCCCGCGTTGGGAAGGCAGGTTTTTTGAACTCAAGTAGATATCTTGTATCTGTACCTTAATATCTGTTGGCTTGGTCAGCGAGAGGGATTTTTCTAATTGTTGTAACAAAGATTTATCTGGTTGGCCCGGTATGGTGACTCGTAGATAGTTGGCTAGTTCTGGTGTAGGATATATGCTGATTAGTCGGGTAACAGTACTTATTAGATTGCTACCCAAGACCTTTAGGTTTGAAGTCGAAGACTTAGACGCTTGGGCTATCAGAAGTTTCAAATATCCAAGTCTTTGCATGCGACGGGAAGCATTCTCAATAATACAAAGCTCGCTAAGAACCACTAAAAGCCTCCGTGAGCACTCATTCGTGGTCTAATGTCGACAATGATAGTCCGTTCCGCTTCTGTATTTGATATAATGGCCTGGCCAGTGTCTAGCGAACGCAGCAAACCATCCCATGCGAGGGTGGAGTTCGCATATTTTATATCTTCGGGCAAATTACTTTTGAGGTTACGACGTACGTAGTCAATATCGGTTTGCACAGTCAATTTGTGGGATATTAGAGTGTCGACTTGTGACATTATTCTCTGGTCTATTGCAGTGGGTTGCTGGGTAGTAATGACAAATGATATTCCATAATTTCTTCCCTCTCGAACAAGCTTTACGAGAATATCTGTTGCGGTGGAACGCTTCTCAGAGGGGAGGAAGTTCTGTGCTTCATCTACAGCTATCCAACATGGCGGAATAACCGCATTAGGCAGGCTTGTTTGTGAAGATGAATCATCATGCGAAGTTTCTCCCCTAATAGCCTGGTCCTTCTCAATTTCTGAAGCCTCAATTCTAGCTCGCATGATTCTTCGAATTAGCGTTGTTATAAGGGTAAACCTGAGTTCATCGGACATTTTGTTCATAACCAAAACGCTTAGCGTTCCGGGACGGAGTAAGTCACTTAGTAATGTACCTTGAGTACTAAAAAGAGGGTTCCTGGCATACGTGGAAAGTTGTTGAATTACAGCTCGACGAGTTTCAGTTTGATAGCTTTCGACAATCTCACGGTCGCTACGGATACAATTCAATAGGTCATCGATGTCATAATCTTGTTTTGCTGAATGCTGACCGTTTTCGTCAATCCAGCCTTCGAGGGTAACCTTGATATAAGCGTCATTTAGTAGTTGTCCCATTCGGTCTTGATAGATGTCCAGACCAAGAAGATAACCCCAATCGGATGCGGTGAAATCACAATAGCTTATTGTAAAATTTGGGTGTCTAATTTGCGTTGCCGGATTGGTATCAATCTGAGGAACCCAGATTGATACTTTAAGTTCTGGGGTCTCTATTAGTGGCCATCCATTTCGGACGGCATATTGATCACGTATTATTCCTTGTGTTGAATCCGGAGATAATGTGATGTCCATCCATTGAAAGATACCAAGTGTATCGAAAAGGAGTACAGCTCGTTTGCCAGAAATCCGTCCAATTGGTGACTTCCCGGGTTTTGTGCACAAGCCCTCTAGGAGAGTACCGAGTGTGTATGATTTGCCCGAACCACGCTTGCCAACCATTGCTATTACATGCTCCAATGAAAGGTCATGAACAATGGGAATTGGCGGTCCAGCCTCCGCAAGGCGACCTAACAAAACATTGTCCGTGTCACCACTAGGCACTCCTATACAGAGAGTCCTACCTGCAGCAACTTTCGGTTTTACAGTAAACCTTTTCATTATCCGAACACCAAAGAAGCAATTTCGTTCACTATTTCAACATCAATCACAGCTTTCTCCCCATCCCAGGCTGATATGGCACACTCGGTTATTGACTTGATGATGTTTCTAGGGAGCGCTTTAGTAGGGTCCTGCGAAGCATAATCACAAAGCACCTCGAATGCATCAGCATCAAAAGGATAAGTATCTAGAGTAACAGCTAACCCTTGTTGCTGTATTTTATCCTCCGCAGCCTTTCGGTCAATAAAATTTGACAATAATTCATAGATAAATGTACGGATATCTTCTACTGAAGGGAGTGGGGGTATCTCGATATAATTGATAGCTCCTATCCTGTTTTTGATGTCTCCTCTAGACATCATTTGTGGCATCTCATCGTCTGTGAGCGCGAAGATTGACATGATGAAGCCAGCCGAGGAGTTTTTCTGTTCTGCAAGCTGTCTAAGATAGTTGTGAACTGCCTCAAAACAATCCGGGTTTGATATGTTCCGGAATTGCTCAACTTCATCCATAAAGAAAATAAGCTTATTGCCGTTTTTCTCAGCTAAATGCCCCAATCCGATGAGCACCTTCACCATGTCGCCTGCTCCGATATCACCAGAATTCCTTGTGAGTTGTAGACGCTGAAGGTCCCCTGCTGACAGGCGATGACCAGCCAACCATCGCCATGCTAACAATGGCATCTCACCGCCTCCACGGAGATTCTTGACGGCATTAATAATGTTGTAGTCGGAAAAGAGGCTCTCCAGTGCTTCATCCATGTTATGGACATTATTGAATAGACCATCAACCCATTGTGAGACTCTTTCTTTTCCGAGAGCTTCCATAAGTTGAAGATGCCAGTCTAGGTGATCCGATTTACTTTGCATCTCCAAAGCCACATGAACAATAGCAGGCTTTAGTTGAAGCGACTTGGGTGGGTCGTGTTGCAAATAGTAGGCTAGATTGTATAGGGTTTGCGTCTTTCCGGATCCGTAGGAGCCATATATGAATATCTTGGGCACACCAGGGTCAATGAAACCTTTCCTCAATTGGGTCTGGAGTTCTTTGAGCTTAGTTGCTCTGCCGAAGTAGAACTGGGCATCCTCTGAGTTAATCTGTGGATCAATAGTGAAGCTATCCCTTTCATTAAGGCAAAACCATTCTTTGAAGTCCATTTGTACTACCTCCTTAAAGTCATTCGCTTTATTAGTATACTACCACGGACAGATCTTAGACGTTCGAGTCCCCATTTACTCAGTTCCTGAAACAATGGGATACCATTCCCCCGACGGAATATGATCATGCCAATTTCAATGCGGCGCTGAATCGATGTCTCAGTTAGATTACCGGAACCCAAAAGAGCAAAACCTCCATCCCGGGTACGGCAAATGTAAACCTTTGCATGTAATGACTCATTATAACGGATTTCAATAAAGTTAGACTGTTTCAAAGCAGTCATGGCTTGTACGTGTGATGGATGATCATGACTGGGTTCGTTTGTGATTACGTAGGTTTTAATACGCTCTTTGTTTATCCTCTCAATTACGCGATTCATTGAAACACTAACTCCACCCCTCAGCATACCTATAATCGGTGAGACGATAACGAGTTCCTCCACCATCTTTGAAGAGAGGATAAACATCCTAAGAAACCTTTCCACAGGCTTGTCAGGTACTATCTCTAAATAAGATGGCAATCTTGTTTCAATATTCATGCCATAAACCATTGCCTCAACACAGCCGAAAAGACTTTTGAGTATATTCTATTATATATAATATCTAGCTCCATTCCTTATCTCTGTGGTCATATTGCTCAATTGGTTTCTTACCCTTCGGCATAGGAATCACCCCCTGTCTCAGAATTGCACCTTGTACTGCAGCCAATAATCATAGAAAGTTGTCACGTAGACTAAATCGCAGGTAATGACTTCTTTACCGCAATTTTACTATCGACTAGCACAACATGCAAGAGAATCGTTGACGACGCTTGTGGATTGATTGATGAAAGGCTAGAGATTTGTTGCACACTCCGTCAGTTTCTTAACGCTGCCATTCATGAAAGGGCTAAATCCTCTTCTGAAAAGCAGGCAAATCATGGCTGCCCACTTTAAGCGTGAGCTAGCGCCCAGTCTTAACTCGTTCTAAGCCCAGAGCAAAGCCAAAAGTGAAGAGGTGACTTTCTATAGATGCTGCCTCCTCCTCCAGCGTTGTAATTACATTCCGCACGGACAAGGATTCTCCCTATCACATTCCCCGATGCACATTTTGTCACAGTGTTCACTATTACCCATCTAGCTAGGCGTCATTTCTTTGTTATGCTCATTCCTATAGGAATCATAAAACTTCAACTTTAAGATAAAGTAAAGTCTTCAAGTATTTACCTCAAATACCTCAGCATTTTCTTCATTGACCATAGCTACTATTCTCCACGGTAGTCAATCATGGAGGGGCTTGCATTATCCATCCTTCTGATGTAAGATGTTCCCATATAGGGAACATGGCTCTCAATAAGGTGCATGCCAAGAGCTAGCGACACCTGCGAGTACGTAATGAAGGTGATAGGAAAAAAAATCCTTTTTGAGTTCAGCGAAAGTCATGCCGACGCTACTGTACAAGTATCAGCCTGGCTCACTGAGGCCGAGGAAGCAAAATGGAGTACACCGAATGACATCAAGGCACGGTATGTACATGCTAGCCTTCTGAGTGACAATCGGGTTGTTTTCAATATTAAAGGTAATAAATATCGGTTAGATACGAAGATCTACTATAAACGCCAGACTATTATTGTGAAGAGGATCGGCACTCATGCGGAGTACGACAAGTGGACATTTTAAGGAGGTGTAAATAATGAATAAAGTTATCAGAAACGAAGCTGATTATGTAAAGACACTCTCCATGCTTGAGAACTTGATGGATCGCAATCCAGCTGACGGGACGTCTGAATCTGAAGAATTGGAGATACTCATCCTGCTGATTCAGGATTATGAATCTCGACAGTACCAGCTCGTTCCACCGAGTCCAGTTGAGGCCATCAAGTTCCGAATGGAGCAACAGAGGCTTACTCCCCGAGGCTTGATTCCGTACATTGGAAGCCGCAGTAAGGTTTCTGAAGTACTCTCTGGGAAGAGGTCTTTAACACTATCAATGATGCGTGCTCTTCATTCTGGTTTGGGAATTCCAGCCAACGTCTTAATTCAGGAACAGGAACAAGATGAAAAATTAGACATAGACTGGGATCGGTTTCCAATCAAGCAAATGATTGCCTGGGGTTGGATAACTGCTCCCTCACATCCTGGTCCACTGCGATCAGAGGATATCCTTCGTCCTTTCTTTGAGAAATCAAGAGCTCTCAATCTCCAAGCTATTCTCTGTCGCTCATCAACTCATACAAGGTCTGCACGTTCAATGGATGATTATGCACTCGCGGCGTGGTCAGTCCAAGTATTGGCAAAAGCATCAGTGACTCCCCCGGTTGTTCAATACAAACCGGGAACACTTTCCCTCGATTTCCTGAGTAGAGTCGTTCATCTAAGTGTATCTGACAATGGGCCGCTAATGGCCAGGAACTACCTTAGAGAGTATGGCATCCAGCTTGTGGTAGAGCGTCATCTCCCGCGAACTTATCTTGATGGTGCATTGCTTATACCTCACAGGTCCTGCCCTGTCATAGGTCTAACCCTTAGATACGATCGTATTGATAACTTCTGGTTTACTTTGATGCATGAACTGGCCCACTTGGCCTTACATTTGGACAGGGAAAGCAATTTCTTCTATGATGATCTAGACATAGAAGCTGAAGACGATCCCCATGAGCGAGAAGCCAACCAACTAGCGGGAGAAGCGCTTATCCCATACAATGCGTGGGTAAAAAGCCCTGCGAGTCGTTTGCGCTCACCACAGGCCGCAGAGCACCTTGCAAAACAACTTGATATTCACCCCGCAATCGTCGCTGGTCGTATGCAACGCGAATTCAAAGCATATCAACTTCTAAGCAATCTCGTAGGTCATCGCAAAGTAAGGAAGTTCTTCCCTGAGGTTAATTGGAGGTGAGAGCAGCTATGAACCAATTTAACTCAACGCATTATGTACCCATTTTGCGCTGGAAAAAAGCTGAGCAGACTGCGTTGGCCCAACTATATGACTATGATTCAATATGCATTACTCCGCTCGTCGAACTTGTGCCCGAGAACTTTATACGTAAAGACGTAAAGGGACATAGCATTAAATTAAGTAGTAATGAGGTCACCAATAAAGTCGTGGGGCAATTGTTTAAATATTGGGGCGAACGCCCGTTTTTTATTGACCTCTGGCTCCTATCCCAAGACATTCTCACGCAAGGGCCAAGCCACTCCCTTGCCATGCTGGGTCAATACGCCAGCATCTTGAAATTATCACTTATTCCCGTCACCGGGCTCGCTAGAGGCAGTCCATATCAATCAGCAGTGCGAACAGTACTTAGCATACATAATCAAGGTGCATGCCTCCGTCTGTCCCGCGAGGATGTCAAACGTCCGACATTAGCTAAAGATATCAATACCGTCTTGTCATTTCTCGAACTCCCACCCGAATTGGTAGACCTGATCGTTGATTTTCAAATCATCGACCGGTCTGCTCCTACATTCAATACTCTGTGCAAATTAATTCCAAGTATAGATAGATGGCGTAATTTCATAGTAGCAAGTGGCGCATTTCCGGAGGACCTGAGTGGACTACAAAAGAATGATATACACAGAATCGAGCGTACTGACTGGGCATCGTGGAGAGATCAGACTACAGCCACGCCATCTATCCCTCGTATACCGATCTACAGCGACTATACAATTCAACACGCCCTATATTTGAAACGTGAAGGTCAGGCACGTTATAGTGCAAGCATTCGTTATACAACGGAGGATTATTGGATAATCATGCGTGGTGAAGATGTTTTTAGGAGAGATGGTCCTGGCTTTGAACAGTGGCCAGCACAGGCAATCCTGTTGTGTGACTTACCCGAGTATTGTGAGGAAACATTCAGTGAAGGGGATAAGTACATTAGACAGATGAGTTTGCAACATAAACAAACTGGAAACGCGGTTACATGGCTAAGAGTTGGATTTAATCACCACATGACTTTTGTTGTACGTCAACTCGCCAGCCTTCTCGGCGCTTCAACTGCTGCCGTATCCTAAAACGAAGAGAGTCTGGATCACTCAATTCCACAAGGCGTCTATAAATCTCATTTCGGCGCTTTGAACGTACTCCACCCGCTGCACCCATCTCCTCGATAATAGCTAGTGCTTCATCACGCCACAATAATGCCACAACCGCATTCAGATCAACTTTGGGATTATTACGGGCTGGCCTTGCACCTGAGAGTACCACAGTGCCACTTTGCTTTTTCGTTTCCGCTAGCCTCACGCCCCACCACTCCGGAACCATTCTCAGCGCCTCATAGGCATGTCTATAGGCCACTACTAGTGTTACACGATCCATAACACTGCTGTAAACCCTAATCTGCTCTGGCAGACGCCTCAGACTGTCACGGTCACTCTTGATTTCGTACCCGTGGAGCCGCTCATTCACGACGACTAGGTCTATCCGTGCTGCGCCATGCCTAAGTCCTAACTCATCCAACACCAAAGTATCTTCTTCCCTAGCATGCCGCCTCATAAGCTCTTTTTTTATTACTGCACGTATATCTCTGTCATTCATCACTAGCGAGCCCATGTAATAATACCAGTCAGCAGTGAAGAAATAAAGCGGACAGGCACATTAAAGAAGATCCGCCCCAGAAGGCAACCGCCAATCAGGTTCAACACGGAAATTAACAAAAAAAAGTTCAATTTACAATTATCACCGCCTGACAAGTTAACAGAATGTTGGTGAATGGCTCACGACCATTTGCTGCACCTCCGAATACTGCGACTTGAGTGGGATAAGTATACGGCCTATACTTTCCTCAGACGAATCCAATTTGGAGATACTCTTGGATCGGGAATCAACAATAGATACCTTGGTAAATCATCATTCATCCCAACAATATCATCCGGAGCATCATTACCAAAATGTAGTTGACGCTGATGGTAAATATTTGGGCCCCTATGTACCTTACATTGGCAAGTTCTATTATGATGCTAGACCACGCCTACTGATATATGCCATGGCCCAAAATCTCGGCCGTGCTCAGCACCTTATTAAGACCTGGCTCAACAGCCCGGATAAGGGCTTACTCCGTCAGTATCATGACCAAGACACTCCACACGTACATGTTTATCCATATGACAATGGCCATCTAAAAGTCATTGCCGCACTCACTTTGAACTCTTACCCCAAAACCCTTTTTCACGCAGACCAGAACATTAATGACCTGATAGTCATAACAAATTTTGTTAAGTTCTCCTTCTATCGTATAGGTACTAATGGTGGACGATTGGATGCTAACCCACCCCTCGATATTTACGACGATATGTGGGAGTACTACTGCAAGCACGAAGTCAGTACACTGCGGCCCGACATCATAATTGGAGTGGGTAGGGAGGTTGCTGACGCAATCGTAAGAAATCTGAAGGGAGAACGTGAGCCTAACATTGTAGTGCTTGGAGTACCGTTCCCGGGTAGATTAAACCTAAACTCACGGTGGGTTCCCAAAGGCCGGGAGCTAATCAAAGCCAAGAACCACGACCCCGCCCTAGATATATCTGAGATGCAGGCTCTGCTTAGGGGAACTCCTGATATGAAAGGACGAGTGGGTAGAGCTATCAGCACTGACTGGTACTATTTCAGGGAAATGAAAGCGCACCTTGCTAAAGAATTAGGTAGGCTCGGTTAGACGTTTAACAACTCATCGTTTTGTTAGAACCTGTCGGCAGCAAGGGGCATATCGTCTTTCGAAAGTTCCTTGTCTCCTCAGACAATCCCTTAACCTTCCACTGATGCTGTCTCCTCCTACAAAGTTGTAATTACGTTCCGCACGGACAAGGGATTCTCCCTATCACATTCGACATGGCACATTCCGTCATGATGTGCAATTAAGCGATTGGGAAGAATTCTATTTGAGGCTCAGGTACTTACTGCTTTCTTACCTATAACCTCATGTTTTTCACGCCACTTGCGGACAGCCTCAGTTACTTCGTCAACGTGGTCACAAATCCTTAACAGGTCAAAGT
>Ga0307427_1001517_pt1 | contig 11904 bp, 9 predicted proteins | sample SalMarWE160190MG_FD_202162 | JGI IMG/M metagenome (GOLD analysis project Ga0307427, IMG submission 202162) | Salt marsh sediment microbial communities from the Plum Island Ecosystem LTER, Massachusetts, United States - WE1603-190 | ecosystem: Environmental > Aquatic > Marine > Intertidal zone >... | reverse complement strand
CCGAGCATTATCATTGCCTACGCTCCCTGTATCAACCAAGGACTAAAGAAAGGGATGGGAAAGAGCCAGGAGGAAGAGCAACTGGCGGTCAAGGTTGGTTATTGGGTGCTTTATCGTTATAACCCTTTGCTTAAAGAACAGGGCAAGAACCCATTCGTTCTCGACTCCAAGGAGCCGACAGGCGACTTCCATGAGTTCTTAATGGGTGAGGTGCGCTACTCGAGCTTGGTAAAATCGTTCCCCATGGAAGCCGAGCGTTTACACAAGCAATTGGAGGAGGAGTACATGGAGCGCTATCAAGAGTACAAGAAGTTTGCTGAAATGTAAGGCAAGATCTAGTTCACGATACATGAACCGCGGATAGACACACATAGACCTCTACCACGGATGGACACGCACAGACCTGAACCACGGATGGACACGGATATACACAGATAAGATACTCAATAAACATTATTATGAAGGGGTTTCAATCTGCGTCCATCTGTGTTTATCCGTGGTTCATGATCTTCGAAGAACACTAACCACGGATAGACACACATAGACCTCTACCACGGATGGACACGGATATACACAGATGAAGAGAGTTTATAGAGCTCGTTGCCCTGTAGGAATACTATTCCACGGGGCAGGAGTTCATTGGGTTCGTTGAGTTTATAGAGTTCATTGGGTTCGGCGAACAAGAAGCAAGGGATCTCAAACAATCTTCCCTCTTAGACATCCCACCGTTCAACCGTCATTCCGGCGCAGGCCCCATAGAAGTATGACTACTAAACTCACTTCACGGGGCAGGCTCTAACCTCTTAGGCATCCCACCGTTCAATCGTCATTCCGGCGCAGGCCGGAATCCAGGTTGTCTTTCATAACGAATCATCTACGTAATTCTTGCTCCGTTATCATTAACGTCGGGCGCAGGTTCCGACGCCAACGAACGGTCTACGTGTTCTTGTGTAGCGTCGTAGCTTGTCTGCGACGTTGTCTTTCATAAGGAATCATCTGACCGTTCCTGCAACGTCGCTGGTCAGGGACTGGCTGCTTTTTAACGAGCCCAAGAGGAAAAGATGCCTGTCCCTATTTTCCGACGCTACGAACGGTCTGACAACTGATACCTGCCTCTAACTTGATTCCTCAAGGAACAACCTGGGGTGAGATCTGCACCTCTTCGGCTCCTGATAGTATGTCAAGAGATGACAGAAATAGAATTGACAGTTGTCGCTGTTCGACATACTCTATATAGTTGTTAGGTTGCTATCTTGCTGTTACAATTAGATGATGATCGCTACAGATACGCAGTTGCACCGGAGCGACATTCGGAAAATTGTTAGCAGTTACGACCTGACGATAGTCGATTATGAACCTATTGAGGCTGGCGCAGCGAATATCAATTACTTGCTACGGGCACAACAAGCCAGCTATGTCTTGACGATCTTTGAGGACACAACGCTTGCCCTGACAGTTGAACATGGGCGGTTGTTGTCGCTATTGAAGGAGTACGCATTCCCCTCTCCACGTCCGCTTCTTGCTGTCAATGGGGAGATAGCAATAGCGCACAACGACAAACCGGTGATGATGAAAGAGTATGTGGCTGGGCGAGTGTACCGGTATCCAAACAAGACGATGCTGCATCAAGTAGGGATGGCAATGGCGAAGCTACACCAGGTACCGCAGCCGGATGTTCTGTCAATTAGGCGGCCATATGGTGTGCGGAAGTTTTTGAGTATCCAAGGGCAGAAATTCGATACAGAATATGAGGAGTGGATAGCCAAGCGACTTTCCTATCTTGAACAGCAGAGACCTCAAGGGTTGCCACGAGGGTTGATTCACGGCGACATATTCTATGACAACGTACTGTTTGAGGGCACGAGACTGAAAGCCATTATCGACTTCGAAGATGCAACTTGTGAAGACAAGGTGTTCGATCTGGGGATGGGGATTGTCGGAATGTGTGGGAAAGAGCAAGGGGTGGTGCCTGAGAAAGCGCGAGCGTTGGTGAAAGGGTATGAGCAGATCCGGGAGTTGGAGGAAGGGGAGAAGAGAGCCTTGCAGTTGTATGTTGAGTATGCTGCGGCAACGGTCTCCTGTTGGCGGTATTGGAAATACCATGTCGATGCGCCAAGCGTGGAAAACGCTGACAAACATTGGCAAATGGTGCGCGTGGCAGAGGGAGTACAAGATATCCCGAAAGCAAGATTCTTGGAGATAGTTTTCAATTAGATTATCTGAACTCGGGCAGTCTAGGCCGCAATTTGGGGACATGATGCGAATTCGCTTCGGGTTGCCCGCGAAATAGGTGTTGCGTACCTGGAATCCCCCGGGCATGATGGAAACCGTGACTGACGACTGCACTAGGAGAGAAAAGAGAATTCGGGACTGTTAGCTCAACTCTTGCGGTGAAGAATGGAGAAGTGTTGGGGAAAGCTGAAAAAATTGGTGATCTCGGAAGAATCCATGTTTGTGTTAAAAGCCAATAAATTGGAAGGAGGTGGTCGTGTTGAGAAAACAATGCATTTTTGTGATAGTTTTAATATCTATTGTAATAACAATATCTGGATATGCTGACAGTAATGATTTCCCAACATTTCCAAATTTAACTCCGCCCGGAGGATTCAGGGATTCCGATGATGCCCTTCATCCTTACGATACTGAGAACCACTTCGAATGGTGGTATTTGGACACCCAATTTGATAATGGCTACACCTGTGCGCTTACATACTCATTGCGCAACAGGGTTGGTTCTGTACATATTCCCCTTGTAATAATAGACATATATCGTCCAGATGGCATAAAAGCTCGAGGCATCGAAATACGTGACGAAAGTGAATGTTCTGCCAGTATAGAAAAATGTGATGTTATAATGGGAAATGATTTTCTTCGCCAGGAAGGCGATATGTACCTGTTATCGATGCATACCTCGGATCTTGGCGCGGAATTAACATTCAAGAGAACTGTTCCCCCCTGGAAATGGTCTGAGAGTGGGCTAATAGTTGATAATGATTCCGGAAAACAGGGTTGGGTTAATGCCATTCCAAGAGGGAATGTGCAGGGCACAATCTGGATCGATGGTAAGCAAATTGAGGTTAGTGGAGAGGGTTACCACGATCACAACTGGGGCGATACCGATATGTTTAATTGTTTTAATGGCTGGGGTTGGGGACGCATGTATGATGAAGAATATACTTATGTTTATGGCTGGCTCATGGATCAGGACAGCGGCAAGGCTCAACCATCATTATATCTCGCCAAGGATGGAGAGGTGATATTTGCCTCCAACAATATGCAATGTGAACTAAGCGATTATGGGATTTACCCGGAAACCGGTGACAATATACCAAATCATATCTTTTTTAGCGGAGAAGAAAACAACGTTCAAGTTTCCTGTCAACTTGACATTGAAAATGTTCTTGAGGCGAATATCACCAATGATGCTACAACCGGTATTTCCACTCACTATTACCGCCGGTTAAACAGTTTTCACGGGACGATTAAGATGAATGACGATTTACTTGCAAATACTTTCTCTAACAATGCTCTCAGCGAGTTTGTAAAATTTGTGAGTCTTTCGCAAGATGGCTGAATGGGAAAAGAGGTTACAACATCGGGAACCTTGGAGCACAACGGGGTCGCACACAACGGGGTTTACCATTGTATTTTATGGGTGACGGGCCCCATGAAGTAGTGATGGGTGGTTCATAGAGTTCATAGAGTTTATTGGGTTCGTTGGGTTCATAGCCCCATAGGAATACGCCGGTGAAGTATGACAGCACCCCGTGAAATACAAACAGAACAAGATTTCACAGGGCAGGCCCTGGTGAAGTAAGAAATCACGGTCACTTCACAGGGCAAGCAGGGCAAGCGTGCCTTTGTCAAGTAGAATATCTACTTGACGGGGGTGTGGCTCTGGGGTCCGTAGGCCTGCAATAAGGTACTGCTCGGCTCTGAACTGCCGCCCCCGTCTTCTGTTTCATCCAGTGTATCTGTTGGCCTGCCTGTGCCAACGGCAGGTAGGAGTAGTGCACATCTTACGTGAGTTCGAAGGACACAGACGATATTTTAGGCTGCTCCTTGAGGAATCAAGTTAGAAGCAGGCATCAGTTGTCAGACCGTTCGTAGCGTCGGGTCTTGCGCCCGACGTTAAGGATAGGAACGCGTAGACCGTTCGTAGCGTTGGAACCTGTGTCCAACGTTAGACGTAGACCGTTCGTAGCGTCGGGTCTTGCGCCCGACGTTAAGGATAGGAACGCGTAGACCGTTCGTAGCGTTGGAACCTGTGTCCAACGTTGATACTTCTTCGCGCAGGCAGTATTCTGTAATCATGAACAGGCAACATACGGTCAAGTACCGGATGACAGACAGCCGGAGGGATAACTTCGTCCCGGGAACAGCGGCGGAACGAATCGGCCTTGTTTGGCCGCTGACACTGGAAGCTACGTCCTTAAGTAAACGTTACGATGCTAAACAAAGACTACAGAGACATGTTACAAGCGTTGCACGACGAGAAGGTTAGATTTCTTCTCGTTGGCGCATATGCAATGGCTGCCTACGGTTATCTGCGCGCCACAATGGACATTGATATCTGGGTCATGCCCGCGCCGGAGAATGCCGAGGCAGCGCTTCGGGCATTGCGTCGTTTCGGTGCCCCTCTGCAGAACATAACACAGGAAGACCTCCGGACGGACGGCACGGTCTTTCAGATCGGAGTGGCCCCAAGACGAATTGATATTATCACCACTGCGTCGGGGCTTGATTTCGAGGACACATTCAGAAGGTCGATGGCGGTCGATACCGAGGGAATCGAGGTGCATATCCCATCGCTTGCCGACCTCATCCGCAACAAGCGTACGTTGGGACGCACGAAGGACCTTGCTGACGTCGAAGCCCTGGAAGAGATCCGCGACTCCGAACAGGACAATGCGAGTTGAGTAATGCTTGCCGCACATAACTAGGCACATGTGAACAGCCCCGTCAGGATGAAGCGAAGATCCACACCAAGGAAGACCGTCGCTATCGCAGCACCGATCGCGCATTCGCTACTTGGCTTAGGGCACTTTGAGTGGTCGATGAGCGCTGGCGGAAATGGCTTGTTCACCTGCGCACAGTTCTCAATTGTGCTGGTGCAAGAGAGCGCGTAACCTCTATCCTCTTAGTAATCTCTGGAATATCGGAATCTTCGGGTTATGCAGAATCTCCATAACTCGCCGATTATAGTGTTATGTTAATCGGTGGACTGATGCCTATTAAGCCTTTTCTTCGGTTTCTTCTTGATATTACAGCTATGGACTCATAGAATGCGTAGCATTGGGAGAATGATCGACTGGCAAGAGGGAGATTTTGGGTAGAATAACAAGTTATGCGGCTTCTACGATAAGCCAAGACCAACAAATAGCAAAAGGGTATGAATATAACTTTGACAGAGAACGCTTCCAATGACTATTACACCGCACAGGCCCACAAGGTCCTGAAAGACTTTGACAAGGTGGCAGAACGCTATCGTAAGGTCTTAGCATCTCACTTGGGGGACGAAGCCCCTGGTGCGATCATTCGAGAGACTCGCCAAGAGTTCCAACGCCTTATCCCTGAAATACCCTATATCGGCGGTAAGAAGAATAGCTTAACAAGAATCCTGATTGGATGCACCATGGCTTTGGCACTTTATCGCGTTCTCAAGAGTAGGGGAAGAAGTGTCGAAGAGATCGGGAAGATGATCGTTGAGATTGAAGAGGATCGCGTCCAGTCATACCCAAAGTTCTTTGTTCGCCTGCTTGGCAGGTTTATTCACTCGCCTTTGGGGAAGAATCGAATCAAGAAAATGGCTAAAGAGTCCCAGAAACATCTTTACCCTGGAGGATGGGTAGCGACATTCGTCGACGGCGATGGCAAGAAGTTCGACTTTGGCATTGATTACACAGAGTGTGGACTATGCAAGTTCTTCCACCAGCAAGGGGCAGATGAGTTAACTCAGTATCTTTGTTTGGGGGACTATGTGACCCAGCGTGCTATGGACACGGGCTTCTTTCGTTCAATGACCCTTGCTGAGGGTGGGGATAGGTGTGACTTTCGATGGAAAAAGGGGAGAGAAACCAGACCGGCATGGCCCCCTCCCTGGCTGGAGAGAACGTAAGGAGGTATGTGGTTTACCATTGTATTTTATAGGTGACGGGCCCCATGAAGTAGTGATGGGTGGTTCATAGAGTTCATGGAGTTTATTGGGTTCGTTGGGTTCATAGCCCCATAGGAATACCCCGGTGAAGTATGACAGCACCCCGTGAAATGTAGAACAGAACAAGATTGCACAGGGCAGGCCCTGGTGAAGTAAGAAATCAGGGTCACTTCACAAGGCAAGCGCGGCAGGCCCTAACCTCTCCGCTATCCTACCGTTCAACCGTCATTCCGGCCTGCCTGTCAGAATACAACGGCACACAGGCGCAGGCCCTAACCTCTCCGGCATCCCACCGTTCAACCGTCATTCCGGGCTGCCTGTCAGAATACAACGGCACACAGGCGCAGGCCCTAACCTCTCCGCTATCCTACCGTTCAACCGTCATTCCGGTGCACGCCGGAATCCAGGTTGTCCTTCATCACGAATCATCTGAGCGTTCCTGCGACGTCACTCGTCAGGGACTGGCTGCTTTTTAACGAGCCCAAGAGGAAAAGATGCCTGTCCCTATTTTCCGACGCTACGAACGGTCTACGTATTGTGGGGATCTGTCTGCCGTCGTATTGTGACAGGCAGGCATTAGGGTATCTCGCGCCATGGAACTATATCAATCGCAAGGTGAGCTTGCCAGAACGGTCCTTGACTTAGCACTACTTAGCCCCTAGAGTGGTGCAGGATCTCCACCGCATGTCCGAAGAAGGGTCAATGAAGATAGCGCTCTATCCGGTTCTTTTGTTGGTTGTTGCAGTTTTCCTCTTGATCCGCGCTGGCATCTTGAGGAAACAGTGGCAGTTTTACTTCTTCAAGCCGATTTCTACATTGCTGGTGATTGCGGTAGCGTTGCTGTCGGTTCTAGAGCCGGAGCAAGAGCTAACCTACACAATAGGTGTGATGATAGGTTTAGTCCTGTCCTTTGGCGGAGATATTGCACTGCTGTTTGAGGACAAGCGTAAGGCCTTCGCGCTTGGATTGGCATTATTCTTACTGGCTCATGTTTCCTACGCCGTGACTTTTACCATTCTGGGACAAGCCTCAGCATGGGACGCTCTCTCTATGGCGGCACTGATAGCAGCGGGGCTTGGGTTCTACGCCCTAATTCGACCTAACCTCGGCAGGATGCGAGTGCCGGTTATAGTATACATATTGGTCATCTCTGTGATGGTAAGTCGAGCCGGTTCGACGTTTTCTAGACCCCTCTTTACTAACGGACAGGCTTCGATGGTTGTCGCCGGTGCGTTGTTGTTTTACCTCTCGGATTTGATTCTGGCAGCACACCGGTTTTGGAAGCCCTGGCGATACCGTCGCGTCAGCTTGGGCCTCTATTACAGCGGACAGCTTCTCATTGCGCTCGCTGCGAGTTACTTTGTCTGATTAGGGAAAACAGCATCAACAGAGAGATTTCCACAAGGCTTAATTGCCCGTAGGATGAAATCCCTGGTCGGGGAATAGGCGGTAGTTTGCCGTTTTATCTAGTGATCTGCGGAATGTAGAGTACTCTCCAGCGGTGCCCGGTGATCTCGAACAATCGCTCGATATCGCTTCGAGCTATTGCCAGCGTACTTGTATTCACCAAGGGATGGCATTGGAGGGTATCTTCCTGCCAGACATCCCTATCCAAAACCACTTCAACCGCGCTTTCGGTGTCATTCGCGATAGCCAACAAGCTTACTGAGCCAGGCTCGATGCCGAGATACTTCTGAAGACGGCGGGATGAACCAAGGCTTAACTTCGACACACCCAGTTTGGATGAGAGCGCTTTCAGATCCACGGACTTACTGTGACGCACCACGACTAGGAAATGGTGATGTCCCTTCTTGTCTCGGACAAACAGGTTCTTCGTGTGGACACCCCGTATCGATGGCACGAGTTCTTCGGCCTCTTCGCACGTGTATACCGGCGGATGGTCGACGCGCTCGTATCGGATGTTGTGCTCTGCGAGAACGGCGAATATGTCGTTTGTCATATAGGAGATAGTGTAAGGATGGCGCTGCGCTTCTGCAACTTGGTCCGTGGAGGGTTAAAATCAGCGTATATCTGTATTTAATTTATCCGTGGCCGGAATGTGTATCAGTATTCGGTTATTCAGAACAAGCTTTCAGCGATCAGCTTTTAGCTCGTCCGATCCTCTTACTCAGTCGGACAGATCGCAGCATTGACCGGCCGGTCACGCTAATGGATGGGACTTACCAGCTTGCTCAGCAACCTGTGTAACCACAAAGCAGTCTTAGATTTCGATCACAGTCCCTGCCTTGACAGGGACGAACGCCGCACTAAACGTATGAGCGAGGACTTCAATCGCTCGATCTCCGGTGCAGTGACACGGCGCAACCCGTTTCACCCCCAGCTTTTGCAATTCCTCAGCGATCTCCTTCACCTGGGCGTCAGACTTAGCATACAGGTGAAACCCGCCAACCACCAGGGAAAGCGACTTTTGGGCAAGCGCGGACGCCCGCTGGGCGATGTTCACGATCCCGGGATGAGCGCACCCGGTAATGAGGACTAGGCCGTCCTTGCCGTCCACGATCAACGATTGCTCTTTGATCTCGTCCCCAAGCTCGCCTATGGATCGGAACCCAGGAGAGAACTCGACTGGCTCGTTCACCGGAAGCGGGATCGCCTTTGTACTCTTGACCCGCTCGCGGAACTTCGGCGAGAAGGAGGCCGGATAGACCACGGTCAAACCCGCGTGCAGCGCGGAGGAAGCAGCGCCGATGTGGTCACAGTGCTCATGAGAGAAGAAGAGGTAGTCCGTCTTCTTCAGGTTGATGCCAAGCGCGGCGGCGTTGTGTTCGAGAACGATCTTATCGGCTCCAGTATCGAACAAAAGCTTGTCTCCCTTACTCTCAACCAGCGCGGAGAACCCCCATTCAGGATAGAGGTCAGCCTGCGTCAACCGGTTGTCGTAGATGATTGTTATTTTGCTCATCTAAGCCTCCTCTACCGCGTAGTAGAGCCTCCCCTTATGAACACGTTGCCCAATCCTCTCGGATTCGGCCAGCCGGGCTAAGTACTTTCCTACCTCCGCCGGGTTGATTCCAAGCGAATCGGTAAGGTCGGTAATGGTGCACGGACGCACCGCGAGGATGCGCAGGATCTCTGCGGAGATCTCCTCCTCACGCAGGAGCTTCGACTGCGATTTCGTCCTCCTCGGCACTACCACGATTGGAATCCCAGGGAGTACAGCCTCCATACGGCTGCAGATCTCATCCAGCTTTTCTTCAGAAACGGGATCGACCGGCTCCTCTGGCGGACGCACGCAGGTGTTCAGGCTTACCTCTTGTGGGTGAATCATGCGGATCTTCTCGATGATTCCAGCGATTGCGTCTTCGGTTGCGTTCGACCCATACTTCTCCGATTGGAGGAGCATCACCTCGAGCCAGATCGGCACCTTACACGCGACCTTTCTAATTAGCTCCGCGATCGTGTCGATCTCGAACCCGTACGCTGGCCGGTTGATGCGAATAAACGTGTTCTGATCGCCAGCGTCGAGTGTGGGCAAGACAAGGTCACAACTGGCTGCAGCGTCAAACACATCGGGCCGAGTAAGCAGCGATGAATTGGTGATGAGGGCAATCGGAGTTTGTGTGAACTTCCGGATCTTTTCCACCGTCTCCCCTAGCCTTGGATTAAGCGTCGGTTCGCCCGAGCCGGAGAACGTGACATAATCGATGTGCGCGTACTTCTGCAGTGCCTCCTTCACCCCATCTGCGATCTCGTGTGGGGTGGGAAACGGCTCCTTTACCTCCTCGGGACCGTGCACCTTGTATCGCTTCTTCCCGAGCTGGCAGTAGACGCAGTCAAACGTACAAATAAGCCGTGGGATCGGATCGATCCCCAGCGACATCCCCAGCCGCCGTGACGGCACAGGGCCATAGACTATTCCCATTATTCCTCCTTTTGCAGACGCAGTGCTGCAATTGTGTGTTCACTTGTAGTCCCTTTCGCCGAAGATCTTCGTACCGATACGGACCATGTTCGCGCCTTCCTCGATCGCGATCTCGTAGGTATTGCTCATCCCCATTGAGAGGTAGCGCATCTCGACGTTCTTAATCCCCAATTTACTCAGTTGATCGAACAAACGTTTCGTCTCCTGAAAATAGGGGCGTGCTAGCTCCGGGTCGCCGAATCGTGGGCCCATGGTCATTAGGCCTTGCACCTGCACGCGCGGTACTGCGCTTGATCGAGTGGGTCCTGTAACGCCTGGCAGTGCGGGATCATTGGTCGCCATCCGCGCCGCCTCGAGCGCTTGCCGCATGAAACACGGGAAGCAATCCAGATAGACTTTCACCTTTACCCCCCACAAAGGAGAATGATACGAACCACAAGACCGGAAAGTACAAGACCGGTAGCTAATGCTGTTATTGTAAGCATAATGGCCCACCGCCAACCGAGTTCCTTCGCGATTATCCCGAATGCCACTACGCATGGAACCTGGAACGTGGATGCTACACCGAAGGTGAATAGCTGAACGGGTGTCATCGCGGAAGAAAAGGCGGTTGTTCCGAACACTGACGAAAGCATCGCCGGCGTGAGATCCTTCTGGAGAAAGCCGTAGATAAGGGGCGTGATCGCCTCCTTAGGAAGCCGGAGCCAATCAACCGTAATGAACCGGAGCGGATCGAACAGCACTCCTTCCAGACCGAACCACTTAAGTAATCCATAGGATGCCCCACCGATAATCAACAGGGGGATCACGACGTACACAAACTCCCGCATCCGCAGCCAGCTCTTCAGTACCACCCCGCGCAGGATTGGCCGACGGTACGGGGGAAGCTCAAGGAGGAGAGGAGAAGGAGAAAAGGGACTCCTTTTAAATAGAAGCCCTATACCGATCATGAGGACCAACGCGATCACATATATTCCCAACGCCCATAAAATACCGGCGAAATGCCCCACTACCCCGAGGATAATTGCAGTCCGGGAGGAACAAGGGATAACGGTGAACAACGCTACCACTTTTATCCTGTCGGCACGGGACTCGAGGATGCGCGTGGCGGTCGTAGCCGGAACGGTGCACCCCATTCCAAGGAGCATGGGAATGATCGCCTGGCCGGGGAGGTTAAGGCGACGGAGCATCCGATCCAGCATCAGGATGAACCGCGGTAGAACGCCAAGATCCTCTAGTAAGCCCAAGAAGAAGTAGAACAGGAATACATAAGGGATGGCGATAGCAATCCCAGCGGACGTTCCCACCACAGCACTCTCAAGCATCATCCCCATGTAACCCGGCATCCCCATGGACACATGGTGTATCCATGGAAGGATGAACCCTTGAATGAATGAGGATAAGAAATCCTGTACAAGTCCGCCCAAGAACAGAAGGCCGGCAAACATTACGAGAAGGAAGCTGAGGGTCACGAGCATTCCCCACGTCGGGTTAAGGAGTATCTGATCCAATCTCTCCTGCCAATCCGATCGTTCTTCTCTCTTCGTAAATGCTGTCACCAACCGTGCGATGTAGGCAGCAACCCCGTGGCGATTGACCGCGATATCTTCCCTTAGGTTCGGATGCTCAGGAATCTCCGTGGCCACCTGCTCAAGGACATGCTGATCCTGTAAATAGCTTGTTAGGTCCTCGTCTCCTTCCAGGATACGCAGAGCAAAAAACCGCTTGGAAAAGGGAAGATCGTCCGGTAGTGAGCCTTCCACCATTTCGATTGCTTGTTCGATGTGATCGTCATAAGTTACACTGAATCCACGCCCTGTTGCTACGGTCACTATTTCGTGCACCAACTGATCGGTCCCGGTCT
>Ga0307427_1001516_pt1 | contig 11909 bp, 11 predicted proteins | sample SalMarWE160190MG_FD_202162 | JGI IMG/M metagenome (GOLD analysis project Ga0307427, IMG submission 202162) | Salt marsh sediment microbial communities from the Plum Island Ecosystem LTER, Massachusetts, United States - WE1603-190 | ecosystem: Environmental > Aquatic > Marine > Intertidal zone >... | reverse complement strand
TCAAGCTGAGCCCTTCGCCTCCTGTCATTCTGACCCCTTCGCTTCTTGTCATTCTGACCCCTTTGCCTCTTGTCATTCTGAGCCTGAGTCCTGACGAAAGGAAGGAACCGAAGGGGAAGAATCTCGCTCCGCTCAGGACAGGCCCCGCGAAAGGTCTAGACCCTTCGCTAGCCTCTTCGCTGCGCTCAGGGCTTCGGCTCAGGGTGACAAAATAATCAACCAGTATCTTACTGTAGATTGGCTAAGAATTCACCAATAGCCTGATTAACTGCCTGGGGCTTTTCAGCGAAGACCCAATGCCCTCCTTCATCAACTATGACCAGTTTAGCCCCGTTAATCTTGCTGGCCAGATAAGAGCTGTATTTGGGTGGAGTCAGAATATCTTTACTGCCGCAGATTATCAGGGTAGGGACTTTAATTTGTTCTACTTCATCCATGATGTCAAATTTGTCGCAGCAAAGCATATCGTTAAGCTGCACTTTTGCCCCATTTTCCTTTATCCTTTCCAGTATCGGCTCCTTTGCTTCGGCAGGGATATCTTTGTAGAAAGGTTTAACAACATTGTTAAACCACTTCTCAGGGTTGGTGATGCCGTCCCCAATCATGGAAAGAAGAGCCGGGTTTACCCTTAATCTAGCCCCGGTGCCGATAAGGATAAGTGCCGTTGTGTTTTCAGGATACTTGATAGCATGCATCTGGGCAATAGCGCCACCCATAGAATGTCCTGCGAGGATAGCTGGTTCATATTTATTGCTCAGGATATAATCATTCAGCCATTCAGTGTATTGTTCAATGCTAGGGCAGGGTTCGCCCTGGGGGTGTCCGGGCAGGTCTACGGCTTTAGCCTGTGGGAAAGCTTCTATCTGATAATGCCATGCCAGGCTGCTGTCTCCGGAGCCATGGATGAAAATCAAGGTGCTCATTATGATTGTTGCCTATTTTAAGCTTGCACAGCGATAAAAGTCTACCTGTTGTACTGGTTCATATGAGTGGTGACACTTTAACTTCCTTCTTCGTCATTGCGAGCCGAAGGCGTGGCAATCTCGGTGGGGCATGGGATTGCTTCGGCACTAGCGTGCCTCGCAATGACATAAGGGATTCGTCATTGCCAGCCTTTTCCCCCCTGTCAGTGCGAGCTGAAGGCGTGGCAATCCCGTGAAAACAAAACTCTAAATACTAAATCCGAAATACTAAACAATATCAAATGACCAAAATCCCAATCACCGAAACGGTTTTGAATTTAAATATGGGGATTGCTTCGGCACTAGCGTGCCTCGCAATGACAGGAGGAGGTCGTTGCAGGCTCTCTTTTAATTGTCATTGCGGTGAGCTGAAACCCCGAGCGCAGCGAAGGGGCCAAGGCGTGGCAATCTCGGTGGGGCATGAGTTTGCTTCGTCGTTGCCGCTCCTCGCAATGACAAGAGGCGGGGAGTCAAAGCTCGGGCTCAGCGGTAATAGAAAAACAAGGGGGTGAATTGACCATTTCTGGTGAGTGGTGTTAAATAATATCACGGCAGCGTAGCTCAGGGGTAGAGCAGAGGACTCATAAGCCTTTGGTCACTGGTTCAAATCCAGTCGCTGCCACTTTGTTTGAGGTTGATTTAAGGAGCAGCCCATGAAGGCAGAAAAAGGACTTAAGAAGGAACTTCACGATGTAGCAGTAGAAATAGATAAGGCTGAGAGGAAATTGAAGGCCCTGCGAAGACGTCCTACGGAGGTCTCAAAGGGCAGAACAAGATTCAGCTTCATCACAACTAAGGAGCAGATGGTTGAAGCTGCGGAAGTTGCAAAGGAATTGGATAATCTGAAGCGTCGGGAACAGGAGATTCGGGATAAATTGCACCCGCGCAGCCAGTAACTTGAAGTGTGTTCTGCCTACCCATGCTTATAGCAATAGTTTCAGACTTCTCATAAGCCTTTGGTCGGGGGTTCAAATCCCTCCGCTGCCACCAATAAACATAAATCCTCTCTAACCGGCCCGCTACCAGAAATTCAGCCCGCTTGACAACCTGGGGAGATGGAACTTAGTATACCGGGAACACAGTGATTGGAGGTGTTAAAGATGGTCAATAGTATACCGATTGTGATTATTGTTATTGGTGTTATATTGGTAGTTTTAGCATTATTAGTTTGGAGGAGGCGAAAAGAGGTAAAGCTAGAAGGAATAAGCAATAAACGGAAGAAAGCATTCTTCGCACAATGGATAATAGGGATTGTTTTAGCATTAATAGCTGGTATTTTTATGTTTGATGGCGATATCCTGGGCGAAAATACCACAGGTATTTCCACAGTCATAGGGATTGTTGGAATTTGCCTGATAGCAACTTCCAATGTTAACCTGCTACCTCTCAAGCGTAAATAAAGCATATTGGCAAACCAAACAAAAATCACCCCACAAAACAGCATCTAAACAACTATTCGATAGACCATCGCTCAGTAACTACTGTGCCGCTGGTTCAAATCCAGCCGCTGCCATTTTTTTCTTGAAGCCCTGCGGTTAAAGAATGGTGGAGATAGCCTGATGTTACAGAGGTTACTGGGACATACAGCGTTAGTGATTACGAACAGGTATTGCCAAGCTGTGGGTTGTTATGATGCAGCGGAGGCGCATAAACTATATTCTCCCGCTGACATGCTGTAATTCGTTATATTTCATATTCATAAATTTTCAATTGGAATAGCCTTTTCCCACCATTGTTTAAATGGTGGTTCGTTTGGGGTTTGCGATATTTCTGAATACTGCCCTCTTAACCAACTATTAAGTGGTGGGACGTTATAACAAACATTTTTATTAATAATAAAGCGATCATGGCTGAATTCTCGTAAAATTCTCCATTCAGCCGCAATACCTTTATTAGAGAGTTCTTCACGAAATCGAGTGAAATCATGCTTTGCTCTTGGATCTACATTGGCTGGGCCAGAAAGAATTCTTACTTCTCGAACTAACGCTGGGTCTATGCTTGCAATCAGTTCTTCTAGCCCTCTTGCCGGGAAGTGTAGGTCAGCCCACCAGATATATTCTTCACTCTCCCTTAAAAGTTGCCTGAGTTTTAAAACGTTTGAATATGGTTCTTCGGGTTTTACTACCATTACTCTCTGGCTTGGTACCGCCTCTATCTCTGGTACTCTTGTTTCAATAATTTCTTTTTTACCTTCCTTTGAGCGAATAGGTGGCGTTAAATTGAAAAGACCAAATAGCTCCTCTTCCGACAAGACACGTTCTAGCCGAATATCAGCTAATTCATCCACTACTTCCTGAAACAGCATTTTTTTGCGCTCTAACAGCTTCTCTATCCTCTCTTCTATCGTGTCATTACAGATTAGTCTGGTTACGACAACTTCTCGTAGTTGCCCAAGTCGGTGAGTACGATCTTCAGCCTGTCTTTCAACAGCCGGATTCCACCAGCGGTCATAGTGAAGAACATGATTAGCACGAGTTAGGTTCAGACCAAGACCACCTGCACGTAAAGACAAAAGAAGAACTTTATATTCATCATGCGTTTCAAACTGCTTCTGAATATTATCACGTTGTGCTGTTGACAATTGCCCTGTATAAACTAGAGGATTATAGACTTTCAAACGATCTACAATCTGTTCAAGAGTCCTGACATATTGGGAAAAAATAAGGACTTTCTGATTATCACTACAAGCCTCTTCTAGATATTCCTCAATCAAGTACTCAATTTTGGTGCTATCTCCACTATACGGATCGAAATTACAAATCTGTTTCAACTTCTGAATAAGAGCGAGTACATGTTGAACGGTAACATCCTCCATTCTTTTCAACTGTACAACACCCTCATTTTCACACGTGTCGTAAGCAATTCTTTGGGCATCGGTGAGTTCCAATACCTTCGTATTGATAACCTTGTCCGGCAGACCGGGAAGTGCATCCTTTTTTCTACGGCGTAACATATACGGTCTTATCTTTTCGGTGACAGCCCTGCTTGATAGGCTTATCTTGTCACTCGTTGGGAATAGTCCTGGTTTTATGAAGTCGAAGACACCTACAATGTCCTCTAATCTATTTTCGAGTGGAGTGCCAGTTAACCCCCAACGTCTATGCGATGGTATCTTACGAATAACACGGGAAATAGCAGTGTTTGGATTCTTCGCTTTTTGAACCTCATCGGCTATGACCAAATCAAACATACGTCCTTTGATAATTTCATAGTCTTGACGAAAAGTATCATAGGTTACTACCATAACGTGGCATTTACCGATAAACGCATGCCAATGGATACGTCTATTGCGGGCATCTCCGTGTATTCGAACAGCAACCAGTTCAGGTGCCCAACGTTCGAGCTCACGCATCCAGTTTGTTAATACACTTTTCGGGCAGATTACCAGAGCTTGTAAGGCCATAGAGCGACGGATCAAGGCTCGAAATGCAGTAATTGATTGGACGGTTTTACCAAGTCCCATATCATCAGCTAGTAGAGCAGCATCATTTTCAAATAGCCACTTTACGCCAAAAATTTGGAAGGGATAAAGTTCGGCTGGGAAAAGTAACTCTTCAACAAATTCAGTTGCAGCAGGTGGCATAAGAACGGGCAATAGGAGCTCAAAAATATCAAACCCATGGGGTTCTTTTAGCCCAATTCTCTGTGGCAGTTTCATTGGCTGTACTCTAGTTTTTGAACGAACCTGTCCTCTGTGAACTACCTTATCTTCCTTTTTAACGTAAATGGTTCCGTTAATTATTGGACGTTTAAAGGGATCTAAGAGATCTATTATTTCGAACTCGAAAGAGATTAATTCTGTATCAATAGATGGAATATCAGGTTCGTCAACAATCGTAGAGAAGTCTTCGATCGTGGGCGAGAAGGTAATAAGGTCGCGTGAGATCTGGGGGCGTTCTAGAGTAGGTATAGAGATATGTTTGGCCTCTATCTCAGGCCACGCAAATTCTACTTTGGGAAGCTCAACGATGTCAGGAATTTGGAACGGGAATCGTCGGCGAATTAAATCTAATAGTGCCATATCTGCCGCTAGGCATAACGAGGATCTTCTTGTGCCAGTAGTTTCAGGGCTGAACGAATTCTCTCAAATGCTTCAACTAAATCAAAGCGATTAGCACACTCCTGCAAAAATGCGATAACCTCTTTTTCATCTGTATCATCAATGAATCGGCCTTCGTAAACTACCGGCTGAAAAGTAGAACTAGTTGGTTTAATTGTGCCGCGCGACACAATTTTAAGCTTGTCCTCTACTTTAATCGATTCTCCAGCACGCCATAAAGCGACCACATTGACATTAACTTGGTCTGTAATGTCTAGTAAATGTCTCTCAGACACTAAGATCAACTTTGTTTTTCTAGCTGCCTGTTGTAGTAATGTCTTTCCACAAAGCTCAACGCCTATGAAATGCTCTAATTGACCACCATACAGAGTCTTCTGTACAAGAGAAGGACGTATAGGTGTGCTTGCTTTAAATTCCAAAGGGTAGCCACGATTATCTGTGACCATCAAAGCTGCTATGTAACCATCTTCAGTAGCAGTCTTCTCCACTACTAGAAAACCCACTATTGGAATACCTGTAGCTTTTTGTTCTTCCACTTCAATACCTCCAACAGGCAAACAAGTAGTATAAGTCTATACATAATGTAGTTCCTACGAGAACTGCTTGTCAACAATTAAGCCTTGACTGTCAGAGCTATTTGTTATTCAAGTTTGATTGTGATTTAGTCTATCTCCTTAGTCTTCTGTGTCTAATTTACTCTTGCCTTTTTTCTTGAAGTCCTGCGGTTAAAGAATGGTGGGGATAGCTTGATGCTGCAGAGGTTGCTAGGGCACACTACGCTAATGATGACTTTCAAAGTCTTTCCACTTTTCAGGACTAATGAATTCAGAAAAATTGACTTCTGGTTGCTCTGCTTCTTCGCCTACCATTGAGAATAGCCTCCGTTAGGCATTGCTTAGGCTGTTAAATCCTTTTTCAGTTTATGTTTGTGCCTCTATCTAATCTTGTTTGTAGAATATGGTGCTGATACTGTTATAATATTTTAGCACCTATAGCAACAAATTGTCTCAGTTATTGGATATGATATGGGTGTTATAAACATGAAGCTACGCGTGATGAGCATCCCATAGCTAGAAAAATTAGCGAAAACACTGAGGTTTTAGATGCAGGAAGTGAAGATTAAGAGGTCTATCCAAGGCCACATTTTTGTATGTACTCACAATACGGAAGCTGAGTGTTTTAAAAAAATGGTATTCGGATCAACAAGGGCCTATGGCTCCCCAGTGCTTAAGATTAAAATGGGAGATGTTTTATTTTTGCACAATCTAGATACGGATACTCTGTCTGGGGTATTTAAAGCGACATCAGATGGTGGATTAAACATCGAACCGGACGCATGGTGTGGGAAGTTTCCATATCAGGTTAAGTTTGAAATTCTCGGGAATATAATTTACCTAAATGGTGCAAGAAGAACTCTAAGAAAGCTCGAATGGAGTAGTAATACTACTCTTTCGGGGAGTAGATTGTCTTATCTCTTGGACATGTTTGCTTACGAAGCGGCATCACTTAAGGATCTATTGTCACAGCGAAGGGTGATTTCAAGAAGTGAAGGTGAAGAGGTCGATAGTGGAGATGGTCTACCTCTTATTAAGGCTACAACGCTTTGGGATTTCTCAAAACAGGGTTATGGGGTGAGCCCAAAAGGTGATAACAAGTATGCCGGTGTAACACCTGCTTTGGCAATCTACAATTTGGTCTGGAAATTCACGGAGCCGGGTGACCTAGTAGTTGATCCTATGTGCGGAAGCGGTACTACTATAGATGTCTGTACAGAAGAGAATAGGAGGGTCAAGGGGTTCGACATAAGTCCTGTTAGGGAGGATATTGAACAAGGTGATGCTAGGGCGATTCCTCTCGATGGAAATACTGTGGATCTAGTTTTTGTCGATCCTCCGTATGGGGATAACTTGAAATACAATGATCACCCAGATAACATCGGTAAGATCTCTAGTGAGTCTGAGTTATACTACAACGAGCTTGAAAAAGTGATGATAGAATCGAAACGAATTTTAAAACCCGGAAAGATATTGGCATGGTTAATTGGTGACCAATGGAACAACAATAAATTTACTCCGGTTGGTTTCAATGTCTATAAGCGGCTATGCAAACACTTTGAACCATTAGATGTCATCTGCGTTGCTAGAAGAGGGCAGTCATCTTATACGGAAGAGTGGATAAATCGTTCAAGAAGATTAAACTTCTATTTGCGTGGGTTCAAGTACCTGATTGTAGTCAGCAAGAAATCGTAGCAAAGACTTGATGGAAATATCTAGTTTTCAGATCTAGAACAGAGGAATGAAAACATGATCACTTATTATACGAGAAAGACACCGGACTACTCTCCCTTAGTGGTTCATTTTACAAAAGAAGCTGACCGTAAAATGGTAAGGGATGATCTTATCGACGAATCTCACCCGTTATTTGCCCATAAAAACAGCGCGGCAATAGAAAGGCTTAAAAGCATTCTGGAGTTTAAGACCATTTATGCGTCTCCTATGCCGTTTTTACCGAACAACCGCTCAGCAGTCTGCTTTTCTGAGTGTATCTGGGATGCCTTAGTTGATCTCGCGAGAGTATATAGCCCCTATGGTATTGTTTTTTCTAAACGTCTCGTTTTCGAAAAGGGTGGGGGACCTGCCCTATATATAAGGGGGGATACCCTCAAGCTCGTCCAACAAAACATCCCTTCAGACCTTGAGCCGCTTGTGGCGCCATTTGATCCTATGGGTGTCATGAAGCCTGGTGTAAAACTCGAGTTCCTGCACGAACGTGAGTGGCGACTGCCCAAGCCTTTAACATTTGAATATACTGATGTAAAGTACGTCGTCGTTGCATCCGTTCCAGACGTCATACAGGTAATGCAACACATTGGTACGCAGCACATATCCGTGGATAGGTTCATTCCAATGGATGTCTACCGCACCATTGTGACAGAATGGAGATCAGCTTGACCATGGCTACTTTCAGCAGAACTAACTTTAGTATTGGTGAGGTTATCCGCCTGTGGGACAAAAAGCAATTAATTCTCCAACCTAAGTTCCAGAGACGTCGATGTTGGGTGGAAGACGCGCGTTCGTACTTGATTGACACTATAGTGCGCGGACTACCTCTGCCAAAGATTTACCTGCGATTAATAGTGAATCCTGGAACAGAGCTCGAAGCCTATGAGGTAGTTGATGGGCAACAACGCCTTGCTGCCATTATCGCTTTCCGTAAAGGTGAGCTAGTATTGAGCAAGAGGCATAATGATGATCTAGGTGATACGACTTTTGAAGATTTGCCCGACCCGATGCAGCGAGCGTTCCTGGAATACGAGATTTCCACAGAAGTAATGGAAGATGCTAGCGACCCAGAGGTTTGGAAATTATTTGAACGATTAAATACCTATACGTTGACCCTTAACCGTCAAGAGAAGCTTAATGCAAAGTGGTTTGGGCACTTCAAACAGGCTGCGTATCAGCTTGCTGCTGAAGATACAGCTCTTAATGCTTGGAATCAACTCGGTGTTTTCAGTAATCATCAGATAGCCCGCATGAAAGAGGTAGAGATGACGTCTGATATCCTCGTTGCGATTGTGCGAGGGATATCAGATATTAATGAAATCGCTAGGGCATATTACGACTTTGATAAGGAGTTTCCAGCGAAGGAATCAGCTATGGCGGCATTCAGAGCTACTCTATCCTTTGTTACAAAGCATCTAACAGGAGCAATTAGGATCACTCGGTTTCGAAGACTTTCATGGTTTTACAGCCTTATGGTTGCGACTGCAGATTCTTTAGTAGGAATTCCCAAAGGCAATGGACCACGTGATATAGAATCTGGAGAGGAGTTATATCAAAGGATGGTTAATATCGATGAAGCATTGAAACAAGAAGAACCCCCCCCAAGCCTAAAGGATTTATATGATACGCTGTCCCAAGCTACTAGCCACATCCGTGAGCGTCAAGTCAGGCATACCTACTTCTTCAACATGCTAACGTTACCTAAGTCAAATCGGCGTGATTGGTGGGCACAGCTAACAGCTCATGAATAAGGTCCTTTTTTGGAGATAAGTGCAAAAAGTTAGGAAGGAATCATATCTCCTCCGGCCATGGACATAGTAGTGAAGGCCAATCTGTAGCGATTTCCCTCTAGACAAACCAAGGGCTTAAGAAACCGTTGGCTATTTTAGCTACTGTGGGTTGCTATGATGCAGTGGAGGCACATAAAGGGTATAATTGGGTTAATAACTTTTTGGATTAAGCCCTACCCTATTAACAGGACGTCGGCAAAGCCGTATTAAAATTTGTAGACAAAGATCAGGTGAGATAAGTGAATATTAAAATACCGAGACAAATCTTCAACCACGTAGAGGCCGTTATCAAACAAAGAGCAAATGCAGGGAAACTTGATAAACCCATTGTATTTGCAATGTATACTACCGTAGACGACCATAGTGAAATAATTGATTATAAAGAAATCCCTACCGTTCAAGTCACCGGTAACTACCCTAATGGAGATTACGATTACAAATATCTGGGCATTAGCGAGCTAGGTTTCTATCCAAAGAAGAGTACCGGCAGGTGGTTTAGCGGAACATTAGTTTTTGGCGATAGGACTGAACTCGACGAATCGGATAAAAAATGGATGCTTCGCGACGAAATGTATTTCAGAATCAAGGCCGCTATGGACAATAATGGGAAGCTAGTATGGAAAGCATATTACCTGGATTATCCAGAAGTATCTTTAGGTTTATTATGAACTAACCTACACCCCGACGTAGTTGAGTTCCTCTGTTTTAGTGCATAATTAGACGTAGCACGCCGATTGACTAACATCATCCGAAGAACTAGGTTCCCAGAATCAGGGTAATAATAGTGGCGATTGAAAACCATGAACCAGTTGGTAATAATGTAAATGTAAGCCTTGCAGATTCAAGGACTCTTGTCCAGCTTACATCAAGGCGTGAGAACCGAATAAGATTCCACCATCCGCCCAGAGGAGGTTATAACTATGGCCAAAAACGAGCCTGATTCTTTAACTGCGCATGAAAAGAAGCTACTTGAACATTTTAGGGGCTGCATGAGGGATTTCGAAAGCGATCTAAATGCTTTTGAAAGCGATCTAAATGCTTTTGAAAGCGATTTGGCTTGGAGTGGTTACATCATTGATATAGGTTCGAAAAAACTGCCTTTATCGTACATGGTGCATTTTTGTTTTATTGTCATGTTAAATTACAAACATTGGGGAAAAGGTGAAAAAATCGCATGGACTATTCCATTCAAATATAAATCCGTTCCGTTGTCATTTTCCTTGCGAAAGTTTGGTCTTGAATTGTTAAAAAGGACTGACGAAGCTTTACCCAGCGGATTAATTGACGAAATGCTGGAAAAGCTCAACAAGGGTTTCTATATCTTAGATGGATTACTCCAACCATACGTTGCTGTTCAAATTAAACTTGGGAATGTGACCGTTGCAAATAACTTTCATAAATTAGAGCTGATGTATCACTTCTTTAGAACAAAGGCGAATAAGTCGTTTTCTAAGCCTATCAAACGCTATATCTTCTCTTTTGAGAAAGGTAACATAAGAATGCCTCAGGACCCTTTTAAGAGTGAAAGAGAAGGATTCTATTACACTGCTGCCATGCTGGATGCATATTTTAGCATGATGGAGCATATACTTATCCTATTGTTACCTTTCGTAGATTTTGAGCCGACAAAGCACAATATAGCATCCTTGATAACATCGGATTGGAGTACCAAATTTAAGAATGTCTTTGACCTGAATAACAACAAACAGGCTCGTACTTTATACGAAGAATTGAATGAAATTAAGGAGAAATATCGAAATACCGTTGCTCACGGCACATTCGAAAAAAATCCAGTTTCATTATATTTCCATATTCCGACTATTGGAGCCATGCCTGCATCGGTATCCAAATACAAGAAAAGCATTCACTATACATTTTTCCCAATCGAACAAAAACATTTTAAAGATATTTGTAGCCTATTCGATCGTTCAGACAAATACCTCCGAAACGGACCTACAAAAAAAGGGATGTTGTATATTATGTCTGGACTAGACGTATTCTTTGATGAAGAATCGAGAGCCATGTATCGTTCGAACATGGGCTCGCTCAAGAAATTCAGGAAAATGATCGAATCCTTAGCTTACGAATATATGATAACTACAAATATGGACTGGTAGAAGTCTCAATAACTTTGAAACAATGATCAAGTGCCTAGAACGAAATCTATAATCTATATTTATGGTCGTTTGATTTCGACCGGTTATTCTTGCAATATAGCGTGTATGACTCCATAGCCTTATCTAAACCATAGGACAGTTTAGTTCCAGAACAACATAAAGGCTTACTAGTCACTTGATTTAGTTATTACCGCCCTTTTTTAAATTATAGAGTGCCAAAAAGTCTATGAAATCTGCATTTATAACGATATATTTTGTTATTTCTATCTAACTGGCCTTTGCAATACACAAGCTTTTGGTCATTTTAGCTTTAGAATCACCGGGAGGTAAGGTAGATAGGAGTCTGTAGCAGTGGCATAACACTACACCAGGGTCAGTGAAGTTTGAGGATAGGTTGGAGCACTACAGGGAAGCGTTAGTATTCAGTTCAAGTATTAAAAGGGAGTATTGAACTAAGTTATTTCTTTTCCTTCTGTTTTGACCATATACTCACACCCCAAACAATACCAATACCAGCGAGAAAGATACCAAAACCACCAAAAAAACCAGCAAAAAAGATACCTATATCAACCATATTTTCACCTCCGCATTGTGACAAGTCTAGAATTTAACATAATTTGAGATCCAATGCTTGGTCAATCAGGATAGATAATTTAAGGAATGAGTCTCTGGCTTCCTGTACCGTGCTATCGTCACTC
>Ga0307427_1001514_pt1 | contig 11913 bp, 14 predicted proteins | sample SalMarWE160190MG_FD_202162 | JGI IMG/M metagenome (GOLD analysis project Ga0307427, IMG submission 202162) | Salt marsh sediment microbial communities from the Plum Island Ecosystem LTER, Massachusetts, United States - WE1603-190 | ecosystem: Environmental > Aquatic > Marine > Intertidal zone >... | reverse complement strand
TGAAGACCGCCAAGCCCCTCGATCAGCGCATGACCCGGCCTCAGGTACAGGTGGTAGGTGTTTGCGAGGATGATTTCAACGCCTGCGTCCCTGGCCTCCTCAGGGGTTACTGCTTTGACGGAGCCCAATGTTCCAACAGGCATAAAGACAGGGGTCTCGATGGTTCCATGGTTTGTGACAAGTTCCCCCAGCCTGGCCCTGCTGGATGCACACTTTTTTTTAACGATGAATTTCAAGGTCTTCAACAGCCTTTTGTTGTTAGTATTGAATAATAATTCTATAATCTTGGTGTCTTGGTGCCTTTGTGGCAAGATACCTGAGTAATTAGGAATAATTTTGACATTTTTATTCAGGTTATCAGCATTGCGTCCCCGTAACTATAGAAACGATATCTGTTTTCCACAGCCCAACGGTAGGCCTTCATGGTCAGCTCATATCCGGCAAAGGCAGCCACCAGGAAGAGCAGCGAGGAACGGGGCAGGTGGAAATTTGTGAGAAGCCCGTCAATCGCCTGGAACGTGAATCCGGGATAAATCAAAAGATCCGTTGCCCCGGAATCGGGCACAAGTCCCCCTCTTCTCTGAAACACGGTCTCCAGGGCTCTCGCCACGGTGGTGCCTATGGAGATGACCCGTCCCCCGTTGCGTTTTGTGCCCTCAATTACCGTGGCTGCATCATAACCTATGGAGTATTCCTCCTCTCCAAGGCTATGTTCCCGAATGTCCTTTGTCCTCACAGGCTTAAAGGTATCGTACCCCACCTTAAGGGTAATGCTCGAAATGCCTACACCCCTGGCCTGAAGGGAGTCGATCAACTCCTGGGTAAAATGAAGACCAGCCGTCGGTGCGGCCACTGCACCAAGAAACTGTGAGAAGACGGTCTGGTATCTCTCCTCGTCGATCTTGGAGCTTCTATCCTTGTCGTCTCTTTTAATATAAGGAGGCAGCGGAAGGCAACCTCTTTTTTCCAACACGTAGGTAAGGGGGTGGGCGCCCTCGAAGCGGAGCCGAATCTTCCCATCCTCTCCACGCTGTGTCACGGTTCCCTTTAGGCCATCGGGAAACAGTATTGTGCTGCCCTCCTTCGGCCTCTTTGATGCCCTGAGCAGGCACCATCGATCATCAGGTTCCCCCATCGGCAAATGAGCGGGGTGCTCAAGAACCAGGATTTCCACCCGGCCCCCGGTTTGCTTTCTGCCGAAGAGCCTGGCAGGAACCACCTTGACATCGTTAACCACCAAGAGGTCACCCTCTCTTAAAAGCGAGGGGAGATCGAAGAAGCGATGATCAGCAAGACCACCCGTGGACCTCTCAACGCCCAGGAGTCTTGATTCATCCCTTCTCTGAGCCGGTTCTTGGGCGATGAGTTTTTCGGGGAGATCATAATCGTACTCTTCCAGGCTATACATCTGCCTTGTTACCGAAAGATATAGGTTAAAAGCAGTCCGCAACCCATGGCGATGAAGCCGATCACCCTCAATTGGTTATCGGAAAGGAGCTGGATTTGGCTGAGCCACCTCTTCATCTTGTCGGGAAATGCCAGGTAGGGCAACCCCTCGAGGATCAACACGAGCCCCAAAAGGCAAAACAGCAATCTCATTTCCGAAGGCCTCGATGTCTAACATTGCCAGGTGTATCAGGGCAACGGCGGAAAATCGCTCATTCCATTACATCGTCGTTTCATACTATAGACAGCGCTCGTATCTTTCAAGAGTTATGTGCTGTTTATTGCTGTGGGAGGGAAGCCCTGCAGTGTTAGAGATCGAGATTATGCCTAGAGCCTGGAGCTCTTTCCGGTCATATGCTCGATTTTCACCTTGATAATCACCGCCTTATGGACAGCTTCCTCGTTGTAGGCCGATGGAGTGCCGGAGTAATGCTGCATGATGATATCCAGGGCCCTCTTTTTCGATTCAAAATCCTTTCTTCTCATCTGCTAGCTGCCGGTGTGCATAAGGGAATATAGTGTTGCCTGTGAGTCAAAGCCGCTGATGAACGTTTTCCCCTATCCTTGAAGTGGATTAGTCCTCAACATTGCAGATAAAGCTGTCGTGCATCTCGGGGTAGGCGATGGAACAGTCTTTCCCTATGAGCCTCTCTGCTTCCCCTATTGCTTCTTCCATGGTAGAGAAGGGCTCAAAACCGAGCAATCTCGCCACCTCGAAGTCCATGGCCCCGGCGAGAAAGACCTTGCCGAGGTACCTGAAACCATAGGCTCCCTGTCCCCACAGGATAAGGGGATGGACACCGTGGAAGCCGAACCCATACCTGTATTTATGGACGAACTCAGGTCGATGGGCGTACTCTTCCGCGTAGAGATCCCACAGTTCGAAGGGGTCCTGGGTTTCAGGAATGAGCTTCTCGAACATCTCCACGTAAGAAGGGTACTTCACGGGATCGAACTGCTTATTGCAGGGGTGAACGAGGATGATAACCCCCCCTTTTTTTACCAGAGGAATATTCTGAAACAGGCCGAAGCTATAGGACATACCCAGGTTCCTCACCAGGATTGGATTGACAAGGGACATTTTGCTGTAGGGATCTCTGTTGTTGCCCATCCCGTACACCACCACATCGGACTGTCCTTTCACCTCAACGACGTGCTGGCGTTGGAGGATCTCCAGGGTCTTCTCATGGGCCTCAGGTGGATGCCCAGCCACCACCTGCACCACCTCCTGGGGGTACGCGTTGTTCATGGCGCCCTCGATAATGAGAAACCGGCGCCCCTTTTTTGCAAGTTCCTTCTCGATGATCTTCCCCATCTCGTTGAGCAGCTTAGGGAAAGCGGAACGCTTTGCGTCCATGGTGGATTTTCCCGAGGCCTTGGGAAAGGGACGGTGGTGATGGCGGATGCTCCTGAAGCTTCCCAACCCAACCACAGCCGACTTCCAACCGCCGTTAAACGGGGACCATGGATTGCTCACGTAGATGACCTGGTCCGAGTCGATGAGAGCACGGTTCACCTCCACCTCCTGACCGCGATCGGTCTCCCCGAGAAAGACCAGGTTTTCCCTATCCTCGGCATCGTGGTTGCGAAGCCTACTTGGCCCTAAACGGTAAGGAAGGTCCTCGCCGAGGATACTGCTGAGTTCTCGTATAGTCCATTTTCGATGGAGACCCACGGCGCATATCAATCTGATATTGCTGTCCTTAACCCCTAACTTGTCCAATTCCTCTAAGATTACTCTTATTGCCAAGCCGCGAAAATCGGGCTCTCTCTGGATCGGGACGAACCCTATGGGATCGTCAAAGGCGATGGTAACCCTGGATTTTGGGCTCACCAATGTGGAGAGAGGCTCATGTGCGATAGGAGAGTTGAGCGCAGCACGCACCGCCTTTGCTGGGTCAGTCAGCCGAGGCAGTGGCCTCGTTTCCTGGCGAATAATCCTCGTCCTCTTGGGTAATTCGGCCATAAGGGTGCCGTCACCATAGGGAATTCGATAAATATTGTCTTCAGTCATAACAGGATACCTCCTCGATCTTGCGGGTTAAAGAAGATCCGCGCAGCCGAATCTTCTGTTCAAACTACGGATCATCCTGCTAGCGCACGATCATGGTGCTTCGCTTCAGGGCCTTGCAATCACCTTTGTTTAAAAGGCATACCATAAAAAAAGACATCTTCATACTCTTTAGCATATAGTTTCTGAGGAGATACGAGCTTGACCTAGCTCACCCAGTGTGGGTATTCTATGTAACAAGGGTTCAGGGTGCAATTGTTTTTTTGAGCCCCGATCCCTGGGCGGTATTTAGTAAAGAATCGGGCTCTAAGAACCAACGGGCCTTTGAGCGTTAACGATCCGGGTTTAGGTATGGAGGCCCCATAGTGAAGATCCCTGTTTACCAGATCGACGCCTTTACAGGCTCTGTGTTTGGCGGCAATCCCGCAGCAGTGTGTCCGCTTGAACAGTGGCTGGACGACTCGCTGATGCAGGCAATCGCTCAAGAAAACAACCTTTCCGAGACGGCCTTTTTCGTTAAGGAGGAGGAAGACTACCGGATTCGCTGGTTTACTCCCCTTGCCGAGGTTGACCTCTGCGGTCATGCCACCTTGGCCTCCGGATTCGTGGTCTTCAACTACCTCGATTTGACGATAGGCCGGATCACCTTCCAATCGAGAAGCGGGCCGCTCAGGGTAGTTAGGGAGGAGGGTCTGCTCTCCATGGATTTCCCTTCTCAGCCACCCCGATCATGTTCACCACCCAGAGAGCTTCTCGATGGGCTGGGAGCAGAGCCGTTGGAAGCCTTATGTTCTGAGGATTATTTCATGGTGTTCGAAAGCGAACGCGATGTACGAGGGTTGATTCCAGACATGGGGACCCTCAAGAGATTGGACCTGCGAGGGGTGATCGTAACAGCGCCGGGAGACGAGGTGGACTTTGTGTCCCGATTTTTCGCCCCAGCACTAGGAATTGATGAAGATCCCGTGACTGGATCTGCCCATTGTGCCTTGACACCGTACTGGTCACGGAGGCTGGGTAAGGATAATCTACACGCTTATCAGGTCTCGAGGCGAGGCGGGGAGTTATTCTGTGCCGATCGTGGTGATAGAGTGATCATATCAGGCCGCGCAGTGAGGTATATGGAGGGTAGTATTACCATTGAGTCCTGATTCCCAAGGATGAAGGCCCATGTGCAATGAGGTACATGAGCTCTCCTGACATTGCCTTCAAAGGAGGGATGTACAATGGCAAAACACATCGGCATTGTGGCGTGCAGCGCAGAGGGAGCGGCGCTGTGTTACCGGACTATCTGTAAAGAAGCACCGAAAGAGATGGGCGAACACATGCATCCAGAGGTAACCATGCATACCTATCCGCTCTCCGACTACATGGTCCATATCAGGGCCGGGGACTGGGATAAGGTTGCGGAGCTCATGATTTCCTCGGCAGAGAAGGTGGCACGGGTTGGAGCCGATTTCGCGGTGTGCCCCGACAACACCATCCACCAGGCATTCGATATCGTGAAATCCAGATCAACGATTCCTTGGCTCCATATCGCTGAGGCAGTGGGGGAGGAGGCCAAAAGGAGGAAATTCAAACACCTCGGCATCCTGGGAACCAGGTATCTCATGGCGGGGCCCGTGTATCCCGATGCCCTCAAGACCTTTCATATCACCAGTGAGATCCCGGACCAGGACGACCAAGAGCATATCAACGAGATCATATTCACCGAGCTCGTAAACGGCCTGTTTCGCGAGAGATCACGGCTGTATTTCAAGGAGGTAATAGGAAAGCTCAGGGACCGCGGGTGTGATGCCGTGGTGCTCGGGTGCACGGAAATCCCCCTGATCGTAAACCCGGACGATTCTCAGCTCCCAACACTCGATTCCACGCGTTTGCTCGCGAGGGCAGCCCTACGGGAGGCCCTTGGGCAGGGATGATCAATCGCGCGATCTTGCCGACCGTTCGATGTATGGGTAACACCGGGGTTCTCCACGGTGGGAGGAGATCCTGGATGATCTGAGGAGGTTATATGATGGGACGTCCGGTTTTCTCTTTGTTGATCACAGCGACGCTCGTGATGTGCATGGGTCTTTTCAGCAGTTGTGAGAAGGCCGCCAGGGAACCATCTCAAGGTATTGGAGAGCTGGAGCTCTACACGTTTTCCCCTGATCGTCAGCATTTTTTGAGCAATGCCCAGCCCTTTACCTTGCCTCCCAGCACCTCACGCAGGGACGCGCTCGATCGTTTGGGCAGGCATCTCGCCGAGACCTATTTCCAAAGCACGTACACGGAAGAGATAACCAATATTCAGTTTGATGTAATGGGAATAGATGATATTGGCAATCCTTCCCTCCCCCTTCGAATAGCTACGGTGAATATGGTTGATCCTGGCGGGTACGCAATGAAGTACTTTTTTCAAGGATCTGGTGGCGGCCAGACAACCTTCTCTATCCTTGCTGCAACCTTTATGCAACCACACCTGGACACGCCCCTCATAGATGGTCTGGTTCTCCTCTATAACGGCGAGATGCTGCCGGAGCTTGATCACATCAATTTACGGGGAATCCTGACTCCAAGATTAGTGCGCCATGTTACGAAGCGGGCCATCAATGACAGCAAGAGGTAAATCCCCTCATACACTGATCTGCACGCAGAAGATAAAGGTATCCGTGGGCGAGGTGGTTTTCAGGTATTTGTTCGTAACTTCTCAATAAGTTCGAGTTCTGTCATTGCGAGCGTAGCGAAGCAATCTCAACTATCGCAACGAGATTGCCGCGTCGTGGAGTTTATCCTGAGCATAGCCGAAGGACTCCTCGCAATGACGGTACATGGCTACGGCATGCAATCAGACGAACTTATTGAGAAGTTACATTCATTTTACTACTGGGATCTCCTCCCGGAGGAGAGGAAACCGATTCTATCTCCAGGAGCAATATCAGAGCAAGATCATTGACGACATCTCGTATCCATGGTATATCTCGCCCACTTGAGTTAGAGGAGCGTTATAGATTGGCAAAGTATAGGTATTCAGGTTTTCACGGGTTTTTCTTTAACACGCACTCAGGCCAGGGAAATATCAGCCTGGGCAAGGAAGAGAAAGGGGGCTCATTATGAAAGGGGTTTTGATCAGGGCGATATGTGTGGTGATCGGTATGCTGGTAGGGATCTCTGCGGTTCCAGGTTTGGCTGCGGCAGAGGTCAAGGTGGGGACGATTTTTTGTTATACGGGGCCTCTCATGGAGTTTGGCCCCAATATTCGCAATGGAGCTGTTCTGGCTGAAAAACAGATGGATGAAGCCGGTTTCACGATTAAGCTCATCCATGAAGACGAGGAAACATCTCCCATTGCAGCCACAGATGCAGCCAAGAAGCTTGTGGAGATTGACCGTGTCCTTGCCATTGTGGGACCTATGACAACCCCTGGTGTCGTGTCGGTTGCAGAATCCGTCACCTGTGCGAGGGGTGTGCTTATCATCTCACCCTCTGCAACCGCACCTTTTATCTCTGTGCTCCCGGCAGACAAGGAGAAGGATGTGGTCTTTCGAACATGTCCATCTGATTCGTTGCAGGCTGTCGTCTCCGGTATCTTCGCATCCCGTCGCTACAAGACAGCCTCCATTTTCTATGTGAATAACCCATACGGCCAGGGGCTTGCCGAAACATTCACAAAATCCTTTACAAAACGAGGCGGTAAAGTACTTGCAACGATACCCCATGATGAAAAGCCGGCCGAATCCTATACGGCTGAGTTAAAGAGGGCCTTGAAGGATAATCCCCAGGTGCTGTGCGCCTTCAGCTGGGCGGGGAATGCAAAGATCTTTCTCAAGGAGGCGGTCGAGTTCTTTAACTATAAGAGCTTCCTGTTTTGTGATGGAACACGATCCCAGGATATCGTAAACTCTGTAGGGGCGAAAACCCTTGAGGGCCAGTACGGGACCGTCCCTGCTTCCGCAGTGGGTGAAGCTAATATTCTTTTTAATACCGATTACAAAGACCAATTTGGTGAACTTCCACCTTTGCCTTTCATCACCAACGCCTACGATGCCGTGGCCGTTATTGGTCTGGCTGCTTATGCTGCTGAGGTCAACGGGCTACCCATGACCTCAAAAAGCATTAGGGATAACCTCAGGAAGGTTGCCTGTCCCCCGGGGGAGATTATAAAACCGGGTGAATTCAAAAAGGCCTTTGCTTTGCTTAAAGCAGGCAAGGATATCAACTATGAAGGGGCATCCGGATCTAACGATTTCGATCATAACGGGGATGTTATTACTCCAATCGAGATATGGAAGTATTCGAAGGGTACCATCGTAACGGTCAGTGTCGAGCATGCCATACCCAAGGAGTAAGGCTTCAGGGTGACGATTCGCAACCGGCGGGGAAGGTAGGCTATCAAAGACCGACGTGGAGGGAAAAGACAAGGCCATGCCGCTGGTTGCATGCGAGGAGATTCCGAGCCCGGAGGCACCAGGGCTGGCTGATATAGACCGGCTCCATGGCCTTGGCTGGACCGATATCGACAGTATTGACGCTATCTTCCACGGTGCCGGCATGGTGCGCCACGGCATCATGTTCAAGGCCTTCCGGATGGATTGTAACTAGTCCAGGGGACCTGGATGAAGGCCAAATCCTTTAAACGGCTGGTCAATATTTATCCTCCCTTTCTGGGGGCCGGGGTCAGGGTGCGCTCGGTGTCGCCCGACTTTCGGCAGATCGAAGTCGAAATGCCCCTGCGCTGGTACAACCGCAACTATGTGGGGACTCATTTCGGCGGCAGCATTTACAGCATGGCCGATCCGTTCTACATGGTGATGTTGATACACGTCCTGGGGCCGGATTACATCATCTGGGACCAGGCCGCATCCATAGAATTTTTCAAGCCCGGAACAGGGACCATGCGCGCCAGGTTTTGTCTGACCGAAGCAGACCTGGAGGCCATTTACGCACATACGGCAGACGGCCGGAAATATTTGCCCGAGTTTAGCGTCGAGATTGTGGGCCCAGAAGGAGAACTGGTGGCGCGGGTCAAAAAGACCCTGTACATCCGGCGCAAGCATCAAGGCAAGGCCACTTGACCGCAGCGGGCCATGACATGGTAGCGGACAATCGTGCGGAGATCGCATACTGTTTCCAAGATGCTTCCTGCCGGGAAGAGCCTTCCCGGCTGAAGCCAAGCGTATCACACGTGGATGGGGAACTCCAAGATGCCGCGCTACGTCATGCCCTGAATATCCTAATTACCTTACCGCCGATAGTAGAAATCGCTCAGAATAGGTAACGTGATAGTTCCCTGCGACTTGATGCAGGGATATTTAGAAAGAAAGACCTGGAATCATGATTATCAAAACATCGAGCGGGAGATCCTTTGATACCGACAGGCATTTGACTGCCGCGGAAAGGCACATCGTTCAGAAGCTGTTCGCATGGGAGTCGCTGGTAACAAGCGTCGAGCAGTTCATCCAGAAAAAGGAGGATGCTCTCCTCAGGGGCTGGGAAGACTCTGGGCCGGTCACGGAAAGCGCGGTCCTGAAGTCTATCATTGATGACTTAGAGAAGAAGGTGGTTGCTCGTTTGGATGAAAAACCCCCATGAAAATTTCTCTAAAGGCTATCCGCACGAGAATGATCGGCATGAAATGCATGAGCGAGTGCAGCGTAACGGGCTCAATAGATTGCCGCAATGACTCCTTTCTTGTATCGTTCACTATACTTTGACTATCCGGCTTCCTCTTTGCTCTCTTCGATGAAGAACAAGAGGATCGTTGAAAGGGCTACCACGAGCGAGGCGAGGTAGAATAACGACTTAAGGCCGTAGAACTTGGCCATGTAGCCGCCCAGAGAGAGACCCACTGCGGATGAAAACCCGACAATCGCATTGAACTTTCCCACCGCCCTTCCCCTCTTTTCCCTCACCGTCAGATCCCCGAGCAGGGATGTGCTTATGGTGTCCACTACGCCGTTTGAGATGCCGAGTATTGCCTGGAGAAGATAGAGCTGGTAGGTCTCGTGGATTACCGTGTAGACGAGGAGGATAACCGCATCGGCGTATGCCGTGATTAAGAGAAAGGGCCTTCTGCCGAGCTTATCGGAGAAGCGGCCGGCAAAATACGAGGTAAGGGATTGAAGCAGCACCATGATGCTGAAGGCGATGCCGAGCTTCTCCATCCCGCCGCTCAATCTCTCCACATAAACCACATAAAAAGGGCCGATGAGCCCGAATATGATTGCCCAGATGGAGCTGACCGTGGTGAATATCCGGAGATTTCTGGCGCTTGATGGGCTCAACGGCTTTCAGCCTTCAGTCTGTACTGTATGTCCTGCTTGACCAATCTTTCAAGCGAGGCATCGAGATAGGGTTTCTGGCAGTCCACTCTGTCTATGCCGCCATCCCGCAGAAATGTCATGTACCTGCATCCCCCGAGACAGAGCGGCAGGTACTCGCACCTGGCGCAGTCCTCGTTTTTCCAGATGCCGAGCTTATAAGAATCCGTATAATCCTTTATACCTGTTTGAAGATCGCCCACCTCAAAGCCTTTCTTGCCGATAAAGCCCGGGCACTTGTAGATGACACCGTCAAAGTTCACCACATACGAATCTGTCATCTCTACCATGCACGTTATGGGCATAAGCGGCAGGGTGGTATATCCCCTCTTCAGGATCTCCTCTCTTAAGTGCGCGGAGGCATCCGATATCCACGGCTCGTTTACGGACATGCACCCGCCCCTGTACTCGGGCAGCGAGAGATCCTCATCGGGGGTTTTCATCACGGGATCGAACTTCACCATGCCAATCCTGTCAGGCGTAAGGCCCGCGCTTTCGAGATAATCGAGGAGCAGCGGAAATTTCTCATAGGTGGCCTTCTCGAAATTTCCCCCTATGCCGACCTTTACAAGGTCACAGGTTTCCTTGATGTTCCTTATGATGGTATCAAAGCTGCCGGCGCCTGACTTGAAGGGACGGTATCGGTTGTGTACCTCCGCAGGGCCGTCCAGGGTTATCTTCACGCTTTGAAGGCCGAGCGGCACAAGCTCTTGTGCTGCTTTCCCGGTAAAAAGGGAACCGTTGGTGACAAGGGTGAAGCTGTAGGATGCCCCCCTGCGTTCAGCGAAGGACTTCAGGGCCCGGGAGATATACGTAATGAGCCATGTGCTCAAAAGCGGCTCTCCCCCATAGAAATCTACGAGGAGGGTATTTTTATTCTCCGGAAAATGATCCTTGATGAAGCCTATGAGCAGATCCGCCGTCTCATTTGACATGTAGAGGCTGCCTTTCATCTTCCCTTCGTAGCAGTACACGCAGGAGAAGTTGCAATCCAGGTTGAGGACGACCATCAGGCTTAAGCCTGGATTCATTTCATTGACCTCATCAAAGAAGCCGAAGACGGCCCGCCTTTCCTCCTCCCTGTCGGGAACTATCATCCCGAGCCTTAAAAGGAGTGCCTCATCAGAGGGGGAAAGCGTGCCTTCTTCTATGGCCTTATAGGTTTCTTTTGTAATGAGGATCTTCGAGGCCTTCTTGGTGGAGAAAAGAAGCAGATGGCCGGGTTTTTCATCGAAGGGATATACCTTGAGATATTGAGAGGGCTGCATAGAAGTGAGAGGTAATTTCAAAAAAGAAAAAAGGGAGCGATTGCTCCCTTTTTTCTTTTGTTATTATCTGAAAGCAGTGAATGGACCACGACAGCAGAGACTCCTGGGACCTGCCATGTGTTCCACATCGGCGCCCTCGTCGAGCACCACTATCTCTTGTCTCTTTTCCTTTTCCATACGCCCCTCCTTTAGGTTAAAGGTTAACAACGTATAAAAATCGCTCCGCGATTTTATAGAACATCCCGCAAGCGGGGCTTCAAAAGGAATTGTTCTACTACCAAGTTCCCTGTAAAAGACCTTTATAAAATTTTTTAGCACAGACTATCTTAAAAATCCACTATTAAAAACCGACCCGTATCCCTGCCTCCACCCATCTCTTGGGGTTTTTTATGTCACCGAATGTATACTGTGAGCCGTTAAAGAGGTTATGGGCCGTAAGAAAGAGCTTCGCCGAGGTCTTTTCTCGGGATGAAATTATCTTATTAAGGTTAAGGTCCCAGATGAAATCGTCGTAGCTTGCCTTATAGGCTGGATCGAGGTCCCACCAAACGTAGCTGCCAAAGAGCTGGGCCGTGAAGGATTTTCTGTTTTCATAGTTGAGACCTGCCTTATAGGAGTGCATTTTATCAGATCCTTCCTCCTTGGCAGGATGAAAGTCTACATAAGCAAACCCTGCAAGGAGAGAGAGGTTATGGATTGGGATCGTCTCGGCCTCGATCTCGAGCCCCTGGCGCCTGATATCCCCTCTGTTGACGTATATGTCGTTGAATGCGGGCGGACCTCCCCCGAAGGGCTCTATGAGCAGGGCATCCTCCACCTCGTGGTGAAAAACCGTGCCCTTTACCCACAGATACCTGAGGGCGGCAGATTCCACCCCTGCCTGGTA
>Ga0307427_1001509_pt1 | contig 11933 bp, 11 predicted proteins | sample SalMarWE160190MG_FD_202162 | JGI IMG/M metagenome (GOLD analysis project Ga0307427, IMG submission 202162) | Salt marsh sediment microbial communities from the Plum Island Ecosystem LTER, Massachusetts, United States - WE1603-190 | ecosystem: Environmental > Aquatic > Marine > Intertidal zone >... | reverse complement strand
GCGAGATGAGATCATTTACGGCCTGCTCAGCCTCCCGAAGACAGGGCTGATCTGCACTGCAAACAGCACGCACCCCCTGGCAGTGATGGACGAACGTGTAAGGTCCCGGCTGAATCCGCTCATCATTGAACTGCCACCTTACTCCCAAGAGGAGTTGGAGGCCATTCTGGCGGACCGAGCCAACCGCGCGCTTGCCCCCGGTTCGTGGTCGCCATCGGTCATCAGGCAGCTCGCCCAATCTGTCCACGGGGATGCGCGTATGGCTATCCAGACGCTACGGCGTGCCGCAGCTGCCGCGGAAGAAGCCGGACGCGATAAGATCGACAAGCGGTTGGTCTCCCAGATCCTGAGACCTTGGCACAAGATTCTCCAGGAGCAGCGCCATGCAAGTCTGACGGAGGACGAACGTGCCATCGTACAACTGGCCGCTCAACACGCTCCCCTCGGAACAACGAGGCTCAGGCAACTGTATGCCGCGCACTGCCGCAACACAGGACGACAACCGGTGGCGCGACGGACTTTCTCCAAGTACGTCAGCCGGCTGGCGGCCGCAGGGCTGCTGAACATGGCATCGAGGCCGACGACTCCAGGCGGTCGGCTTGTCCGAGCGGTCGCGGCCTAGCGATGGGCAAGTTCGGCCTCGACCTGGCTCCTCCTGTTTTCACTGCCACACCCCTTGAGTATGCGATCCTCCAGGTCCGGTCGAATGCCCACACGCGCCGCTCCATGCTTGTATCGCTTGGCGAACAGCGGCCGTTTCCTGTCTGATTGGAGCATTCGGTTCACCAAGTTCTTCGCCGCGCTCGGCGTGATGTCAAGTTGCTCGGCGATCTCCCGGTAGGACAAGAACCCCGACTGAAAACACAACTCGAAGACGCGCCGCTCCTGGCTGGTGAGGGACTTCACTATCGCTGACGGCGATGGCATCGTCTGGTTCGAATCATTCGCTTTCACTCCCGCATCAACCGGCTCCTTCGCACCCGCCGACTCAGCCAGCCGGAGCAACAGGAGCCGCTTCATCTCGGCCAGCAACTCCCCCAAGTTCCCAGGAACGCGCCGAATCAGTTCGCCTGTGTCCCCCTGGATAGCCTCAAGCCTTTGCTCAATCCGCCCCAGCCGCCCGGTTGAATCAATCGACTCAGATGGCCCGTTCGACTCGGCCGACCGTCGGCACAGGTCCTCCACCTCCCGCTGGAGTTCCCGAGCCAGCCGCGCGACCTCCTCAGCCAGCCGTTCCATGTAATACTAACCCCCTCCCCGTGATTTGATCCAGATTTTGTGAGAGAATCCTGGCGGCCGGATGGCCGGAAAGGACTCTCGATGAAGAAGCGACACAGTGCGGAGCAGATCGTGGGGAAGCTGCGTCAGGCGGACGTGGCGTTGGGCAAAGGGTTGAAGGTGCCGGAGGTTTGCAGGCAGTTGGGCATCAGTGAGCAGACCTACTACCGGTGGCGACAGAAGTACGGCGGGATGGCCCCGGAGGTGGCCAGGCAGCTGAAGGCCCTCGAGAAGGAGAACGGGCGGCTGAAACGGGTGGTGGCCGACCAGGCCCTGGACATCCAGATCCTCAAGGAGGCAGCCCGCCCAAATTGGTAGACCCCGAGCGGCGTCGGAGGACGGTTGAGACGGTCCGTGGTCGCTTGGGGTATGATCGGGTATCGGAGCGTCGTGCGTGCCGCGCGTTGGGCCAACCGCGAAGCACGCAGCGGTATCGTCCGAGGCGGCCGGACGCGGACCGCCGCCTGATCGAGGAGCTGCGTCGGCTGGTGGCGTCCTATCCGCGGTACGGCAGCGAGCGTGTGCACGAGTTGCTGGTGGGCACGGGCTGGCGTGTGAACTTCAAGCGGGTGCACCGACTATGGAAGCAGGAGCACCTGCAGGTGCCCCGGAAACAGCGGAAACGCCGTCGTTTGCCCGGAAACAGCGAAAACAGCTGCATCCGCCACAAAGCGATGCATCGCAACCACGTGTGGAGCTACGACTTCCTGGCGGACCGCACGGAGGACGGGCGGCAATTGAAGCTGCTGGTGGTGATCGACGAGTTCACGCGGGAATGCCTGGCGATCGAGGTGGGCCGGACGTTCACGGCCCGGGACGTGATGCTGACCTTGCAGTATCTGTTCGCGGTGCGGGGTGCGCCGGAGCACGTCCGCAGCGACAACGGACCGGAATTCGTGGCGAAGAAGATTCGGCGCTGGCTGGACCGGGCCTCGGTAGGTACGCTGTACATCCAGAAGGCGAGCCCCTGGGAGAACGGGTACGTGGAGTCGTTCAACGGCAAGCTGCGGGATGAACTGCTGAACGGGGAGTTGTTCCTGAGCCTCTCGGAGGCGCGGTACGTTCTGGACGAATGGCTGCTGGAGTACAACCATCGTCGGCCGCACAGCGGGATCGGTTGGCAGACGCCCGCGGCGTTCGCGGCCACCTTGGAAGGCAAGCCTGCCGAGGTGTTCTCGGCGGCAACGCCGGCTGGTCCTTCGGTCGGGGCTCCGCCCCTCCCTCCGGCACAGCCGGTGAACTCTCATCACCCGATTCTCTCATGATGCCTGGTACAAGAATCGGGAAGGGGTCAGCATCTGCTGAGGAAGGGCTTCGCCTTCTGTTGCGGGGATGCACGGAGTCTCGAGAGAGAGCGGATCTGGCCATGGCGTTCCTGGAGAAGGCCATTTGTTGCAGCTCGACTTCCCTCATCAGGGGCTGTCTCTTGGTCGCGGCTGAAGCACTGTTGAGCGGGGATGACGAAAGTGACCCAGTGGCTGAGCAGTTGCTTGGTTTCGCAGACTCCCTGGAGGATGGAGAGATAAGGCTGGAGTCCATCATACTCCTGGCGGACGTGCTTTCGGAACGCGGTCTGCCTCAACTCGCCCTGCGAGCGGTCGAGACGGCATTGGGGCAACTCGAGGCCGCTGGTCCATTGACTTTCATCGACGCGGTGAGAACGGCGGCTGATGTGATCGGTCGAGCCAGCTCGCAACGAGATGCCGGGCGACTGTACGAGGCCCTGGTGAGGCACGTCGAGGCCTACGAACCGGTGTTTGACTTCTTCAGAGCGGAAGCTCTTGCGGCCACGGCGCGCGGTCTTGCAGACCTCCCGGTGAGTCCGGAAAGCCATCGGCTTAGAGACACCGTCCAGTCCGCTGCAGCGGGGCTTGCCCATCCGCTCTTTCGGGACTACGTTCGCGTCTCGCTTGTCGGCGCCGACTGTCAGCTCGGTAGGCATGAGGACGCGGCCCGCGGGGTCGACTCGGTGGAAGACCCTCTCTGCAGGACTTGGGCGCTCGCCCTGACTCTTGGCTCGGCGCTCCGCGTGGGCGCGGCAACAACCCCGGCCGTCAGGCGGCTGGCGGAGGACGGCGGCCGAAGCAGCCTGCCTCCGGCGCAGCTGCTACTCCGCTTGGCCAAGGAGGTCGTCAGTCTCGCCAGCGGGCCGGTGTTCGCGCCAGTGGCAGCAGGAGCCGACGAGGCCGAGGGCGAAAAGACAGGTTACCCGAGGCTCTGCGCATTGGCCATCGCCGACATTGCTTCATCTCTTGCGGGGCTGGAGGGCCTGACGGAGAACGATACCCAGACGCTTGGCGATCTGATGGAAGGAGTTGCTCGTTCTGTAACTGAGATTCCACTGAAGTGGGGCTTCTTTGCCTATGAAGCCGCGTCCGGTTTCCTAAGGCAAGCTGAGCTCATACGTTCTCGGAGGCCCCGTGGCGCTGTGCTATCGGCGGCGCTTGACGTGGTCTCCCAGTTGCGGGAGCCCTATCGCTGGACGTTCCTGCAGGAGCTCGTTGTGGCGCTAGTGCGCACCGGTGACCGAGAACTTCTGGATGCAGTCGTTGGCGCGCTGCCCGAATACGCGCGGACAGCAGACCAGTGGGACGGAGTACTCGGTGTCTTGACCGCCATTCGCGGTGAAGTCAACCCGCCGGAGCGCCGAGATGTTCTGAGTCGTTTCGTAGACCAAGTGGCAGAGCTTGAGGGCTTTCAGCGCTCACGTCGTGCGCAGGACCTCATCGTAGCAATCCCACAGATGCTGGACGGCCAAGAGGCCGAGGAACTGCTGTCACGAGTTGGCGGACTTTGTGAGGGGGAAGACCCCGCGGTTCTGTACAGAAAGCCTCTCGTTGCGATGATCGAAGCGTATGCCCAGCTTGGGCTCTGGGAGCAGGCCAGGCTCTATGCAGAAGGTCTGCGCGATGATGCTCGGCCGCACGCACTGACGCGCTTGGGATTCCTTCTCGACGCCGAAGGTCGTTCTGCGGAAGCACGAGCCCTCTACGTGGAGGCCTTGGAGACGATCGGTGATCCAGGAGAGCCTCGGCGGCGTTCACAGGTACATGCTGCCCTTGCTGGCGCGTTCGCCCAGCTGGGCGGACTCCGGACAGCATTCGAAGAAATGGACAGAATCCCAGAACCGTACTACCTCGCCGCGGCACTGACAGACGTCTGTCAGCATGCCAGCCCTTTCCCGACAGACTCCGCAGAGCTCAAGGAGGGGCTATCTCTCGTGGACGCGGTGTTGCGCCAGCTCACCGACCCTTGCGATCAGATGACGGGACTTGCAGCCAAGGCGCGCTTTCTCAAGAGGGCTGGCCTGGCGGAGGAGTCGCGGGAGGCCATCGCAGGGGTACTCGGCATCATGATCAACCTGGCTAAGCAGACAGACGGCGATGGCGCCTTCCGTCTGGCCCGTCTTACCACGTGGTTTCGCGATCTGTTGGTAGAAAGCGACGATGCTCCCGTGCTGAAGGTCTGGTATAACGCAGGAGTGATCATCTATAAGCGCTTCGGTTATATCAACCTGCTGGAGAATATGGCGGAGGTTCTTGGTCCAAGCGCCATAGCACGTAACGAATGGCTCGTCCCGCGCATGTTGGACGTGCTCCGCCACAGCGGAGGAGGATCGCTGGCCAGGGGGCTGATGTGGGGCCTCTCTTCACTGCTTCGAACGGTGAGGAAGAAGGAGCCATCTGTTGCGTACTGGGAGCAATTCATCGCAGTCTTGCCCGCCTTGAAGCTGGCTTACGGCGCAGGTGGGATCGAGCGTGTATTCGAGCGTCTCCCTGCCTCTCTTCTTGAATCCGCCGTCGGCGGCGAGATGATGCGCCTGTTGCGCCGTCTGTGTGGCGCCATCTGGGTAGCTGGGCGGCCCTCGCGGCCGGCCTCCGAAGTCCGCCGAGGCGTGCATGCGGTGGTGCGCATGATAGTGGAGAAGCCCGGCCTCGAGCAGAAGGACCTCGCACTGAGGGAGATCCTCGCGGCCCTGCGGCCATCGCGAGAGCATCCCTGGACAGCAGCTGCCGTAGCAGAGGGGCTCGCACGCCTCGGGCAAGAGCAAGACGCCGCTTCGCTCTTTAAGTCAGCCATGGAGCTGTCGGACGAGATAGAGGAGGGTTTCCTTCGGGACGTGGAGCAGTCTGAGCTTGCTGTGGTCATGGCCAGGTCTGGCTTCTCGTCAGGCCTGCGACCGCTACTCGAGAGGCTAAGGGGCGCAAGCGGTCTGTTCTCCGAGCAGGTGAGGAAGAACGTGGCTATTGCGCTTCTGTACTGCGACGAGGTTGACGCCGCGATCTCGCTTGCCAGAGAGGGCTGCTGCGGAGAGGGGAGGGCCGCAGTGGAAGCGGAGCTGTTGGTGAACATGATTTCGAGGCGCGCCGGCGGCGATGCTTGGCTAAGGGGCGGCCGTGCCGTCCCGGAGCGGCAGGTCACTGACGAAAGCATGGAGTTGCCGTCCCACGACATCCACAAGCATCTTGCGGCGATTCAGGAGGCTCCCGAAGGCCCCGAACGAGATGAGTGTCTGTTCAGAGTGGCGACTGCATTGCGCAGACTCCCGCTGCCGCAGGCAACAGCGTGGCTGGCTTGCCTCCCGACCTTCTCCGGAGACGACGAAGTCTGGGAGGCTCTCTGCAGTGACTACGACTATGGTCCCGGCGCCGTCCGTGGAATCCTAAGCGCTGTCCCGCACGCTGAAACAGAAAGCAGCTTATTGCGGGACCTTTCGAATCTCGGCGGTACGCTCGTGGGCGGAAGGCTCCGGCTGCATCTTTGCGCTCACGCGGTCCTGGATGCGAATTGCTTCGCTGAAGTCCTCTGTGACACGCTCAGAAACTGCACGGATGCCGAGGTTCTCCGAGAAGCTCAACGAGCCGTATTGGCGATCGAAGCCGGCAGGGACGTGTCAGAAAGGAAACGTGTCCTGCAACGCGCGCCGATGTCGGTTGCGGAGAGGAGTCACGACGTCCGAGCCGAGAACGGTGGGCCTGCTGGGCGCCCAGAGTCCTCTGCCATCACAGTACTGCAAACTAGGCAGCCAGCAGCCCTCGAAGACCATCGCCAGGATGAACTGGAGAGGCTTCTTCGCGAAATAGAGAAAGCGACGAAGGTCGAGAGAAGTGACCCATTCCATCATATCGTTGGGAAGAGCCTTGCAATCAGAGGGGTGCTGGATGATGTCGCAAGGCTGGGTGATAGCGATGCTATTGCTCTGATAACGGGTGAGACGGGCGTCGGCAAGGAGGTCGTCGCTCGAGCCATCTGGGCAAACAGCAACCGCGGCGGGGAACCCTTCATCGTTGCCAACGTGGGGGGCACCAGCAACACGCAGATGGCGGAGGACGAGTTGTTTGGCCACGTCAAAGGTGCTTTCACCGGAGCTAACCGCGCTAAGGAAGGCAAATTCGCGCTCGCTGACGGTGGAACGCTTTTCCTCGACGAGATCGGCGAACTGGATGTCAGGTGCCAGGTGAATCTGCTGCGCGTTCTCCAAGAGCGCGAATACCAACCGATCGGCGGAATGGACTGGATTCCGGTCGACGCGCGGGTCATTGCCGCCACGAACAGGGACCTGAGGGAAGCCGTTGAGCAGGGCACGTTCCGGGGGGATCTCCTTTGGCGGCTCGTTGTGTACCCTATTCACATTCCTCCCTTGCGCGAGCGCAAGGAGGACATCCCCCTATTGGCGGCGCACTTCCTTGCCCGTCACTGTAAAGACGTTGGGCGCCCAACAGCCTCCCTCTCCGACGCAGCGCTGAAGAAACTGCTTCTGTACGATTGGCCCGGTAACGTGCGGGAACTCGAGAACTGTATCCAGAGAGCGCTTCTTCGGACCCGAAGCAACACCATTGAGCCTTCAGATCTGGTTCTCACAGGAATGTCGGCAACTGACAGCGTGCCGTCTCCTGAAGTCCGCGAGAGAAAGACGCTGGTTGATGCTCTGCAATCATCCTTTACCGTTGGCGAGGCAATCCGCAATCTGGGATTGCCTAGGTCCACCTTCTACGACAAGCTCGAGAAGCACGGCCTGCGGGGCAGAGCCCGACAGATGCTAAGGCGGTCCAGCTAGGTACCTCGCCACTTCCTCGGACACCTCTTCTGCCGAGCTCCGGATAACCTGGTCAGCTACAACGTCGAGGGCAAGGGGTGCCTCTCTACCGAACTTGCCGTCCTCGTCAACAGATAGGTCGTACGGCAAGAAGCTGCCCATGTTCAGGGCCCGTGCTTCGTATTCGCCGGACCAGCGGATCTCTGTAGACAGCTTGTGCGTGTCGACAACGAGCAGCACGGGGGAGTCGCCGTAGAAAGCAGCTCTTTGGGCTGCGTAGGACATTGCGGTGAGAGGCCCTTCCGTCAGATGGACTTGCTTCTCGCCGCCATGTGCGAATTCTTCTCGGCTCTGAAGCGTCTCGCGCAGGTACCTCTTCCCCGTCCCCGTGTACAACACCCTCGGTGGATCCAAGTCTTCGTCCGGGTGCCGCCCGCCCGCAGTTGTTGCTACCATGCAGTAGTCTTGACCGAAGACTTTATAAAGCTTTCGGTGTCCGGATTGTCCGGGCATCTGTCCACCGGTCGGAGCTTCTCCGGTCCACCTGTCCGCCGATCTGCGCACACCATCAGTTATAAGTCCTTGGCCCAGCGCCTCTTGGGTATCCGCCCATCGACCGGCCATGTTTGGCATGCCCCTTGCTCTGTCCACGGTGGTGCCAAGGAAGCCGCAAAGCCCAAACCGTCACGGAGCCGGCAATGCGGGCTCGGGGGCCCAGCCGGCGGTGGCCCCAATCAACAGCAATACCGGCAACAGGCGGAGGCGCCGGGGCCCGTCCGGACGGGCCCGGCGCCGGACTTCTCGCTCAAGTGATTAGATACCACCGACGTGGTCGGTAGCCGGGCCCAGTTGTCCCGACCACGCTATACGAAACGCCCAGTTGAACGCGCCCGAGATAGCACAGTGAAGACGGTCAAATGAGTAACCGCGACGCGACAACGGAAACAGTCGGCCCGGAGCGTGAGGATGGTGACAGCCGCCACGCCTTCCTACCCGTGGCGGGCACACCACCCTCAGCCACTTCGACGCCATCCTGCCGCCATTGCCGCCACAACAACGGTTCCTGCGTCCAGTTGTGCGACGAGGTCAGGGGCATCCTCCCGAATGACCGGACGGGCGCCGGCCGTCGGGAATACACCAACGAACTCGACCTCGAGAGCCACGAGAAACCCGTCCCGGTGCCGCTCACCCGCGACTTCAGTCGGTTGCTGGAGGAGCCGCACCTCTTTACGCCACGGCAACTCGCGGCCCTGCGATTGACGCACCTGGGGGCGACCAGAGCCGAGATCTGCAGGACCCTGGGAGTTACCAGCGGTCGGGTGTCACAGCTCGTCGGTGCGGCGATCCGTCGCTACGAGGCTTTTCAGGCCCGCATGCGGGCGGCCGTGGCCAAGGAACTGAATGGCTCAATCAGGCCTAGCGAGGAGGAGAACGGGGCGCGAGGCGGTGGCCGCGGGCTCTAAATCCCCATGAAGCCGGCTAAACCCCTCTTCATACGAGCCCATATGTGCGGAAGGGGGCGGAAAGGCAGGTAGATGGTATGGCAAAAGACACCCCAGGCAAGAGGAGTCCGGCCGCGCAGGTCGACGCGCTTCTTGAAAAAGCCGCCGCGGCCGAGGCTCGCGGCGACTTGGGGAGAGCCGAAACGCTCTTTCAGATGGCGCTCTTCCTGGAGGCGACGTTTAGACCTGACGTGCACAAGCGGACAGCCTACATCGCCAGCGTGGGGCCGCTATATCCGAGGGAGAACGCTACCCAGCAGCGCGGCGGTAACGACGAATGCTTTCGGCGGCCGGTCCTGGGCGGCCGGGATGGCCGAGTCGTGCCTTTGCAGGGATGGGGAACGGGGGGACAGGCCGTGTGCCGGGGCCTCATCGTGCCCCTGCGGGCGACCGCCCGTCTCAGGAACGACGCTCGGCAGACCGGCAACAGGGCCCGGGAGAATGTCGCGGAGCATCTTCTGACCGCCACGGAGCTTGAGGCCGGGCCTCAAAACGTCAGCGCCTTCGGAGGGACCTATGAGACCTCCAATCCGGCCGGGCGCCCAGCCGGCGGTGGCGCCGCAATGGGAATAACACCGGCAGCGACATAGGCGCCGGGCACCGGCCGGCCCAGTGCCCGGCGCCGGAACTTCTCGCAAACAGGGACCAGCGCTCCCAGAGGTGGCGCTACGGACGCTGGGAGCGGCTGGGTACAGCTCCGAAGACCATCCCTCGGACCGCAAGTGAAAGGAGGCTGAAACGTGATCGAGCGAACAGTCATTGTGGTGAACGGCATGACGGGTCAGGAGAACCACGTCAAAGTCAGGGACGGCGCCACGCCGAAGGACGTTCTCAGGCAGCTCAACCTAGGCGGCTACAACCTTGCGCGGGTGCGGGACCGAAAGCTCCTGCCACGGGATCTGGACATCTCACGAAACATGCGTGACCGGGAGCGCCTGTTCGCCTTCGCGCCGATGGAGGTCGGAGGCAACGCATGAGCGGCCTACTCGCGTGGTTGTTCGGCAACCCACGCCCGCACAACCCGGCGCAAACCCGGCGCAAAGCGGGGACGGGGCGCACCACTGGTGTATCGCGGGTGCGCCCCGGATCCCCGCCCACCGCGAAGACGGGAAACCGGCCGGCGCCTGGCACTCCGACGAAGCCACGACGCACAACACAACCGCAGCCCCGTGCAACCGTGCTGCAGCAGGGGTCGTGTCGCCCGGCCGTGCCGTATTGGCAACTTCGAGGGTGGCGTCGGGTGTCGAGCAACGTGTACCTCGGCTACTACAAGACCCGGCTCGGCAGGCGACACGGTGTCATCAAGTGGAACGACGAGTACGACTTTGGCTTCTACGTCCACGACGTTCCCGTAGCCATTCTGAATGGCCCTCACGGGGCCTGCTTCGAGGAGGTGAAGCCGGGCAAGTTCCGCGTCCACTTCGCACAGTTCCCCAAGGACCTGAATTCGGGGATCTTTTACGTCGAAACCTTGCTCCAGGAGGCCTTTGAGAATGGATGATCTGCATGAACGTACGCTCGCCATATCCGTGTTTGGCCGCGAACTGCTTGCGTTTCGTGTACGCCGCACATGTCAACGGATGCCGGAGAGACGGAAGGTCGCACACGCACAGGTGCGTCGCGTTCGCCGCCTGCGTCCCCGCGGAGATGACCAACCCCTGTTCCTGGTCAGCAGCCTTCTGCTTCACGACTGTCTTGGGGTGCTGACGGCGTCGAAGAAGGAGAACCTGCACGCCGTCACCGGGATCGTGTCGGGCAGGCGAAGGATACTGGAGCGCATCGTCCCTTTGCGGTTGAGTCATCAGGGCGTGGGCGGCGCAGCGGCCGCCAACGATTCCCTCGCCGCGGAACTCATACGCCTTCACGCCTTCGGGATGCTGCCGCTGGCGTACTTCCACAGTCACCCGGGCCGGGGCATCGGGGCGACGGCGCCAAGCGGCACCGACCTGAAGACCCAGAAGACCATGGAACAGTCCGGCAGCGAAATCATCGGGGGCATTTTCTCCCGAGACGGCGTAGTCCGGTTCTACGGCGCTGGATGGGAACCGCGCGTCCGCGTCCTGGGCAAGCGTATCGAGGAGGTTCAGAAGAATGTTTACAGACTCCTTCCCGAAGAAGACGTACAGGCGTAAACCGCTGCGGGTCCGATGCCACGGCGGCGGCGTGTCGAACCGTCAGGAGAAGATCCCGGGCTTCTCGCAGGCCGCGCTGTCGAGGACGACGGTGCTGGCGGCCGGTGGCGGCGGGTTGATGTCGGCCGCCTGTGAAGGTCTGGTCCGCAAGGGTATAGGGCACCTCGTCCTCTGCGACCCCGACACGGTGGAGCCGTCCAACCTGAACCGCCAGAAGTTCTACAAGCGGGACCTGTGGAAGAACAAGGCCGTGCGGCTGGCGCGGAACCTGGCGGACGAGGCCTTCCTGGGCACGCGCGTCACCGGCATCGGCCTGAAGGTCATGGAGGCCGTCCGCGCCGACGAGGTGCCGCCAGCCGACGTGATCATCAGCGGCGTCGACGACGAACTGGCGCGGGAGGAACTCGCGGAGTACGCCCTGAAGGGGGGCATCCCGCTCGTCACGATGGCCGTCAGCACCAACGGCGACAACGGGTACGTCCAGATTCAGAAGCCGGGTGAGGCCTGCTGGGGGTGTGCGTTCCCCCGTGAGCGGCGGCTGCGGGACGACCTGGCCAACTACCGGGCCCCGTGCCCGGGCACGCCCGCGATCAAGGATATCCTGATGCTGGTCGGCGGGGCGGCGACCTACGCGGTGGATACGTTGCTCATGGACCGGCCCGTCGCGTGGAACTACCGCGAGTTTCACCTCGCCGGCTTCATGCCGGACGTCGTGGAGCGCCTCGAGCGTCGACCCCGTTGTCACCTGTGCGGTTCACATGAGCCGGACGGGCCCGCTGGTGCATCGGCCAATAGGCGTGGTTCCTGAGAAATCGAGTTCCACGTCGATCCATACGAACCTCGGTCAGAGAAGGAGGCCAGATCCAATGGAGATCCTGCTCTGGTTGGCGTTGATCCTGCGGCTCCTCTATCGCGCGCTTCCGTACGTCCTCGGCGTCCTGGGGGCCCTCCTGGTGGTGGGCTTCGGGGCAGCGTACATTCCCG
>Ga0307427_1001508_pt1 | contig 11933 bp, 11 predicted proteins | sample SalMarWE160190MG_FD_202162 | JGI IMG/M metagenome (GOLD analysis project Ga0307427, IMG submission 202162) | Salt marsh sediment microbial communities from the Plum Island Ecosystem LTER, Massachusetts, United States - WE1603-190 | ecosystem: Environmental > Aquatic > Marine > Intertidal zone >... | reverse complement strand
ATTCTCCCACCAGATTGGTTGGAGAAGATTGTAAGATGCTTTGAAACAAATGCAGAACTCGTGGGAGTCTATGGGAAGATCCTCTTCAAAGGACGACAAGGATGGGCTCTATGCATCTCGGAATTCCTCTTTACACTCTTCCTCAAATTGAACCAGCTCCTGCGGCGACCAAGCTTCTGTGGCCCCAACTTTGCTGTTCTCAACAAGGCTTTCCAGCACGTCAATGGCTTCAAGGACGGAGATTATTTCTACACTGTCTCCGAGGATTTACAACTGGCGATGAAGTTGAGAAAAGAAGGAGAAATCTCGTTTCATAGAGACCTAGCAGCCTACACATCTCCACGAAGGCTTAACGAAGGAGCGCTCTACTACATATGGAGACATACGAAGAACTACTGCTCGATTGCTTGGCTGGGAAGAGTGAAATAGGATGGTCAATTTCCTGCTAAAATTCGCTGGCTTTGTTGGCTTCCTCCCGATGAAGCTCATCGCCGTGCTTGTCATACTAAAGGTCCACGGAAGGGAGCACATCCCACAAGGCGGTTGCATCCTTTGCCCAACACATATGGGCGATCTCGATGCTTATTTCATCCGCCGCTCTTTACACAATAATCCACATTTTGATAAATGGAATCGTTACCTATACCGCTTAGAGTCTGGTCCATGGGCACATCGGCTTTTCTTGACTTGGTGGGGTGGATGGATCCTCGAAGATACAGGGAAAAACCTAAAGCCCTTGCGCGGGGCCTTACAGTGGTTAGAACAGGAGCGCCCTGTAACCATCTTCCCCGAAGGATACCGCCATGGTGAAAGTACCTTCTACCAGGGAGCAGCTTTCCTTGCCTGCCGGTCGGATAAACCGCTTCTTCCCCTGGTAATTGACCGGGGGGTCTTCGTCGCAGAGGGAACACCGTTTTATGTCTTCCCATTTCTCGTCCTTTGGCGGTACCTCCGGCGAGCACGTCAAGTAACCTTAAGGTTTTGTGAACCACTCCACCCTGACCTTGAACGGTATCATCATGAAGGACACAGATACCTAGAGTGTCTAACCAAGCAACTGGTCAAGCAAATAACAAAGGAAGAACCTCGCACATCACGCCAAGATCGCAGAGAGAAGCAAGAATGAGGCAAGAAATCTCATGTTGACCTATACGATACGCCGACTGATAAGCTTGGCCATTTCTCTTGTCCTCATCTCACTTCTGATCTTCACAGTAATGCGAATCATTCCAGGCGATCCAGCCCAGATGATGCTCGGAACCGAAGCGGAGCCAGAGACTCTCGAAATTCTACGTGACAAGCTCGGGCTTGATGAACCACTCATCGTTCAATACCTCTCCTGGGCGCGAGGGGTACTAACCGGTAACCTTGGCGACTCCCTAAGATACAACGTGCCAATCTCAGCGCTGATCTCTTCCCGCTTACTTGTGACGGCACCGCTCGCTGGGATTGCCATTCTTCTTTCAATCTTCCTCGGCGTGCCAACAGGCCTGTATGCCGGTACCCATCGCAACCAAATGGGGGATTATGGTGTGATGATCTTCTCTCAGATTGGCCTGGCTGTACCTGCTTTCTGGTTTGGCATCCTTCTCATGCTAATATTCGCTGTCCAACTGCACTGGTTCCCCGCGGGGGGGTTCATCCCGTGGACAAGAAGCGTATCCGGAGCATTCAAATCGCTCGTATTGCCCGCCATAGCATTGGGAATTATTCGTGCGGCGGTAATTGCCAGACTGAGCCGTTCTGCACTCCTTGAGGTACTTCACCAAGATTACATCCGAACAGCACGTAGTAAGGGGCTTGTGGAACATATCATTCTTTACAAGCATGCTTTACGTAATGCCCTTATCCCCATTATTACGATCGTTGGCATGCAGTTCGCTGCTTTGCTTGCTGGAACAATCATCATCGAAAATGTCTTCTATTTGCCTGGCTTGGGCAGATTGGCCTTCCAGGCAATCAGCCAACGTGATTTCCCCGTAGTTCAGGACATTGTTCTGCTCATAGCTGTGATGGTTGTGGGAATGAACCTGCTGGTTGATCTGACCTATGTGCTTTTGGATCCGAGGATACGATTGGAGTAATGATGTGGCCTCACTTTTTCCACTACGCAAGGCAAAACGTGAGCTTCATGATCGGCTTCGTGTTAATTGTCCTGCTGTTAATAACGGCAATCGTCACTGAGTTTTATACTCCGTACGACCCGATCAAGATGAGGATTCCCCATCGAATGGAGACACCCAGTAAGAACCACCTGCTTGGAACTGATCAGTACGGTCGAGATGTACTAAGCCGAATCATGCAAGGATCACAGACTTCAATCCTTGTTGGAGTGATCGCGGTAGGAATTGGCATGGTATTTGGCATAACCCTGGGTGTATGGAGTGGGCTTGCTGGGGGCTGGTGGGATGAGACAATCATGCGCCTTATGGATGTTCTATATGCTTTCCCTGCTGTACTCAACGCAATTCTCTTATCGTCCTTGCTCGGACCTGGAATCATGAATAGCATGATGGCAATTGGAGTCTATAACATCCCGATATTCGCGCGTCTATCGCGCGGAGGGGTTCTCGGAGCAAAAGAACTTGAGTACACCGCAGCGGCCTATTCCATTGGGCGGGGTCGGTTCGGTGTAGCCTGCAAGCACATATTCCCCAATGTACTCTCACCGCTGATCGTCCAAGGTACCGTCCAATTTGCGGTAGCCATCCTCTCCGAGGCAGGGCTCAGCTATCTTGGATTAGGAACACAGCCACCGTTTGCTAGTTGGGGACGCATGCTTCGCGAAGCTCAAACCTTCATGGGGATTGATCCCTTACTGGCGGTCTTCCCCGGTCTTGCCATAGCGATCGCCGTACTCGGATTCAACCTTCTTGGTGACGGTCTTCGGGACGTACTGGATCCCAGGTTGATGAAATCGAGATAAGAAAGGAGTAGTATCAATGAATGGCTTAGCGCAACGTATTGATCGGGCCCTTGGAGAGGTATGTAAGGATTGGGATTCGATGAAGTACAAATAGATGAGGTTCATCCTGGACGTCCCTATGAATCTGCATAACCGATTAATCATCAGTCTTATCATAATCGTAGTGGGGCTTAGCAGCCTAGCCACAGCTCAAACAACCGGAGGAACTCTAACCGTAGCCGTGCAGGCAGAACCTGATGGCTTAAACCTGATCCTAACGCCCGCCACAGCAAGCTATCAGTTGGTGATGTACAATATTACCGAACCGCTCATGCGCTACACAGCCGACCGCGAACTGGTACCGTTACTTGCCACCAGCTACGAGGTGAATGAGATTGATAGTGGGGCGGAATACACGTTCCATTTACAATCTGGCGTCCTGTTCCACAACGGACAGCCGTTTGCTGCTGAGGACGTAAAATACACGTTTGACACGCTGCTCGATCCAGACACTGCGTCCCCAAATGCATCACCATTTGAGTACATCAAAGAAGTCGTAGCTGTCGATGCAACAACTGTGAAGTTCATTACGGAAGGGAAAGCAGCATCGTTGGTAGGATATCTTGCCTCAGGAAAGGGCACCGGAATCATCCCACGGGGATCGGACATGGAAGCGCTTCGCTCCAATCCTATAGGAACAGGGCCGTTCATGTTCTCACAGTGGATTCCAGGAGATAGCTTGATTTTCGTCAAGAATCCAAACTACTGGAAACCAGGTATACCATATCTAGACAAAGCGGTCTTCAAGATTATTCCGGATCAAGCAGCTTCATTGGCTGCTTTGATGTCAGGAGATGTTGACTTCGTTGATCGCATGGTGGCCGAGAATGCGATACAGATTGAGAACGACCCACGATTCAAGATAGTCTCTGGGCCACAGAATCTGGCCCAGCTTCTGGCAATGAACAACGCACGCTCACCGTTTGACAATGTTCTCGTCCGCCGCGCGATCTACTATGCTATCGACCGTGACGAAATCATCACTGCAACTGACTTGAAGCCAGAGTGGGGAAGTCCAATTGGATCTCATATGACACCCATGAATCCATACTATGTCGATCTTACTGGGATGTATCCTCATGATCCCAGTAAGGCGAGGGAACTTCTTGCTCAAGCAGGCTATCCAAACGGTTTTGATACCACAATATACTTGCCTCAGCCTTACCAGTTGCATGTACGTACTGGAGAAATCATTGCGGACCAGCTTAGAGAAGTCGGCATCAATTGCAAGTTGGAGATCGTTGAATGGGGAATCTGGCTCGACAAGGTATACAGCCAATACGACTACGACATGACAGTGATAGGTCACGACCAAGGCTTGGAACCAGCGGCCAACTTTACCAAGGGTTTCACGCGTGCTAAGGAAGATGGAACATCTGCCTATTACTGGCAATACACGAACTACTTCCTTCGCGAGTTGCTCAACAGGGGCAATGAAACGTTCAACGTCGACGAGCGTAAGATGATCTACGCTATGGTGCAGACGCTTATTGCGGACGATGCTGTATTGATTTGGATTCAAGATCCTCATCAGCTGGAAGGGATGCGAGCAGGAGTTATGGGTTATCGCATCCTGCCAATGTATGTATTCGATCTAGCACCTATCTATCTGGAGTAGCGTAAAGCGTGATGGGGCTTGGCAAAACGCCACGCCCTATTGACATAAATGCACAGACATCTTACCGCAGAGGGCGCGGAGGTGCTAGGGTGTGCAGGTGCTAGGGTGCTAGGGTGCTAGGGTGCTAGGGTGCTAGGGTGCTAGGGTGCTAGGGAGCAGAGGCGGGGAAGGAAGATAGTAAGACATCAGTTCTCAGTCGTCAGACCGTGCGTGGCGTCGGAACCTGCCTGCCCTGTGGAGTCCTACTCCACTGGGGTGTCCGACGTCAAACAGAACAGAGCAAGAATACGCAGACCGTTCGTAGCGTCGGGTCTTGCGTCCGATGTTAGAGGCAACGTCGCAGGCAAGCTACGACGCTACACAAGAATACGCAGACCGTGCGTAGTTAAAGACAAAGTCGCACGTAGAACGTAGCACCTAGAACCTGCCTTTACGACTGCCGACTGTCTTTTCACCCATCACTGGCTTACATATTACTTTAGGAGGAAGGTCTCTTTTTCTCTAGGCTATTAGCCTCTTGGCTTTTCTCGATGTAAACACAGCCATACCCAAGAAAAGAACATCTACTCCCACAAGAATGAGAACATTTGTCGAGATATCATACCAGCCACCACTCTGCTGGCTTATCTCGATAATTGGCTGCACCAGGTAATAAGTGGGCATGATTTTCCCAACCCATTCGGGGATTTGCGGGAACATGTATACAAGAGCAGGAGCAAACAGCACAATACCTCCCACTTTCCAGATAGCGAACAGGGTTGTGGCATCCTTTATCAATGCTCCACAAATCAGGCCCACCTCTGATGCCATGACTGCCCCCAGCGCCAGCACTAGGACCAAGAGTAATGGATTCGCAGTGAATGCCTGGTTTAGGGTGAGTATCACAACGCCCATCGCTAGACTGACGATGATGCCGACAATGCCCTTTGCCGCAAAGACGTCACCTATGCTTGTCGGGGTTATCACCAGCGCCCTAAGCGTTTTCTTCTGCTTTTCGTCGATCAGCGAGATTGCTGGCAAGAACACCCCGCCAATAAAGACGGCCATGAGCACGATGAACGGGAGTAGGCGAACGTTCCAGGGAATACTACCTTCACCGCCCAAGGTGGCAGATTCAATTTCAACAAGGGCCTCTTGGCCCGCTAATCCCCTTGCAAGATTCGCAAAGGTTGCTCTTAGGACAATGCGCTCTTTGGCTAGGCTTTGCCCCCAGATGTATGCAGTGACCTTTACTTGGCTCCCCTGCATGATACACTCATCAAGATCCTGCGGAAGAACTATACCTACATCAACGCTCCCACTCTCTACTGCCTGCTTGATCTCAGAAACGCTATCGTACGTCTTGGTGATGATTGAATCCAACTGCTGAGCACTTGTCACTAGCTTAGAGCTACCGTTATCCATTACCCCAAATTTGGGCTTATCTGTAAACAGGGTGCCAAAGACCAGTGAGACAATAAGAGAAATAAGAACAGGGGCAACGATAATCCAGATTAAGATGAAATTCTTGGGACCCTGTAAGAGCTCTTTCCCCAGTAGAATACCCACGCGCTTGAGATTCATCTGGCTTTCCTCCTAAGCGCCGCGATGCCAACCCAAATAAGGACCAAATCAATACCCAATAATGTCAGCAGATTGCTGCCAACCTGATCCCAGCTGGCGCGAAAGTTCGTGGCTTGATGTACTGTCTCGATCAGATAGTAGGAAGGGATCGCCCTGACCCATCCTGAAACAGTACCCGGAAACAGTACGCTCATCGAGGGAATTATCAAGATGATAAACGCAATCACACCCCAACCCAACACCGACATGAAATCTCTTGCCATTGTTGCAACGATAAAACTAACTCCTGTAGCTAGCACCGCTCCCAGAAATAACGCTACCAGCATTACCAGTGGCCTGGCATTCATGCCACCGACAATTGCCATGAACAATACCCCCTGGCTCAAGGCTAGACATATACCTGTAATACCCTTGGCGACAAACAAGTCCTTGATCGACATCGGCGTTACCAGCAGAGCTCGGATAGTACCTCTCTCAATCTCCTCAGTGATCAAGTTCGCGAGACCAAACGTTTCAAACATCACAAGAAAGACTACGAACATAGGCCGTATACGATCTCGAAGCGATATCTGCTTCCCTACCAGATCCGGACCTAGAATGTGTTCGGTTATGCTCAAAGCAACCTGTTCTCCGCTCTGCAGGTAAAGCAGTTCTGTAACGAGAGCCTCAACGGCTTCCTTGCTTTCCACGGGAACATCAGGACCAAAGTAGAGATTGATCGTGGGTTTCTGTCCAGCGAGCAGCGTCTGCATTAGCTCCGTGGGTAGCACAATGCCAGAGAGATATTCCCCTTTCTTCACCGCCTCTTTCACTGCCCTCTCAGATTCCAGCGCCCTCAGCTCGAGCCCGCTATCTTTCATCTGGTCAAACACTGGAGGTATCACGGGTGCATAGAACGCAATTTCCAGAGTCTCATCGACCGAGCCCGGCATTGCAAAATACATACCCAGGTAAGCCACGATACCAAGTACAGTTATGACAGCAATGAACCGATTCCTGAAAAAGAGGGAAAGGTCCTTAGAAACGAGAACACTAATGATGTGGGGATTCATCATTCCAGCCCTCGACCCGTGATCTTGATAAAGATGTCCTTAAGACTGGCTTCCTCGCTATGAATTGTCACTACTTGCTCCCGGGAAAAGAGCTCGTGAATGGCGTCTGGCGTTTCCGCGGCATCAAGGCTGATCTCACGATCCTCGAGTTTACCGCTCTTGGTTGAAATCTTAGCCTTAAGGGCTCGCCTGCCATGCTGTTGTTTAAGGTTGTGTGGTGTGTCAAGGGCAACAATCTTCCCTTGATTCATGAATGCTACCCTATCGGAGAGCTTATCCGCCTCCATCATGTCATGAGTAGTGAGGAACACCGTAGCGCCTCGTTCGCGTTCCTGAAGAATGATATTCCGGATGGATTCTGCTGATGTTGGGTCGAGCCCTACTGTTGGCTCATCCAGGAACAGAATTCGGGGGCGATTGACAATTGATCGAGCTACCATAAGGCGTTGCTTCATGCCTTTTGAATAAGTCTCGACCCGATCTTTCCCCCGGCCACCTAGGCCTACCCGCTCTAGCAGAGCATCACAATCAAACCGATGCATGCCGAATAAGCGGGCGAACAATCTCAGGTTTTCTGTAGCGCTCATCTGCTCATAAAGATTTGTCTCTTCAAAACAAACGCCTATGTCTCCTTGCACTCTATCTACGTTCTTGGAAATATCGATACCAAGCAGCGTTGCTTTGCCAGCTTTGGGTTTAAGTTGTCCTGTTAGCATTCTTATAGTGGTAGTCTTCCCGGCGCCATTAGGGCCAAGAAATCCCAGGATCTCTCCTTCCGCTACATTGAAACTGATGTGATCTACTGCGACTAACTCACCGTACCAGTGCGTTAACTCATCGGCAACAATGGCATTACGAGGCATGTCATCTCCTTTCATGTTCCATGTCAGATGAAGCTGTGAAAGAATCGTACCATACTATGTTCGTGATTCCTAGTACGAGAAGAAGGGGACAGGCACGTGGTAGGATCGCAGAGGGCGCGGAGGTGCTTGGGTGCTTGGGTGCTAGGGTGCGCAGGCGCTAGGGAGCAGAGGTGGGGAAGCGATTACAGATTGCGGAGTTCGAATTGCGGATTGGGATATCAATAATGAACAGAGAAGAGCTAGAGAGACCACAGGGGTGCGGAGGGGGAGAAGGAAGATAGTAAGACATCAGTTCTCAGTCGTCAGACCGTGCGTGGCGTCGGAACCTGTGTCCGACGTTAATGATAACGGAGCAAGAATACGTAGATCGTCCGTAGCGTCGGAAAACAGGGACTGGTTGGTCAGGGACTGGCTGCTTTTCAAGTAACCCGAGAGAAAAGATGCCTGTCCCTCTTTCTTATCTCTGGATGCCCCCGTATCAAGTACGGGGCAGGCCCTGTTAAATACAAAGCAGAACAAGATTTCACAGGGCAGGCTTATCAAGTCCGGCATGACAGCATACATTCGTCATTCCGGCGAACCCCGGATCGGGGTCCAGGGCAGGCCCTGGTGAAGTAGAAAATCAGGGTCACTTCACAGGGCAGGCGCCGGAATCCAGCACAATAGTGGTTCTACGTTACCCATTACAGCTATCAGCTTGCCCGTTCGTTTCACTCACTCAAGTGGCTAGCCTCGCTAAAGAGAGATAGTTACTTTGTTTGTTCTCACTCTGCTTTGTGGTTTCCTCTGTGTACTCTGCGACCTCCGCGGTAAGAGCTTTGAAATCAAGACCTGTGTGCGGTTTCTTGTCGCTTCTGTCTTTGTCTTACTATTCACCACTCACTACTTACTATTCACTGTTTTTCTTTGCGCCTTTGCGAGAGGCTAAGCTCGTGAGTCTTTCTTTGGCTTACCTTGCCTTAACTGCGAGGAATCATTGTTATTTCCCCACCAATATCTATTCCAACGTCTTTGGTAGATTCTCAAAGAGGTATAGGAAGAAATCCATCATTTCTTCTTCCGCAAACTCAGCATCCATAAGTGCTTGAAATTTGTATTTCAGCAAGGTATCTCCCGAAGCTTCAACTTGATCTCGCCATTCCAGAAAAAAATGAGTAGATTCACTAGTCGTCATTTCACTAAATTCCCCCGTTAGGGCGGGAACAAACAAGCCGCTGATGATTTCCGCTTGGGCTTTGGCTCGTACCACCTTCTGTTCTAGTAATTCGATCCTGCTCTGGGCTGCCTTAAGATCACTCTGCAACGTCTCAACTTGTGCTTGGGCTGCAACGAGTTCCGCCTTCACCTTGTCATACTCTTCCTGAGACACAGTAGCAACACAACTAACCGCGATCAAGGAAATCAAGACAATGGACAAAAATACGACACCAATTAGAGATTTTTCATTTTTCATTTTTCCTCCTCTTAGTATTCCGAATACAAATGCTCACATTCCAACAGGATCCTACTACTCCTCTCGCTGACATTGACTGACGAGCCGGGGCTCGTTAGTCTTCGTCAGCCCACTCGCGAACCTTGCGCTTTATCTTCTCTTCAATCCTTTCACCTAAATCATCCCAATCCATGTTGGGATCTGCGTCAACCCAGTGAGCGATGCCACGCTTTACCTTCTTCTCAATCTTCTCGCCGAACTCCTCCCAGTTCTCCTCGTTCTTCTGCTCACCCCAATGAGAGATACCACGTTTGATCCTGGATTCGATCCTATCAATTACTGTGTCCGAAGTGTGCTCTCTTCGCCACAGGGGGAGAATGTGGGCATTGATCCCGATCCCTGTCCAAGCGAAAAACAAGATAAAAAGGAACCATAAACCAGCAGCCTGCAGATAGCTAAGAGCAGGCAACAACCCAAGATGTCCGGCCAGAATGCTATTCCATAGCATCATTATCACCCAGCTGAAAAAGAAGAATGCGGCAATGCCACCACCTGCTACAAGTTTTCTGAGCAATCGCATCACAGAACACCTCCAAACCTGAATGAAACCATTATAGTTCGCTCTGTTGCCAGAAAAAAGGAGGTTTACCCATTGTCCCCTCTCCCTCTATGAACCCTACGAACCCAATGAACCCTTATCTCCACCAGTCGATCTTAACACTATTCTAGGATAGAATCTTCCAAGGCAGATACCACTCATGCGAATAACAGAAACTACAATTGCTACAATTGCAAGAGCGCTTGGATTCTTAAGAAGGCAGCCACGTGACTGGAAGGTAACGGTAATACGATCCTCCACAGCCACGTTCTTTTACCAGCTAGTATTTCCCTATCTTTCTCTGTACACCATTGCCCTAGGAGCTACCGCCACACAGTTGGGCATTGTCAATAGCGCTGGGATGGCTATGGCAGGTCTGGTGGGTCCGTTTATCGGTTGGCTCATTGACAGAACTGGTGTTAAGAAGGTCTATCTCATCGGTATTGCTCTACTTGCTATCTCATATCTAACTTATGGACTGGCTCAGGGCTGGGTAGTCATTATTGTTGCGACGACTGCGTATTGGCTAGGGAACGCAGGAAGCGGTCACAGCTGTAGTGTTATTTGTGGGAATTCACTAGCCAACGAGGATAGAGCTACAGGAATGAGTCTTTGTGAGACTTTCGCTGCAGGCTTATTAGGGATCGCGGCCCCTATGATTGGAGCTCTGCTGGTTACAACCTTTGGTGGTGTTAGTATCAGCGGCATCAGACCCCTATTCTTTATTTGTCTTGTGGGCACTGCTGCGACATTCCTTCTTATACTTAGCCAGCTATCTAGCCGTAAGTGGAAAGATCCGGATGACGTTAGCTTGAAGTTCCTCAAAGGGATTAGAGAAGTGTTCAAGCAGGGACGCAATTTAAAGCGATGGCTTGTTATCACGTCCGTAGGTTCTCTACCAATGGGTATGATTCTGCCCTTCACTCAGCCTTTTGCCCATGAGATCAAAGGAGCCAACCAATACATACTGGGGGCAATGGTCACCGGATTTGCATTAACACCTCTCTTGCTTGGAATTCCTATAGGTAGGTTAGCTGACAAAATTGGACGTAAGCGGGTACTCTACTTCACCATACCGCTTGTTTGGATTTCCAGCTTGGTGCTGATCTGGGCGCCAAGCCCAGGTTTCTTGGTGTTGGCTGGCATTCTGCAGGGTTTCTTTTTCATATCGGGAGTGGTCGCAGGGGCAATGACTTTTGAACTGGTTCCGCCAGGGCAAATGGGTAGATGGTTGGGGATTGTCCGATTTTGTAGGCTGCTGCTCGCCGCTGGCGCGGCTTACATGGCTGGAGTTATCTGGGACAGTGTCGGCCCACAATATGTCTTTCTGACTGTTATCGGAATTGACCTCCTTATCAGAATTCCATTGCTGATAGGAATGCCTGAGACGTTAACCCTACAAGAACGGGCAACAACTATGGACTCATGACTATCCGTTCTAGACCCTAGATTATCTGCGTCTTCTCCCCCTTCTCTTTCTTGGTATGCACCGTCATTCCGGCCTGCCTGTGCGTCGCCTGTCTGCCGTGACGGCACAGGCAGGCACGCAGACAGGCATGTGCAAGCTCTGGGACTAACCGAAGACTCACGTTGGGAGGGGTTATGAGGGGTGGGGAATGTGAGTTAGAGTCTCATTCCTGTGGTGCCCCCCCTCACGCGTTGACTCACTTATTATGTTACTGAGATAATGTTGTTGCTTCAACAACCATGTAATTGATTGACTGGTCTTTCTTCTTAGCTAATTGAATTAACTGCTGTGCGGGCTTATGGGCCAGCTTGTTCTGTGGGATGTAGATAGATAGTTTGTCTGAGATTTCTCTCTTAGCCATATATAACAGCGCA
>Ga0307427_1001506_pt1 | contig 11938 bp, 8 predicted proteins | sample SalMarWE160190MG_FD_202162 | JGI IMG/M metagenome (GOLD analysis project Ga0307427, IMG submission 202162) | Salt marsh sediment microbial communities from the Plum Island Ecosystem LTER, Massachusetts, United States - WE1603-190 | ecosystem: Environmental > Aquatic > Marine > Intertidal zone >... | reverse complement strand
GGGCTCCTATCAGGTGAACGTGCAGCCGCAGACGCCGTCCGGCCGCAACATCGAGTTTGCCGGCCACTGGGAAGAGACGGCCCACCTCGTCCGCGTCATTCGCGGCGAGGAGGAACTGATCGTGACGCGCGACGAAGTGCTGAACGTCATCGGCACCCTCGATGCGCTGTACGAGTCTGCCGCCGAAGGTCACGAGGTCAGCGTCAAGTGAGCGGTCCGACCTGAGTTTTGCGCGCTGGGTCTCCGCACCCACCGCGCAGACAACCGCAACCCCGCGCGGCGGGCATTCCTGCCCGCCGCGCGAGAGGGCTTGTGCAGTCCCTCAGAGCGGTTTCTTGCGCGGTGGGCAAGATTGCCCACCGCGCAAAAGGGGTAAGTGGCGCTGTAGTGTTAGGGAGGCCAACCGTGAGCAAAACCTACCGCATCGGCGCCATCGGCTTCGCACACATGCACGTCAACAACGTGCTCGCCAGGTTCGGCGAGCATCCGCAGACCGAACTCGTCGCGTGCGCCGACACCGTCCCGGCGCGGCCGGAACTCAAACAGGGACCGTACACGCGCCGGTGGAACGTCGAGTTTGCCCTGGGCGAGATCGGCGTCCCGAAGGCGTACGACGATTACCACGAGATGCTCGAGGCCGAGCCGTTCGACATCATCATCTGCTGCGCCGAGAATGCCCGCCATCCCGACGTGGTTGAGGCGTGCGCCGCCAAGGGCGTCCACGTGTGCGTCGAGAAGCCCATGGCCATGTCGCTCGAAGACGGACTGCGGATGGTCCGGGCGTGCCGGGCGGCCGACACACGACTTCTCGTCAACTGGCCGATGACGTGGAGCCCCGCCGCACGCAAGGCCAAGGAACTCATCGACGCCGGCGCCATCGGCCGCGTCATCGAGGTCAAGTGGCGGGGCGGCCACACGGGGCCACTCGGACCCGGGGCCGAGCACGAAGGCGTTACCGACAAGGCCAAGATGCTCACGGGCGCCGAACTGGCCGCCACCTGGTGGCACCACGCGGCCGAGGGCGGCGGCGCCATGCTCGACTACTGCTGCTACGGGGCCATGGTCAGCCACTGGTACATCGGCCAGCGCGCCCTCGCGGCCGTCGGCATGAAAGGGAACCTGGCCAGCCACTGGGCCGACGCCGACGACAACGGCGCCATGATCGTCCGGTTCCCCGGCGCGATGGGCCTGTACGAAGGCTCGTGGACCACGTGGTCGCACGGCGTGCCGAACGGCCCCATCGTCTACGGCACGACCGGCGTGCTGGTCGTCGAGGAGAACGCCGGCGCCGTCCGCGAAGAGCACGGCAAAGACGATTCGAAGCGCCACGAGCCGGACCCCCTGCCCGAAGGCCGGCACAACATCGCCTACGAGACCATCCATCACCTCGAAACCAGCCAGCCGCTCCACCCGACGCTCGACGCCGACTTCAACCTCGACGTCATGGCAACCCTCGACGCCGGCCTCCGCAGCGCCGTCAGCGGCCGCATGGAAGCCGTCGAGAACATCTCGTGGCGCGTCGGCTGATACAGACGCATGCCCGGCCGCTCAGGCGAGCCCCGGGCGGGAAGTTAGCCGGCGGGCTTGCCCGCCGCGTATTGCACACCAGTTAGCCGGTCGCCGCGGCGACCGCGTATTGCACAAGGAGAACCTCATGCCGAAAACACTAACACGGCGCGGCCTCGTCGCATCGGGACTCGCCGCCACGGGCGCCCTGGCGGTTGGGGCCCTTGCCCGACGAGCCGGCGGCGGCGCAAAACCGGAGAGCCCCAGGATGCACATCGGCCTCGTGACCTACATGGTTGGCGCGAAGATGGACCTCGCGACGCTCATCGACACCTGCGAAAAGAGCGGCATGGAGGGCGTGGAACTCAGGTCCACGCACAAACACGGCGTCGAGCCGCACATCAGCGCCGAGCGGCGCCGCGAGGTCCGGGCACTGTTCGAGAAGTCGCCCGTCCGGTGCTACGCACTCGGCTCGGCGTGCGAGTACCACTCGCCGGACCCGAAGACCGTTCGCAAGAACATCGACCTGACGAAGAAGTTTATCGACCTGGCCGCCGACCTCGGATGCTGGGGCGTCAAGGTCCGCCCGAACGGTCTGCCGAAAGGCGTCAGCGAAGAGAAGACCCTCCACCAGATCGGCGAAGCCGTCCGCACCTGCGCCGAATACGCCGCGCCGAAGAAGGTCAACGTCTTCGTCGAGTGCCACGGCCGCGACACCAGCCGCCCCGACCGCATGATGCGGATCATGAAGATTTGCGACCACCCCCAGGCGTGCCTCGCCTGGAACTGCAACGGCATCGACATCGAGAACGGTTCCATCAAGCGGTACTACCGGATGTGCGCTCCGTACATCAAACATGTCCACATCCACACGCTCACCGAGAAGGGCTACCCCTGGGAGGAACTGTTCGGCCTGCTGAAGGCCGACGGTTTCCGTGGTTTCACCATGATCGAGACCCACTACAAGGGCGACGACCCCGCCGGATTCCTCAAGGCCCAGCGGGCGGAGTTCGACAGACTGGCCGTCTGACCCCCGAGCGGCACCGGCCGCCTGTCGGACCGACAATCCTGTCTGGGAAGGAGTGCCGAATGACTGCGCGAAAGGTGTGGCCACATGTTCTGTGCCTGTTGCTCTGGCTTCCCTTCTCGGCCGGCCTGGCGGCAACAGCGGTCCAGCCTGCCAGGCGGCAGGGCAAGGTCTGCCTGTTCGACGCCGCCCGAGACGACCCCGCCGTCTTCAGACACTACACGGCCAGTTGGCGCAAAGGCAGCGACCTTACGCCCGTGGCCAGGCCCGTCGAGAAAGACGGGCGGCGCTTTCTCGAAGTCCGCTACACGGGCAGCCGCGGGATGGCCTGCTCGACGGTGTTCTTCGAGGCGCTGCCGCCGCCCGATCCGGGCAAATGCTACGCGGGCCTCAGACTGCTCATCGACTGCGACCGCGACGACTACCCCCGTATCGGCGTGCAAGCCAAGTTCTCAGACGATACGCAACTCTCGAAGAACCTGGTCATGGACCGGGGACTGCACTCCTACACCGTGAGCGCCGGCTTCCGCAGGGCCAAGTTCCCGCCGAAATGGGGCCTTCTGCACTACATCATGGTGACCTCCAACGCCGGCGACAACCCCGCGGAGGCAACCTATCGCCTCGGGCGGATCGAGATGGTCGAGCACGATGCACCGAAGCCGCACGCCGGCCAACCGGCCGAACCGTTCTTCGGCCGGCCCATCCTTCTGCCGCAACCCAAGACGTGCTCCTGGTCGGGCAAGGGCTTCTTTGCGGCAGGCAAGGCCCGCGCGCTCCATCTCGACTGCAACGCCTCGGCCCGGACCGCGAGGACGGCCGAACTGTTCGCCGACACGTACTACGGTTACACGGGCGTTCGCCTGCCGGTTGCGACGTTCGGCGATGCGCTGCCGACAGAGGGCATCGTCCTGCGCGTCGCCCCGTCGGTCCAGATGCCGGGCGGCCCGGAACCGCTGAAGAAAGAGGGTTACTGCCTGGCGGTCGAGCCGGGCCGCATCGTCATTACCGGCGCCGACGAACCGGGCCTGTATTACGGGACGGTCACGTTTTTCCAGTTGCTGCGGAGCCCGATGAAGATCACGCGGCGAATGGAGGTGCCGTGCGTCCGCATCCTGGACTGGCCCGACACGCCGAACCGCCTGGTGCGGCTGGAACACCCGCACCACTTCAAGAACGGCCCTCTCGGCGACAACCGGGGCATCGCGTACCTCATGGACTGGGCCGACCGGTTCGTGGCGGGCACGAAGTCGAACGTCCTGTTCATCGACTTCTCGGCACTCATCCGATACAAGCGGCGGCCCGAGTTCAACGGCACCGAGCGGATCTATTCGCTGGACGACCTGCGGCAGTTCGGCCGGTTCTGCCGCGACCGATTCATCGACCTCTGCCCCGCCTGGCAGGTGGGCTGCCACGCATCGTGGTGGATGACCGTCGGCTACCACCCCGAACTTCGCGAGAAAGGCTGGAGCAGCCAAGCCGACGTCACCCATCCCGACCACGACCCTATCGTGCTGGACTGCATGCTCGACGTCATCGAGGCCCTCCAGCCGAAGTACCTCAGCCCCAAGAGCGACGAGTGGTGGCACAAGCGCAAGGACGGCGAAACGCCTGATGAACTGCTGCACGGAAAGACGCGGGCACAGGCCTTTCTCGACATGCATGTGAAACTGAACCGCTGGCTCAAGGCGCGCGGCATCCGCATGATGATCTACCACGACATGCTCACCCCGTACCACAACGCCAGGCGCTTCGGCCTCTACAAGATCATCGACCGGTTCCCGAAAGACGTCATCATCAACCTATGGAGCAACGGCGAGCCCGAGCGCAGCATCGCGTGGTTCACCGGCCGCGGCTTCACCGTGTGGACGAACGCGACCGGTTTCTTTACATTGACGCCCGACCTTGAGGCCCGTGTCGGCGGCATCGGCAAAGGCCTGTACTCCTTCGGCAACAACCGCAGCGGCCTCCTCGATGAGGACTCGAACCTCCACTCCATGGCCTACGTCCTCCGCACGGCCGACTACGCATGGACCCGCGCTCGCCGCGGCCCGTGGGACACCGAGTACCTGACGGCCGCTCGCCACATGCTGGCCACCGGGCCGAACCCGCACGGCGGCGAAAAAATCGAGATGATCGAAATCGCCGCCCGCCTCACCCACTCGTTCGGCGCGATGCTCAAAAACGTCAAGCCCGCGGTGTACGGCGATGCGGACAGCCCGGTCGCGCTCCCCGCCGGCGGCGTCGAGATTGGCCTTGTTCCGATGCGCCTCGCCGGCGGCGCCGCGAAGGACTGTGTTGTCCTGCGCAAAGGCGACGGCCCCGTCGAACTGCCCGTGGCCGGACGGTGGGCATCGCTCATCTTCCTGCACACCGGCTTCGTCAACAACCCGGACGACCCGGCCATCGCGGGCGGCCGCAAACGCAAGTGGCTCTACGGATGGCCCTGCGGCGAGTACGTGGTCCACTACGCCGACGGAGAGAAGACCGTCCTGCCCGTCCGCCTCACGATGAATGTTAAACGCTTCGATACAACCGCCCTGAACCGCGCCACGAACGAGAACCGCTTCGTCCATACGTTGAAGGACTGCCGAGGCGGCGACGTGCACCTGTACCAGTGGGAATGGGTGAACCCGCGGCCCGATGAGAAGATCGTCCGCCTGGTCGCGCGGCACGACGGCCAACTCGACGTGTCGCTCGTCCTGTTCGCCGTTTCCGGCCGGCGCCTCCGGCAGCCGCAGATGCCGGTCCCAAACGCATGACCCGCGTGCGTTTAGAGCAGTTCACGCACCACAAAGGAGCAGCCGATGACAGCGCTTTCGAGGAGAACGTTCATGAAAGACGTGGGTCTCGCGGCGATGGGAACCGCCGGCGCCTCCGCCCTGCCCCGCCCGGCGGGCGCCGCCGAAAAGGCCGCACGCAAGCGGCCGAACTTCGTCTTCTTCCTCATCGACGATTTCGGCTGGGCCGACGTCGGATGCTACGGCAGCACGTTCTACGACACGCCGCACATCGACCGCCTGGCATCGCTCGGCATGCGTTTCACAAACGGGTACGCCGCCTGCCCCGTCTGCTCGCCCACCCGCGCGAGCATCATGACGGGCAAGCATCCGGCCCGCCTGCACCTGACGAACTTCCTGGTCGGCAACCGATGGCCGAAGAACTCGCCTATCCGACCGGTCGCGTGGCAGACGCACCTGCCTCTCGAAGAGGTGACCATCGCCGAGGCCCTCAAGGACGCCGGCTACGCCACCGGGTACGTCGGCAAATGGCACCTCGGGGGCAAGTCCTACACGCCCGAGGCCCAGGGGTTCGACTTCAACCGCGGCGGGTGCCACATGGGTATGCCTCCAACGTATTTCGACCCGTACAGGATTCCGAAACTGCCCGCCCGAAAGAAGGGCGAGTACCTGACGGACCGCCTCACGGACGAGGCCGTCTCGTTTCTCGAGGCCAACAAGGAGCGGCCGTTCCTGCTCTACTTCGCCCACTACGCCGTCCACATTCCGCTTCAGGCCAGGCAAGACGATGTCGCCACGTACAAGGCCAAGGCCGCCGCCATGCCCGAACCGAAAATCCCCGTCTGGGGCAAGGAGGGCAGCCACAAACTGCGGCAGGTCCAGAACCATCCCGTCTACGCGGCCATGATCAAGCCCGTGGACGAAAGCGTCGGCCGCATCATGAAGACGCTCGCCGACCTCGGCCTCGACCGGGACACCGTCGTCATCTTCTTCTCGGACAACGGCGGCCTCTCGACCTCCGAGGGGCATCCCACCTCGAACCTGCCACTGCGGGCCGGCAAGGGATGGCTCTACGAAGGCGGCATCCGCGAACCGATGATCGTCCGCTGGCCCGGCGTCACCCGGCCCGGCTCAACGTGCGGCACGCCGGTCATCAGCCACGATTTCTACCCAACGATGCTCGAGATGGCCGGCCTCCCGCCTCGGCCCACGCAGCATAGGGACGGCGCCAGCATCGTGCCGCTCCTGAAGGGAGAGCAGACGCTCCGGCGCGACGCCATCTACTGGCACTACCCGCATTACAGCAACCAGGGCGGACGCCCCGGCGGGGCCGTCCGGGCGGGCGACTGGAAACTCATCGAGCACTACGAGGACGGCAGCCTCGAACTTTACAACCTCGCCGACGACGTCGGCGAGAAGAAGAATCTGGCCGCACAGATGTCCGACAAGGCCAACGAACTCCAGAAGATGCTCGCCGCCTGGCGAGAGCGCCTCGGCGCCCAGATGCCGACGCCGAGATGACCTGCACCCTCAAACACCAAGCGTAGGGCGGGGCGCGCCCCGGCCCAAGGCCGTCTCCGTGCCCACCAGGCACACCGCCCAGGTCGCGCAAACGCTCGGGCAGTAGCGCGGCCTCAGGCAACGGACCCTTACGGCGACGCGACGCAGACCTCACGTCTTGTCGCGCTCGGGCTGCTTGCCAAACCCACGGACGTGGATGCGTGTCGGCGTGATCCGCACGAGCGCGTACGCGTTGTTCTGCATCCCCGGCCCCTCGACCATCGCTCGCATGGTCACGTAATGGATGCCGCCGATCCTCGTGTACCCACCCTTGTGATCGTGACCGCTGAAAACGGCGCGGACCTTGCCGGACTTTTCGAGCAGCCGACGGACGTCCGCAGCATTCTGCACGGTGTGAACGTTCGTGTCCTCGTCCAGGCGTTGGTGCACGAAGACCACGGTGGGCCTGTTCGTTGCCCTCAGATCGCTCGACAACCACTTCAGTTCGTCCGGGGGCACAAGCGATTCGCTCCACCTGAAGTTCCCAGGCGCATAGGACGTGCCGTCCTTGCGGTAACAGGCATCGAGCACGATGAAGTGGAACGGCCCCACGTCGAACGCATAGTGTGGCGCTGCGCTGCCTGCCCCGGCAAGGAACTGGTCCTTCGTCAACGTGGCCACGTCATGATTGCCGATGACGTGGTGTCGCTGCCGCTTGAAGCCTCGATAGATGCCTTCGATACGGTCCAGGTACGCCTTCTCGGTCGCCACATCCCTGCCCTTGTCCACGAAATCGCCGAGGGCAATTGCCAGCGCCGGCTTCTCGGTGTTCATGGTCCTGACGAACTCCTCCAGTTTCGCCGCCGAGTCGCGGTAGTGCCGGCTGCCCCTGGCATCGCGGTTGGCGTAGTGCGCGTCCGTGAAGACGCCGATGGTGATGTCCTCGTCACCGCTTGCCGCACCGAGCGCCATCCGGCCAACAGCGCCAACGCCGACGGCAACCGCCCCCGCCCGCAGGAACTGCCTCCGCGACACCTGTCCCAGGCTCGTCCTCTCGGCATCAGCCATCCCACTGCCCTCCTCGACCCAAGATCACTCGATTGCCGCCTCGGCCATCGCGAGGACGTTCTCGGGCGGCACGTTCGGCAGCAGGGCCTCGTGGCTGGGGCTGACGATCAGGCACGGGCCCAGCAGGTCCTTGACGCGCCGCACGTCGGCCTTCACGTCCTCGGGCGTGCCGCGCACGAGCAGCCGCTGCGTGTCGATGCCGCCGACGAACGCGATGCGGCCCTTGAAGTCGCGTGCGAGGACCTCGGCGTTCATGTTCCGCGCCCGGGCCTGGAGCGGATGCAGACCGTCCACGCCGGCCTCGATCAGCCGCTCGATGACGCCGTGAATCGCCCCGCACGAATGCAGGATAACCTGGCAGGCGTGGGCGTGGCCCTGGTCGGTGAACCGCTTGAACCACGGCATGATGTACCGGTCGAAGTGCTCCGGGCTGCAAATCAGATCGACTTGCGTGCCGAAGTCGTTGCCGAAGAAGAAGGCGTCGATGAGGTCGCCCGCCTTCTCAAACAGCCGCTCGTTCGCCTCCAGGTAGAACTCGCAGACGTGCCGCGTGACCGCATCGACAATCTCGGGATGGGTGTACATCTTAATCATGTAACTCTCCATCCCGAAGAGGTCCATGACGTTGTGGTAGAAGGGGCACCACATGCCGCCGGCGCGGTACACGTCGCCCGCCTCCCGCATGGCGGCCAGGCACGGCTCGAAGTCCAGAAAATCCGGGTTCGGCCACTCGTAGTCCTCGACCTGCTGAAGGTCTTCGCAGTCGGCGAGGGCGCCGACGTCGCCGGTCTGTTTCCGGCCGAGAAGCGACGGAAACATCTCCCACCCGTCGGGGTGCCGGTAGGCGCCGGCGAACGACGCGGGGTCGAACCACCGGTAGTCGTCGCTGACGCGGCGGCGGAGGGTCTCCTGGTCGGCGGCGCCGAAGTAGTCGAGGTAGATCGGCCACGTGTCGTCGTGCGGGTTGCCGAGCCAGAAGCCGCAACGATCCGCCGCCTCGCCGGCGATGATCGTCCGGACTCGTTCGCGGCTGTTCATGCTCAACGCCCCCAATCTGTTGGTGCCCGTCTATCCTACCGCGCCTGGCAACATTGTGGCAATGCCCGGTGGCGGCCACCCGCCGCCACTGACGCCTTACGATGACCCGAAACAATGGGCTTCGCAGCGGGTTAAAATCCGTACCACACACCGGCCTCGTGTGGTACGTTGGGGCGTCAAACGCCACCGTTCGGGAAGGATGGCCCGCATGACATGCCACGTCACCCTTGCCCTCGTGCTCGTCCTGCTCACCGCCCCGGCCCCGGGCGCGAAGTTGCTGCCCACCATCACCGTTGAGGCCGGCAAGCACACCCGCGTCGATACGCCCATCACGGTGCCGCTGGAGGGCCGCCTCAAGGAGATCGCGGGGTCCTGCGTGGTCCAGGAATCGCGCGGCGGCCAGTGGGTCAAGGTGCCGCATCAGATTGAGGCGGGCCCGTCGCCGCGCCTGTGCTTCATCCTGTCGGGCACGACGCCGGCAGGCGCGACGCGCTCGTTCCTCGTCGCCTTCGCCGCGGCACAGCCGACCACGGCCCCGGCCGCCGTCAAGCAGGGCGACAAGTGGCTCGACGTGACGGTGGCCGGGCGGCAGGTCCTGCGGTACCACACGGCCATGGTCGATCCGCCGGAAGGCATCGACAAGACGTACGCCCGCAACGCCTACATCCACCCCGCCTGGACGCCGTCCGGCCTCGTAGTGACGGATGACTTCCCCTCCGACCACAAGCACCAGCGCGGCATCTGGTTCTCGTGGACCAAGACGGAGTTCGAGGGCCGGCACCCCGACTGGTGGAACATGAAGGGGGCCGCCATCCGCTTCACGAAGATGGGCCCGACGGCAAGCGGGCCGGTGTTCGCCTCCTTCCAGCCGCACCACGCGCACCTCGACCTGGCGGCGCCCGGCGGCGAAAAGGCCGTCCTGAATGAAGTCTGGCTCGTCCGCGTCTGGAACGTCGGCGGCCCGAAGGCCGGGTACTGGTTGTGGGACATGGTCAGCACGCAGCGGTGCGCGTCGGACAGTCCGCTGAGACTGCCGAAGTACTTCTACGGCGGCCAGGGGTTTCGCGGCAGCCGCCAGTGGGCCAGGAAGGTGGACATGCGCACCTCCGAAGGCAAGACACGCAAGGACGGCAACGAGACGAAGGCCCGCTGGTTCGACGTCTCGGGGCCCATGGACGGGAAGCGAGCCGGATGCCTCATCATGATCCACCCCATGAACTTCCGTTACCCGCAGCCGCTGCGCCTGAATCCGAAGAACCCGCAGACGTGCATCGCCCCGTCGCAGGAAGGGCCGTGGGAGATCACACCCGGCACGGACTACGTCTCGCGCTACCGGTTCTGCATCCACGACGGAGACATGACGGACGAGACGGCCGAACGCCTTTGGGCCGACTTCGCCCAACCGCCCGTCGTCAAGGTGAGCAAGTAGCGCGACCCTGTTAGCCGCGGGGCTTGCCCCGCGCGCCCGCACAAAAAGGAACGCCACATGCGTCAACTCGCCGTCGTGCTGGCCATCGGCCTGCTGCTTGCCGGCACCGCCCTGGCCGAAGCCAAACCGCCGCTCAAGGTGTGTATGCTCTCGGGTTCAGGCGAGTACAAATCCGACGAGTCGCTCACCGCCTTCAAACCGTTTCTCGAATCGAACTACAACGTCACCTGCACGCTCATCAAGGCCGGCGACAAGGGCAAAGGCCTGCCGGGCATCGAGGCCGTCAAGACGTGCGACGTCCTGCTCGTCTTCGTCCGGCGCAACACGCTGCCCGAAGACCAACTGAAGGTCGTCCAGGCGTACTGCGACGCCGGCCGACCCATCGTCGGCATCCGCACGGCCAGCCACGCGTTTCAGAACTGGCTCGAGTTCGACAAGAAGGTCCTCGGCGGCAACTATCGGGGCCATTACGGCGGCGGGGCGAAGGCACAGATCGCGATCGAGGAGAAGGCCAGGGACCATCCGATCCTCAACGGCGTCAGGCCCTTCGCATCGTCCTACTCGCTCTACAAGAACACCGGCCTCGCCGACGACGTGACGCTCCTGGCCACCGCCACCGCCAAGGGCAAGACCGAGCCCGTCGCCTGGACCCGCATCCACAAGGGCGGCCGCGTGTTCTACACCTCGTTCGGCGGCCCCGACGACTTCAAGGACCCGGACTTCAAACAGATGATCGTCAACGCCCTCTTCTGGACGGCGAAACGGGACGTCGAGAAGAAATGAACCACGTTTTAGCCGCGAGCCAAAGGCGAGCGCGGCAGAATAGACAATCCGAAGGAGGCACACGATGTCCGAGCAAACAGGGATGAGTCGCCGCACCTTCCTTAAAAGCGCCGTCGCAGCGACGGCCGCACCGTACATGATTACCTCAACCGCCCTCGGCGCACCCGGCCGCACGCCGGCCAGCGAGCGCATCACGATGGGCCTGATCGGCTCGGGCGGCCAAGGCACCGGCGTGATGCGGGGCTTCATCCACCATGCGACCAGCCAGGTGCTGGCCGTCTGCGACGTCGACAAAGGACGCCGCACGGCGGTGAAGGCCTGGGTCAACAAGTTCTACGCCGACGGCAAGAACACGGCCTACAAGGGCTGCGACGACACCGGCGACTTCCGCCAACTCCTCGCCCGCAAGGATATCGACGCCGTCATCATCGGCACGCCCGACCACTGGCACGCCATCGCGACGATCGAGGCCGCCAGGCACGGCAAAGACATCTACTGCGAGAAGCCGCTGTGCCTGACCGTCGCCGAGGGCCGCGCCATGGCCGACGCCGTCAAACGCTACGGCCGCATCTTTCAGCACGGCACGCAACAGCGGTCGGACCGCAACTTCCGCCACGCCGCCGAACTCGCCGTCAACGGGTACATCGGCGACATCACGATCGTCAAGGTCGGCGCGCCGGGCAGCGCCCGCGACGGCGGCAAGCAGAAGCCCACGAAACCGCCCGACGGGTTCGACTACGATTTCTGGCTTGGCCAGGCCCCGGTCGCCCCGTATTACGACGTCGTCTGCCAGAAGCGGGGATGGTATTACATGTCGCCATATACGGCCGGCTTCGTCTCCGGATGGGG
>Ga0307427_1001505_pt1 | contig 11939 bp, 7 predicted proteins | sample SalMarWE160190MG_FD_202162 | JGI IMG/M metagenome (GOLD analysis project Ga0307427, IMG submission 202162) | Salt marsh sediment microbial communities from the Plum Island Ecosystem LTER, Massachusetts, United States - WE1603-190 | ecosystem: Environmental > Aquatic > Marine > Intertidal zone >... | reverse complement strand
AGCGAGTCGAGGGGTCTCGCCGCTGGCTGTTTCGGACGGCGAGATTTCTCCGCTCGGTCGCCAAGGCGACCTCGGTCGAAATGACAGGCCCGCCCAGCCCTGGGCACAATAGCCCTGCCGGAAATCGTTGCCACACCCGCCGACGCTCGAAGAACGCGATTTCTTTTGAAGCGGCGTCGCCGGCGGTTAGAATGCGAGTTGCACGTCATGGGGCACCAGGGAGAGACGGCACGATGAAGATTCTCGTCGTCGGCGGCGGAGGACGCGAACACACGCTGGCCTGGAAACTCGCCCAGTCGCAGAACTGCACCAAACTCTATGCGGCGCCCGGCAACCCCGGCAGCGCGGCGGTGGGGGAGTGCGTGGACATTGCGGCCGACGACATCGCGGGGCTCCTGAAGTTCGCCAAGGCCGAGGCGGTCGGCCTGACGGTGGTCGGCCCCGAACAGCCGCTCGTGGACGGCATCGTCGATGTGTTCCGGGCGGAAAGCCTGCGCATCTTCGGGCCGAGCAAAACCGCCGCCCAGGCCGAAGGGTCCAAGGCGTGGTGCAAGGCCGTCATGATACACTCGTCCGTCCCGACGGCCGAGCACCAAGCCTTCAAGAGCGCCGCCGACGCCCTCCGTTACATCGACAACCACGAAGAACCGCTCGTCGTCAAGGCGTCCGGGCTGGCTGCCGGAAAAGGCGTCTTCGTCTGCAAGAACCAGAACGAGGCACGCAGCGCCGTGGCCACCATCATGAACGGGAACGCCTTCGGCGATGCCGGCGACACGGTGGTCGTCGAGGAACGCCTCTCGGGCGAGGAAGCGTCGATCCTCGCGCTCGTCGACAACGCGACCATCTACAGCCTCGATTCCTCCCAGGACCACAAGCCCGTTTTCGACAACGACGAGGGCCCCAACACGGGCGGCATGGGCGCGTACAGCCCGGCGCCCGTCGTGACGGAAGGCATCCAGAAACAGATCGACCGCGAGATTCTCGTCCCGATGGTCCACGGCATGAAGGCCGCCGGCGCATCGTACAACGGACTGCTCTACGCCGGCATCATGGTCACGGCCGGCGGGCCAAGGGTCTTGGAGTTCAACTGCCGCTTCGGCGACCCCGAGGCCCAGCCGCTGCTCGTCCGCCTGAAGAGCGACCTCGCCGAAGCCCTCGAAGCCACCATTGACAACCGGCTCGATGAACTTACCCTCGAATGGGACCCCCGACCGGCCGTCTGCGTGGTCATGGCGTCCGGCGGCTACCCCGGGCCGTACGAGAAGGGCAAGGAGATTACAGGCCTGGAGGCCGCCGGCGCGATGGACGACGTCGTCGTGTTCCACGCCGGCACCCGAACCGAGGACGGCAAAATCTATACGGACGGCGGCCGCGTCCTGGGCGTGACGGCCTTGGGCGCCGACATCACCGAGGCCCGCGACCGCGCCTACGAAGCCGTTCGTGCCATACACTTTCACCGTGCCCACTGGCGGACCGATATCGGGGCCAAGGCGATCCGGCGCCTCGCCACCTAAGCAGGAGCGAGGAAATCTTTCCGAACGGCCGTAGCGCCGGGGTTTATCCCCGGCGCCGAACCGCCGTCGGCCTGACGGGCGGCCGCCGGGCATAAAGCCCGGCGCTACGGACTCGGGTGTCCCGGCGCGCCGGGATCAGCCGCCGAATTCGGATTGACTTCATCGCTCCTGCTTAAAGCTAATTTGTCAACTTCGATGCCATATAGACAACTCGCAACGCGGTGTCCAGTCCCGGGCGCCGCGCGGTGGGCAAGACTGCCCACCGCGCTACCCGCATTTAGGGGCGAGGCGCAGTTGACAAAGGTGCGCTAGGCGCACGGCCTCGGTGAGCCCAAAAAGAGGGCGGGGCGCCCCTTGGGTTGCCCCGCCCCTGTGACGCGGCCGGGAAACCCCTCACCCGTACCGCGCTTGCTAACCGCTCTGTGTGCGGCGATCCTCTGCTTTACCCTTATCGCTCGTGCCTGTGCGAAGCGACTCGGCCGCTGGCCGGATCGAACACGTACGGCTCGCCGTACGGACATTTCGGCAGGCTGCCCCGCAAGTCCTGGTCGGCGGCGATCATCTGCCGGAACTCGGCCTGGTCGGCGGGCGTCCAGCCGTTGTGCGCCCTGGCGTAGAGCCGGATCTTCTGGTTCAGCAGTTCGACGTTGGCCCTGCAGGCAGCGGTCCGCGTGTCGCCGGAGTAGATGATCGAAGGAATCGCAACCGCCGCCAGAAGTCCGAGAATGAGCAGACAGAACAGGACCTCCGCCAGCGGAATGCCGCTTGCCTTCCGACGCGCCATCGACTTCCTCCCAGTCCATCACGGGCGCGCTTCCTGCCCCCGCGAAAGCGTCTGTGGGATTGCGGCCGGTGCTGCCGACGCCTTGGGGGAGGCGCCTCCGAACCGCATGTGCGCAGCGTCCGTCGGAACGGCCGGGACCATACGTCCGGAGCCCCGGGAGCCCATTCAAGGGCCCGTCCTGATGGGCTATCGACATGGACCCGGCGGCAACTGCAGCGAATCCGGCCGAAAAGGCGTTTGGGCGTGGCAACGATTTCTGGCATGGGACGATTTCCTACGCTTGGCCGTAGCGCCGGGGTTTATCCCCGGCGCATCCTGGCCGGCGCCAACGGCCGCCGGGCATAAAGCCCGGCGCTACAACCCCCTGCGCTCGCCTGAAAAAAGTACCACACCCACGCGTTTGCGCACGTGTGGGACGGCCCGCACAGCCGTACGGTGGGTGTTTGCACCCACGCGCCGTACCCTCCGTCGCTCAATCACTCTCCCCATACTTGCGATGCACGTCACCGTGGCACGACGTGCACAGCCACACGATGCGCAGCGGATCGCTGTAATCGGGATGATGCCGGTTCAGCCGGACCCCCTTGCCGCCCGCCCCGCACCGTTCGCACCGGTCCTTCCTCGGCAGCAGGCCGACCTTGACGGCCCAGTACGTCAGGTTCCGCACGGCCTGTTTGAATTGGCGGTCAGGGTTGCGGCGATAGGCGATGAGCCACTCGCGCCGCTTGCGGTTCTGGCACCGGGCCTTGGCCCGCGCGTAGGCCAGGTTCCGCCGCCGCCACGCGCGCATGTACGCCGCCCTGCACGCCCGGCACTGTCCCCTGTAGCCATCGCGACAGTGCTTGGCGGGCGTGAACGCCGTCAGCGGCTTGACCCGGCCGCACCTGCTGCATTGTTTGACGGCCTTCTTGGGCATGGCGGCACATCCCAGCGGCGGGTACCACACCCGCTCCATAAAAGGATGGCGCGCTCAGGAATGAGCCCCTTTGCGGTCGCACTGCAGGAGGGAGAAAAACGCAAACACTTGGCCAACAGAGAGTTATGATTCCCGAGTCGTCTGATTTTGTGTCGGAGGGGGGGTCAGGTTTAGACCATTTTGTTCACCGCGCCGAACTTTTTGCACGCCGCCAGCCGCGGCAATCAGACTGGAGGCCGGAGACCGGAGGCTGGAGACCGGAGGCTGGAGGCCAGGGCGCCATGCTTTCGCTCGCGAAAGCATGCGCCGTGTGCCACGGCCGGTCTTGACCGGCCGTGCGTGGTCCGCCGTTGCCGTCCCTTCAACGTTCAGCGTTGAACGCTCCCTGTTCGTCGGTTGTTGCTTGCTGCCGGCGAGGTGGCATGGTCATCCCGCAGGGTGACCATGTGTGTCGCCGTCACTCTTGCCAACCCTGGGACGTTATCCATGTTTTCCGCTTGCCTGGGGGTACGTGGAGGTGGCATGGTCATCCCGCAGGGTGACCATGTGTGTCGCCGTCACTCTTGCCAACCCTGGGACGGTACCCATGTTTTTCGCTTGCGTGGGGGTACGTGGCGGGTAGGCTGGGGCCATGCCTCGCATGGCACGCATCGTGATGCCGGATGTGCCGCACCACGTCACCCAGCGCGGCAACCGGCGCGAGGACGTCTTTTTCGAGGAGGCCGACCGCCGGCGGTATCTGCTCCTGATGCTCGAATACTCCCGTGCCCACGCCTTGGAGATCTGGGCCTATTGCCTTATGACGAACCATGTGCACTTCGTGGCGGTGCCACGCGAGCCCGATGCCTTGGCCGCCACCTTCAAGCCGGTCCACATGCGGTACGCCCAGCACGTCAACCGGCGGCTGCACACGAGCGGGCACCTGTGGCAGGGCCGGTACCACTCGTGCCCCCTTGACGAAGAGCACCTGTGGCAAGCCGTCCGGTACGTGGAACGCAATCCCGTGCGTGCCGGCCTAGTGAGGCGGGCCGAGCGGTACCCGTGGTCGAGCGCGGCGGCGCACGTGGGGCGTCGGCGGGACCCGCTGGTGGGCGGCGACCTGGAGGCGCGCGGTGTGGTCGCGGACTGGTCTGCGTGGCTACGACAGGGCGAGGATGAGGAGGTCTTGAGCCGGCTGCGGATGCGGACCCGGACGGGCCGCCCGGCGGGCGACGCGGCCTTCCTGGCCCGGCTTGAGGCACTGAGCGGCCGATGTCTGACCCCGCGACAGGGCGGCCGCCCACGCAAACGTCCGCCACCATGACCACCGAGCGAAAACATGGGTACCGTCCCCAGGTTTCCGGCTGCGGCAGGGCGAGGATGAGGCGGTCCTGAGCCGGCTGCGGATGCGGACCCGGACGGGCCGCCCGGCGGGCGACGCGTCCTTCCTGGCCCGGCTTGAGGCACTGAGCGGCCGATGTCTGACCCCGCGACAGGGCGGCCGCCCACGCAACCATGACCACCGAGCGAAAACATGGGTACCGTCCCCAGGTTTCCCGAGGCGGATTTCTTCCAGCCGTCTATTCGGTGTCGTCGCTTGGGACGCACCAGATTACGATAGTCGCCCCGGCCCCATTCGCAGGCCACAGTGTCCCGCAGGCAGCAAGGTGTCAACCTCGGGGTCCGGGATTTGGATCCGCTTCCGTTGACAGAACCAGCGTGATCTTCTACCACGCCTCCGTTCGGCGGGCGCGTACTGCGGTGGCAGTTGCCGGCGACAGAAACCAACGAGAACAAGCCCCGCGCAGAGGCCTTGTGACCAAATGGTGACCATCCCAGGGGACAGACACACGAAAACAGCCGCAACCAGGCAGGAAGGTTCCTGGAACCTTCTTACGGCTGCACGGTCATGGCGTCGAGGAGTTCGCGGTTCGAGGGGTACTTCGACATGGCCGAAAGCAGAGATTCGAGGGCCTCGACGGGCTTGGACCCGGCCAGACGCCGGCGAATCAGAAACCGTTTCTGGAGATCGTCGGGCGGCACGAGGCGCTCCTCTTTCCGCGTGCCGGAGGACAGCACGTCCATGGCCGGCCACAGGCGGCGCTCGGCCAGTTCCTGGTTGAGGACCACCTCCATGTTGCCGGTGCCCTTGAACTCCTGAAAGATGAGTTCGTCCATGCGGCTGCCGGTATCGACGAGGCAGGTGGCGATGACCGTCAGGCTGCCTCCGCCCTCGATGTTTCGTGCCGCGCCGAACATCCGCTTCGGCTCCTGAAGGGCGTTGATGTCCACGCCGCCCGACATCGTCCGGCCGCTGGAGGGCACCGCTTTGTTGAACGCCCGGCCGAGGCGCGTCAGGCTGTCCATCAACAGGACCACGTCGCGGCCGAACTCGACCTCGGCCTTGGCCTTGGCGAAGGCCATCCGCGCCATCCGGACGTGCTGCTCCACGTCCTGGTCGTTGGAGGACGCGAGGACCTCGGCCCCGGTCGCGCGGCGAAAGTGCGTGACCTCTTCCGGCCGCTCGTCCACCAGCACCATCGTGAGCCCCACGTCCGGGTAGTTCGTGTGGACGGCGGTGGCCATCTGTTCGAGCATGATGGTCTTGCCCGCGCGCGGCGGCGAGACGATCAGCCCCCGCTGGCCCTTGCCGATGGGCGTCAGCAGGTCGAGCACGCGGGTCAGCACCGGCTCGGGGCCCGTCTCCAGCCACAGGGCCTCCTCCGGGTCAATGACCGTCAGCCGGTCGAACGGCACGAGGCCGGCGTACTCGTCGGGGCTGTGACCGCAGATGCTGGCGACGTCGGCGAGTTGCAGGCCGCGTCCTTTCTTGTCGGGTTGGGTGGGCCCTTCGAGGGTCAGGCCGGTCTTGAGGCGGCGTTTCGCCACCAAGCCGGGCGGCACGAACACGTCGCCGCGCGCCGGCCGGAAATCGCGGTCCGCATTCCTCAAGAAGCCGTATCCGCGGTCCTGCACTTCCAGCACGCCGCTCGCTGTGCCCTGCTCTGGTTGCGCCATTGTGACCCCAAATGATACGGTGCCAGCAGTACGTTCCCGGAAGAAAGGGGGGATCTGTGAACACTGAGAACACCGGAAGCATACACCAATTCCGGAGAAAGTCCACCGAAAAAAAACCGATCCCCCTGCCAGGGGGTATGGCAACGATTTCTTGCATGGGACGATTTCCTGCGGCTTGGCCGTAGCGCCGGGGTTTATCCCCGGCGCATCCTGGCCGGCGGCGCCGCCAATCCCGATACATCGGGACCGGGCATAAAGCCCGGCGCTACAACCGCCTGTCCCGATGTATCGGGACCAGAAAAACTTGCCACACCCCCTGCCAGCACCGGCGGCACGCCCCCAACCCCCGGCGGTCGCCGTCGGACGCCGCGGCCTCATGCGGCACGCTTCCGGGTCTCCGGCGCTTCCCGGATCTTCGAGAAGATCGCCCACGGCACGGGCAGCGGCGGTCCGAGCGGACCGGCGCCTTTCGCCACGGGTCTCCTGTCAAAGCGATGAAGGCGGCCCATAGACATCACGTCCACCATCCTCCGAAGCCGATAGATAAGGGCGGAGAGCGATTGTCCCGGCCCGCAGCCGCAAGGCAAGCCGCCGAGCAGGAGAAAACCTCGCCGGCCCTTGCAAAGGCCGCGCGCGGCCGATACAATGCCGCGTCCTGATCGGGGGAGTAGCTCAGCTGGTAGAGCAACGGCCTTTTAAGCCGTGGGTCCAGGGTTCGAGTCCCTGCTCCCTCACTTGAAACGGACAAACGTGGCCCCATCGTCTAGTGGTTAGGACACGGCCCTTTCAAGGCCGCGACACGGGTTCAAGTCCCGTTGGGGTCACCAGAATCGAAGGGGACCGCGGTTATCGCGGTCCTCTTTCAATATGGCTTTGGGCGCGTGCCCCCGCAGGTCGTTGACTTACAGCGGAGCATCGGTATACTACTTACGGGAACCCGTTGGGGGCACCGCCATGTCAGTGCACTCAGACCGGTCCGAAGCGATGGACCGGATCACGGATGAGCGGTTGCGCAAGGCCCTTGCCGAGATCAAGCGGGCCCTCGTCGAGCGCATCGGCCCGGACTTCCGCCTCATCCTCTTCGGCTCCCGCGCCCGGGGCGACGCCGAACCTGATTCGGACGTGGACCTGCTGGTCATCCTGCCCGATGCGGCGTACACGTTCCCGACGCGGGAGGCCATCTATGACATCGCAGGCGATCTCGCTCTGGAATGGGATTACGTAATCTGCCCTATCATCCTGTCCGAGAGCATCGCCACCGAACGGGCAGGGTTCATGGTCTTCGGGGCGGTGGAGCGGGAGGGGGTACCGCTTTGAACCAAGAGAACGAGGTGCACCGCCTCATCGGCGCAGCCGAGGAAGACCTGCAGGCCGTCGGCGAACTTATGCAAGGCCGTCACTATCGGATCGCAGTCTCGCGCGCTTACTACGCGACGTTCTACGCGGCCAGCGCCGCTCTCCTCGACCGTGATCTGCAGTTCTCGAAGCACTCGGCGGTCATTGCGCGCTTCGGCCGTGAGTTCGTGAAGGACGGCCCCTTTGATAAGGAGATGTTCCGCACGCTCAACCGGGCCTTCGCGCTGAGAGGCAAAGGCGACTACGGCCTCACGTCTATTGACGCCGAGGAGGCCGAGGCCCTGCTCGCCGATGCGCGCAAGTTCGTGGCCAACGTTCGGGCGATGCTTGTGAAGCAGGGATACGATTTCGACGACGCGGGCTGACGTGGTTCACCGGTTCAAGTCCCGTTGGGGTCACCATTGCACTATCTCGATGCGACCGCCTTGGCGACGGCGGGTGGCATTGGTCCCGACGCCGCACTCGGGGCAGACCCAACCATCGGGCGGGTCGCTGAAGGCCGTGCCCCGTTCGACGCCGTTGCCCGGGATAACCCTCCAAACGGGATTTGCAGCACCGCTGGCGCGGTAATCCCGTCGGGTCTTTCGGGCCGGGATAGCCCTCCAAACGGGATTTGCAGCCCCTTGCCTAAAAGGTTCCTGGAACCTTTTAGGCCGGGATCGTCCTCCGAACGGGATTTGCAGCCCCGGTTACGGAGAAGTTGAAGGCGGCCCGGACGGCCGGCGGCGGCGTTGTGAGAACGTAAGCCCTGTCCTGACAGAGAGTTAGGCGTATTTCACGCCGTTCTGGTCTGCCATTTCGGCAGTCGGTTTTCGTCAGGTTTTTTTACCCTATCCGTTTGCTTTTCGGGTTTTTTGCGTCATAATTACACTGGAAAGGCCCGAGGCTGTGGGCTTCGGCGCCTTCATATCGCGTGCATATCGAGAGGGTAGCGCGCGGCGTGTCGCCGTGCGTGAGAACCGGGGGAGAATTGCGGGGCGGAGAGTCTCTAGTTACAGAACGCGCCAAGACGCCCGGACGAAGCGTTCGTCGGCCGAAGCGCCGGCGCCGCCGGGCCTTGCCGCGCTCGCTTTGGTGCGGCTGCTTCGGCAGCCGAAAGGGTGACGTCGAGCGAACCCGTCTTATACGATGTTCGAAGGAGGTCTGAGATGAACGCTGCAAAGGCAATCACAGGGTTGGTGGCAATCGGCATGTTCCTCGCCGCAAGCGGCGCGGCCCAGGCGGGGCCGATTGGGGAGTTCAAGATCCAGCGCGGCGAAATCGACGTCACCGGCACGGGCGTCAGCATCGCGGCCGGAGTCGATTACGAAGCGCCGGCGAGTCTCGACAATGCGTTCATCCGCATTGTGAACACCCGCCTCTCGGGCGGCGGGAAGAAGAGCGGCGGAGGCAATCAGAACAGCGCCGACTGGAACGTCTCGATCGACAATCCCGGCGACCTCCTCACCTCCGTCAACTTCGCGCGGTACAGCAACAGCAACAACACGCGCGTCACGTGGGAGATCATCGAGTACGTCGGCGCGCTCGGCGGCCCGAACGAGTTCATCGTGCGGGACCAGACCGAGATCGAAAACACGGCCCAGGCAGCCACGGGCGCGGCCGTCGCAGGCATCGTGAACGACGCCGACGTCGTGCCCTTCATCACGGGTCAGCGCGGTAGTACCGATGACGTAAACAATACGCACCTGACCATGCACTACTCCTCCTGGGACGACACCACCGACGAGCCGACGTTCACGCGCGGCGTCTCTTCCGACACCGCCGCCGCCATCAGTTACGCGGTGGTGGAATTCACCGGCTCCAACTGGGACGTCGACCGGGCGGTGTACGACTTCGGCACCTCCACAGGCAACGACCAGACGGTAACCATCGCTCCGGTCGACCTCGGCAAGACGTTCATCCACGCCCAGAACAGTGCAACCGAGACGGGCATCGACGACCAGGGCGTCGACACCCGGCTCACGGCAGCCGATACCGTCTCCTACAGCGTCTGGGTCGACACCGATCAGGTCGGCGTCGCCTGGATCATCGAAAACGCCGAGGCCGATCCCAACAAGGACATGGTTGTCCAGCACATCGAGGGGAACAAGCCAAAGGGCGGCGGCGATGCGGTCCCATGGACCGAGGCCATTTCCGGCGTGTGGAACCTCTCCGGCACGTCCATTATGGGAGAATCGGCCACCTCGGATGGAAGCGGCACCGCGCATCCACGCGGCAGCATCAACCTGGCGTTGACCGCCGCCGATGAGGTCACCCTGTGGCGGTCCGACGACGGCCAGCCCAACAATTACTCCTTCGACGTCGTCGAGTGGCCCACCGCCTATCTCCTGGACCTGACCTGGGACGGCGCCGGGCCCGGTAACTGGGGCGACCCGACGCGCTGGACCCCCGGACCAAACACTCCCGATGCAAACGAGGACGCCATCATCGACACCGCCAACACGGTCACCGTGGCCGCCGACCAGGCCGCCCACGGCCTGGCCATCAGCAACGACGGCATCGTCAAGATCGCCGCCGACAAGAGGCTGGACATCACCACCCAGGTCGCCGCCGCCGGCGGGCACGTTGAATTGGCCGGGGGCTCGACACTGAAGACCGGCGCCGCCACCATCAAGACGCTGAAGGCCGACGGCAGCGCCACGGTCGACGCGCCCGGCCCCGTGGCCGTCGCCGGTTACTCCGACAACGGCACCCCCACCGCCTTGACGCTCCAGGGCGGCGGCACGTTCAACCTCGAGAGCGTTTCGACGGTGGCCGGATCCTCCTTCACGGTCAACGGCAGTTCGCTCCAGGGCGAGACCGCCACCAAACCGCTCGGCGACGCCCAGACGCTGGCCCTGACCGGCAGCACACTGATCCTCGCCGACGTCGTCGGCGCCCCGGGCACCGGCGCCGTGGCCGCCAACCCGAAGGCACACTATAAGTTCGACGAAACCGGCACCCAGACGACCGCCGCCGACGAGACCGGCAACTACGACGCACCGGTCAGCACGATCAGCGGCACGCCGAACTGGGTGAACGATCCGGTCCGCGGCCAGGTCCTCGACTTCGACCGGGCCGACCAGACCTGGGTCGACGTGCCAGCCATGGGCGACGAGGTGGACGCCGTCTCGTTCGCCATGTGGATCAACCCGCAGGCACAGCCCGGCGCCTACGACGCCCTGATGAGCAACGACGGTTGGACCGGCGGCGTTATTCACTTCGCCATTAACGGCAGTTACAAGATCGAGGCCGACTGCAGCGGCGGCGGCGGCAAGAAGACCATGACCAATGCCATGGTACAGGACGAGTGGCACCACGTGGTCTACACATACCAGAAGAACGGCACCGTCGAGTTCTACTTCGACGGGGAGCCCGACTCCAGTTTCGGCGGCATCCCCAACCGCACCGTCCTCATGGGCGGCACGACGGAGGGCCGTTCGATCGGCCAGTGGGGCGATGACCGACGGCTGGAGGCCATGCTCGACGACGTCGTCATCTACACCCGCGCCCTGACCCGGACGGAGGCGGCCCTGATGTACGCCAGCCATACGGCCCCCAACTTCTCGGCCGTCAGCCTGATGGTTGGCGCCGGCACCTCCACGCTCCAGTCGCAGTGCATAGGCGATGTCACTTTCGCCGACCTGACGATGAAGCAGGACGCCGCGCTGGTCACCGCCGGTACGGCGGGCGCCGCCTTCACCGGCGGGACGACCATCGAGGCCGGCGCCACCGCCATCGGTTTCAACCCGCAGACGCCGATGAACCTGGGCGCCATCGACGGCAGCGCTGCGCCGAACGTCGTGATTGCCAAGACGGGCTCCGGCACGCTGGTGCTCGATAGCGCCGGCACAGATTTGGCCTCGACGGCCACCATCGACGTCCAGGGAGGCGCCCTGGAAGGCTACCACGCCTCGAACCCGTTCGATGAGGCGACGCTGAAACTGAGTGGCGGCGACGTCCTCCTGTCGGCCAAGGCGGGCATCGGCCCCGATACGGTCACATACGACAACGCCGTGGTCGCCGACGCCAACGGCGTCATTACCGCCGGCCAGGGCGCGGCCGGTGAGCCCGCGCCGATGGACGTCGTCCTCGGCAGCGCGGGCAACGGCGTCACCATCAACAGCGGCAACACCCTGACCATGCGAGCGACCGACGGCTACACCCTCAGCGTCGCCGGCAACGTGACGGGCGACAACCTGGCCGTCGACCAGGGCACCGTGAACCTCGGCGGCGCCACTGTGGCCAACCTCAACGTCTCCGGCGCCGGCCAGGTGAACCTGAGCACCAACATCAACCTGACGAACCTGACCGTCACGAACGACTCGGTCCACGCCGGCAGCCATCTCGTGACGGTTGCCGAAAGCGGCGTCATGACGTGCGGGGTCTACGA
>Ga0307427_1001502_pt1 | contig 11959 bp, 5 predicted proteins | sample SalMarWE160190MG_FD_202162 | JGI IMG/M metagenome (GOLD analysis project Ga0307427, IMG submission 202162) | Salt marsh sediment microbial communities from the Plum Island Ecosystem LTER, Massachusetts, United States - WE1603-190 | ecosystem: Environmental > Aquatic > Marine > Intertidal zone >... | reverse complement strand
ACGGTTCCCCTCATTAGCATCTGCCTCCTAATCGCAAACGGAGCCACCATTTAACATGATGACCCGCCCCCTGGCAAGTAACAATCCGTTTAACACCCGTTCGGCGATATAGGACCGCTGGATGTTCGCTTTTCGGTCGGCCAAACCAGCCGTTCTCCGCTTCGGCCGAGGGTGCCGCAGGCTGCGCGAAAGGAAATCAGCGGCGGGAGTCAAGCGGACACGCGGGCCCGTCCCTGTCGCCAGGCTATTCCAGCGTCGGCCGCACGACTTCCCCCCGGGCCTGTGCGTCGGTGTTCTCATACGCCCCGTAAAACTCGGAGTTACAGTCGAGCCACAACGCGATGCGGTGCCGGTCCTCGGCCGACAGCCGCAGGCCGCGCTGACGGTGCTTCTCGCCTTCGATAACCTGCATCAGCCTCGAGGCAAGCGCGCCGAACTTGCCCGGAACCGTCCGGCTGCCGCCGTGGACGCCCGTCTTGATCGAGCCGTTCGAGACGTGGAAGTAGAAGCCGTACTTGGCGGCCAGGTTGTTGTAAGACCGGGTGAAGCCGCGCTCGACGGCGCCGCTCAGGTCGGGCCCCTTGTTCTTGCGGTGACAGTCCACGCAGTTGCGATCGAGCACCGGCTGGACGAGCCGCGGGAAGTTGAACGGGTTCGAGCCGTCCACGTCGGGCCGTATCTTCGACGGCGTGCGGCACAGGGCGAGCGGCATCCTGGACGACTGCTTCGGGGGCGAGCGCTTCGGCTCGTGACAGCCCTGGCACGTCAGGCGTTCGCCCGGGTGGACGTAGGTGACGGACCGCATCGACTGCACCGCCATGCCTTGCCCATCGAGGGCCTGGAAATAGATGGGTTTGCCCACCGGCGCCTCGAAGTACACGCTGCCGTCGGCCTCGACGGGCACCGTCCCGAGTACCGCCCGGGCGTTGCTCTGGTTGGCCGCGCCGATACGTGGCTTGTTCGGCGGCGCCGTGGACTTCGGCAGCAGTTGGATGATCCGCAAGGCCGTGATCCTGGCGCCTTTCGGCCACTTGAAATCGCTATCGTACATGTTCATCACCGCGACGGTCGCCGGCAGTCCGGCGGCGGCCTTCTTCGCGGCGGCCGTCTGCGTCGTTGCGTCGGGAATGACCGGCGGCCTCAGCCTCGGACGCAGCGGTATCGGGCTCAGGCACGAAACCGCCGCGCCGCGGTACAGCAGTTCCCGGTTGCCGGAGCGGTCGATCCAGTAGATGCCGCGCCTGTTCGCGTCGCGGCCGCAGACACAGAGGTAATCGTCTTCGCTCAGCGGCCATGGTGTGCCGTAGACCATGTACTTCTTGATGGGCCTGCCTTCGGCTTCGGGGAACGGCACGTCGGGCGTCAGGCGCGCCAATTGCGACATCGCACAATCGTCATCAAGGCGGTGATCGATGAGCACCAGCGACCCGAAGGCGTTGCCGTGATGAGCGCCCGTGGCGGCCACAAACCTGGGCGAGCCGGGGATGGCCCGGATGCTCATCTCCATCCACGGCCGGCTCTCGCGCCGCTCAGGATAGTTGCCGTGGAACGCCCGCGGGTCGCGACCGTCGGGATAGCACACCCAGATGTGGTGGGCGACGTTGGTGTCGCGGTCCACGTAGTCCCACCGCGTGTAGGCGATCATCCCCTCGTTGGTGACGCTCGGCTGCCACTCGTGCGTCTCGTGGAAACTCAACGGCAGGATGTCGCCGCCGTCGCGCTCCATCGAGAACAGCGTGTAGACCGGGCAGTGGCGGCCGCAACGAAGGTACCCGCCGCGCCGCAGCGAGATGAACGCAACGCGCCCGTTCGGCAGGAAACACGGGTCGAAGTCGTCTGCGGGCCCGTCCGTCAGTTGCACGAGGCCGGCGCCATCGGTGCCAATCTTGAAGATATGCCAACTGATGGTCGGCCCCCACGTGTACGTCTTCTTCGCCCGGCACTCGGTGTAGGCGAACAGGACGGTTCTGGCGTCGAACGAGAGTTCGGGCGACAGGAACGCGCCGCCGGCGAGTTGCTTCCCTTTGAGGCGTCCTTTCTCGACCACCGCGCCGGCCAGCAGGTCCGTCAATTTGGGCTCCGACTCAAACGGATCGGAGAGGACAAACAGCCCGCCGCCGGGCCTGGCGTTGCAGCCGTAGTATTGGTCGCACATGTGGAACGGGCCGCCCGGGTTGTGGCGTTTGATGAACAAAATCCGTTTGAACCCCAGCAGCGGATTGGCGAAGGCGATGCGCCGCCGCAGTTTGCACGCCGCGGCGTAGAGCGCGCAGCGAGCCTCGACGTTCTTAACGTCGGTCTCGGCGGCCCCGGCCCGCAGTTGCGCCAGTTCCTTTTCGGCCGCCGAGAAGTCCGGACGTCCCGGCATCGCCTTCAGCCTGGCGAGCAGGACCGCCGTCCGACGAAGCACAACGTCTGCCGGGTCGCGGTCCTCCGGGAGGATCAGCGCCTGCCGGTCAAAGGCCTGCGAGGCAACCTTCGCGAACCACTTACGGCTGCCGACCTGCCGCGCCAACTCATCGAACTGCGCCTTCGTCTCGGCATCCAGGTCGAGTTTGACCGGCGCGGCAGAGGCGGCGGCCACGGGGACCATAACGACGGCGACTACCAGAACGCACACGGATTGCGAAGCGACCTGTCGCACGCCTGCCCTGCCCTTTCGTCAGATCTTCGACCGGTTCACACGGTCGTCGGGAACCGCCCCGTCCATGTCCATCCGAGGATGGTCCTTAATCAACTCGGCGATGGGCTCGAACGCCCTCAACAGCATCCGATAATCCGGGTCGCCCGTCGAGGCAAAGACCTCGCCTTTGCACGCCCCGTGCCCACCGGCAGCCTTCGCGAGCGGGGCCACAAGAAACGCATTCCGCTCGGGTTTTGTGACCCGCACCCACCGTTCCTTTCCAGCGACGCCCTTGTGACACGATGCGCACCGGCGCTTGTGGACGTCCTGAAGCGCCTTGTCGAGACCTTTCGGATACAACCGCCGTCCGCCCAGCCGCCGCTCGTCTGCCATGTCGTACGTTCCGTAGTACGGAACATTCAGATCAATCCACGTCAGGATGCGGGTCCGCTCGTCGCCTGTCAACGCGACGCACGGCTTGCCGTCCTTATCGGGATGGCCGCTGAGGATAATCTCAGCCAGCCGGCTCTTTGGCGAACCCCATGTGTTGGGGGTAATCTGTAGGATGTTGGCCTCGCGGCCGTTTCGCGTATCGATCCAGTTGACGTATCTGCCTGTCAGCGTATCGTACGACACGTTGAACCATTCGGTCTTGTCGGCCGAGAGGTCCACGCCGCCATTGGGCTCCAACCCGGCGTGGCACTTCGCGCAGTGCCGATCCAGCACCGGCTGGACGTGCCGCGCGTAATCGAAACCTGTAACCCCCCAGGACGGCGGTTCGAGGGGCAGGAGCCCGCGGCGAATGGCAGCCGCCTTCCTCGCGGCGGGCGGGGCAGTGCTCCGCGGCTCGTGGCAGCCGATGCACCCCTGCGTCTCGCCCGGCGTGAAATGGGTGAAACTCCGCATCCGCTGCACTCCCACGCCGCGCTCGTCCACGGCAATGAAGTACAAGGCCCGCCCCGTCGGGACCTTGAAATACGCCGACCCATCGGCCTCCACCTTCGCCGTGCCCCAGACTTTCTTGGCAGCGTACGTGGCCCCGCACGAGATGACGGGCGTCTGGAATCCGAAGCCGCGCGTCTGCGTCCGAAACAACTTCGGCACCTCCTCCACCACAAGGATCGCCTTGACCGAGCCGCGCTCAACGTACGGCTCCAGCCCCCGATACACGTCGACGAGATAAACGGTGGCCTCGCCCTGCTCGAGCAGCGACTCGGCGTCCGCATCGGCTTCGGCCCGTTGGGGTTCCTCGTAGCCGAGGAGCACGGGCGGCGTCCGACGGGCAACGACAGGCGTGCCGTCGTAGCAGCCAAGGCCGTCGGCGCTCGCCTGCATCGTGGCGACGCCGGTGCCCATCTCCCACAACAAGAGGACGCCGTTGCGTGAGACCAGGAACCGTTTCGCATCGATCGGGTTGGGCTGCTCGTACGGCCCGCGGACGTGGTTACCGCTGCCGCGGTCGGGCGGGCCGATGCGGACTTCGGGCGTGAGGTTCGTCATCGCTTCGGGCGCATCCACGCCTCGGCCGTTCTCGATGATGCCGACGCCGCCGCGGATCGGACCGTTGTGGGCCGTCAGAACGCACATGATGCTATGCGTGCCGGGAACCGGACGGGCATCGAGAAAACTGGCCGGAGAGAGCACCGCGTTGCCGTAGAAGACCTGCAACTGCCTGCCGTCGGGGCGGATCGTCCAGAGGCTCTGGATCGGGATGGCAGGTTTGTCCACGTACTCCCACCGGGAATAGAGGATGCGACCGTCGGGCATGACGGCCGGCGAGAAGTCGTCCACGTAGTTGGCGCTCAGGCGGCGGACGTTATTCCCGTCGCCGTCCATCCGATGCAGCACGCCGCCTGGCGTCGTGAAACAGAGTGCCCCTCGCGGCAAGCGGGTCGAGATGAAGGCGATGCCGCCGTCCGGCAGCCAGCACGCGTTGTAGTCGTGCCACGGGCCGTCGGTCACCTGCCGCAGATTGCCCGGCGAGCCCGCTTCGACGTTCATGCGGAAGATGTGGTACCCGGCGGACTTGTTCCGGCGCCAACTGAAGAGGACCTCGCGGCCGTCGTAGGAGAGGTCCACGTCGAGGATCTGTCCTTCGGGCGAGGCGACCAACTCGGTCAGATTGCCGCCGGGCTTCGGCGGCGAGAGGACGTACAGGCCCCCGCCCGGCCGGAAACCCTCGCAGTGCCGCGTGTACACGTGGCTCGGCCTGAGTTCGTGGCGCTTGATGAAGATGAGTTTGTCGAAGCCCAATCGCCCCTCGGCCACCTGTTTCGCCAACTCGCCCGACTCTTCGAAGGGCAGTGCGCCGCCTTGGGATTTCACAAACGCTTTCAGCGCCCCATCGGACGGGCTATCGGCAAAGACCTGGATCTCGGAGGCGCCCGGATTCATGCCGTTGTAGGAACCAAGGAACTTCAGCCGAATCGCGCGGACCTTGACCGGCCCCATCGCGATCCGCTGCGGCCCGTGGATTCTCTTGAAGCGGCCCTTGGCGATGGGTTCGGCCGCGTCGTCCGCGTAGACTTCGTAGTTCTTCCAGCACTCGCCCATCAGCCAGGCGGTGCGGGCGTAGTAGACGATCTCGGCCACCGTGACGGGCTGCTTCCACCCGAGCGTAAACTCGGCTTTGTCGGCAGCAGTGTTTCCTTGTACGGCCCACGCCTTGCCGAGGTCGGACTGGCTGCCGGCGGGCGGCACTTTGCCGTCCACGGCAAACTTCGCCAGGTACCTGTCGCTGTACTCCGAGGAGGCGCTCACCTTGGCTTTGGGGGCCAGGTTCTCGGGCAGTTTGGGTGCGGCCCACGCCCCAGTTGCGCCCAACAGCAGAAGAACACGCACCGCGCCGGTTCGGAAGGCCCTGCGACGCACCACTCTCCCTCTCCTTCCCTGGCCCGACGCCTCCAGCGCCGCGCACACTCCCCTTTGCGCCAAGCGTCTATCCGTACATTATAACGCGTCTTTAGCCGCTGTGTACCGCCGAGAAATGGATTGCGAGGCGAAACGCGAGGTCAGCGAGAGAGAGTAGCCGTCAGCGCATCCGACGCCAGAACGTCCAGCGGCTCCAGCGCAAGCGTGTCCAAGTCCAGGTCTGGTTCTGCGGCCGGTTCGCTTGCGGCGACATCGCCAAGAGGGGACCAAGTGTCGAGCGGTCCTTCACCATCCGCTTCCAGCCCAGTGTCTCGGATAGCCGGGCTCGCAGCGGCGGCAGGCGTTTTGGTGGTGACCGACGGCAGCGGCAACGTGGCTTCGCCCATCAGGGCGTCGGGATTCGACGCGGCCAAGGTGGTCTCGCGCCCGGCGACATACAACTGCACCTCGGCCGGCCACCTGCTCGACGAGACCGCATCGGGCGTCGGTTCGACCACAGGACGGACGGGATCAAGCGGCCATAGTACGCCGGGCGGTATCCGCAGCGGCCCACTGGGTTGCCCGCCAAGCGGGGGACGCACCACGGGGTACTCTGTCGCTTCCTCATCGGCCTCCTCCAGAACGGAGGCATCCGATATCCTGCCCATGAACAGGGTGCTGTTCGTACGCGTATCGCGGATCGTGTAAATGAACGGCCTGTCGGCCGTGAAGATGACCGGCGGAACGAAGCCCCCCACCGCGGTTGTCATCATATCCATCACGACCGCCGTTGCGGCGGCGGCCTCGGTTCCCGCTTCATCTACCTCGATCCACGCCTTGTGACGCACCTTGCCGATGTGAAGCGCCTCATAATCAGGGGGGCGCTTGCCGTTCATCCCTGAGAAGTCCGAGATGCGCTCGTCGAAGGCATCGGGCATGCCCATGGTCTCGAGCACCTTGGCGAGTTCGACCTCCGCGCCGCTTTCGAACTTGGGCATCGTCAGCCGCACCCTCGTGCTGCTGAGGTCGGCGAGGATTTCATCCATCGTCTCGGCCGAGAGCGATTGCTCGAAGGCCTGGAATCGACCCTCTTTCGGCAGCAAGATGACCATTGATGCGTCGCCGCCCGTGTAAGGGAGTTCGACCGCCTGGTAGTCTTCGCCTTCCGCGTAACCGAATCGCTGCGTCTGGCGCATCATGTCAACCTGGAAATCTCCACCGGGCAGATGGAAGGCGCCGGGGCGCGTTGCCCCTTCGCTGAACGGATGGCTCCAGGAGGCGTTGAAGTAAATCGCATTGACCAGAACGAGGCGTGTCAGATCGTTAATGTCGCCGGGTTTGAGCAAGTCTTCGATGCGGCCGCGCGTCTCATCGCTCACCCAGCCGTTGATGGTTTCGCGCGAGCCTTCCGGATCCTCGACAAAATGCATTCGCCTCAGGGGGCTGTCGTAGTTTTCGGCCAGGGTCTGAAGAAAACCGGAGAGGAACTCGTAGTTCACCTGGCCCCAAAGCGAATTGGCGATGCTAAGCGTAAACGGGTCGCCGGAGGCGCCCAGGCAGGCGGCACTGTCGGCCCCACTCGACGCAAGGTCGCGCATCAACGTCCCGAAGGCAGCATGCAGCCGCTCCTCGGGCAGCGTGAAGTGAAGGACATCGGCCATCTGCTCTGCGGTCCCGCCGTCCGCGCCGGCATAGGTCATGGCCAGGGCCGAGGAAATGCTCATCGGCGAGAAGAAAAGGCTCCCCTCCTCGCCGCGCAGCGTCTCGTACAGATCGAATGCAAAGGCGTTGTTCCCCGCCACCAACTGCTCCACGTCCGACCAATCGGCTTGGGGCAGAGCGTCGGCGGACAGCAGGACCCTGGGCTCAAGCGTCTCGAAAATGGGCGGGTAGGTCAGAACGGGAATGTCGCCGCGCATCACTCACCCCCAGCGTCAACCCCTCGTTCCAACATTATCTCTTGTGCCAGATGTCCCGTCAAGGCACGAGAAAACAAAAATGGGAAGCCGCACGCCCGGGCCCATACGGGTCCGTACCGGGTCCGGGCCGCGCAGAAGACCGGGCTCTCCCGCGCTGAAGCGGCCATAGCGCGGCGGGTCGGGAGACCCGCCGCGCGAAGTTCGAAGGCGGCTGGGCGACGCGGGGAAGGTCACCGCCTGCTTCCGCAGGCGGCTCGAACGGTGGGCGCTGACGAGGGGGGTACAGCGCGATAGGGCATCCGGAGCGGGAACGTGTGAATGGGGCACGCACGAAGGGGCGCGATTTGCCAATCTGAAATCTAAGGTCTGACATTTAAGATCTCAAATCTGAAATCTCAAATCTAAGATCTGAAATCTCAAATCTGACATCTAAGATCCCAAGTCTGAAATCTGAGATCTCAAATCTAAGATCTGAAATCTAAAATCTGACATCTGAGATCTCAAATCTGAGATGTGAAATCTAAGATCTCAAATCTGACATCTAAGATCCCAAGTCTGAAATCTGAGATCTCAAATCTAAGATCTGAAATCTAAAATCTGACATCTAAGATCTCAAATCTAAGGTCTGAAATCTCAAATCTGAAATCTGACATCTGAAATCTCAGATCAGCCTTTGATGCCCGTCATGGCGATGCCGCGGATAAAAGTCTTCATCGTCGCGAAGAACAGGATGATGAGCGGCAGGCTGAACACCGTGCTGGCAGCCATCAGCAGGTGCCACGGCGTGCCGCCGTGTTCCGACTGAAACGCCTGAAGCGATAAACTCAGCGTGAACTGCGACGGGTGGTTCAAATAGATGAGCGGCGCCAGGAAGTCCTTCCACGTTCCGAGGAACTGAAACAGCGCGACCATCGCGATCGCCGGCTTGGAGAGCGGCACCACGACGTTCCAGAGAATCTCGAGTTCTGTGCACCCGTCGATGCGGGCGGCGTCCAGGAGGTCCTTCGGCAGGCCAAGGAAGAACTGCCGCAGCAGAAAAATGAAAAACGCGTTCCCGAACCACGCCGCAACCCACAGCGGCTTGAACGTGCCTATCCATCCCAGGTCGCGGTACAGGAGGTACAGCGGAATCATCGTGATGACGAACGGGATCATCATCGTCGCCACCGTCAGGCCGAACAGCAGCGAGCGGCCCCTGAAGTCGATGAACGCAAAACCGTACGCCACCAGGACCGACGAGCACACCGTGCCGGCGACGCACATCGCACACAGGAACAGCGTGTTGAGAAGGCTGCGGCCGAATCCGACCCGCGCGAGCGCCACCGGGTAGTTGTACGGGATGACGCGGTGGGTCTTCGTGACGGCGCTTTCGGGCAGAACGTCCCAGGCCCGCGTCACTTCGATGCCGGTCGAGCCGACGCCTTTCGTGTCGGTGTCCTCGGGTCGCCATTCGCGGACGAGCCACAGCGGTTCGCCTTGCGGGTCGGCCACGGCCGCCCTCGCGGACGGGTCCGGCTTGATTTCGCGGACCAGTTCGGCCCGGACCTTGCGGCCGGAATAGAGCGTCAGGATGCCGGTGGCCGCGTCGAAACGGTTCTTGTCGTCGCCCAGGACCTTCACCTCGGACGTGACGCGGGCGTTCATACGCTGGAGTTCCTGCTTGTTGAAGACGGCGAACTTCTCCCACGTGTCGCGTCCGAAAGGTTTCCACAGTTCGCCGGCCGCGAACGACTCCTTCGGCCGCAGGATGGTGAACGGCTGCTCGGCGGTGGGCCGGATCCGGCGCTCCTTGACGACCTCGTATGCGGCGCCGCCGATACGAGCGCGGTGGCCCTCGCCGAGGAAGACCTCCGCGAGGCTGCGCGGGTACTTCATGGTTTCGCTCAGCGGCTTCAGCGAAATGCCGATCATCCAGACCAGCGGCAGCAGGAAGAAGACGGCGCCCGTGGCGAGGATGGCGTGGATGCCACCTCGCAGGTACCACGGCGGTCGTCTGTCGCTATAGCCGGCCATGTTCGTCGCCTTGGATACGGCACGCGCGGGGCAAGCCCCGCGGCTAACTCGGCCCGTTGCGCGTCGTAGGGGCGAGGCATGCCTCGCCCTTGCGCGCCTCGACGGCCTACCTTCCTGCGTAATACACCCGTTTGTGCAGCGTCTTGAACGCCAGGACCGTCAGCGCCACGATCACCAGGAACAGCACCCACGCCACGGCCGATGCGTACCCCACCCGCTGGTACTGAAACGCATGGTCGTAGATAAACATCGCCGCAAAGCGGGTCTTATCCTCCGGGCCGCCGCCCGTCATGATGTACGGGGCGGCAAAGATCTGGAACGTCCCGATGATCGCCATCACGACGTTAAAGAGGATGACCGGCGAGATCATCGGGATCGTGACGTTGAACGTTTTGCTCCACCAGTTCGCGCCGTCGATGTCGGCGGCCTCGTAGAGTTCAATTGGCACGTCCTGGAGTTTGGCCAAATAGATGACAGCCATCTGGCCCACGCTCCACATCCCCATGACGACAATGGCCCACAGGGCCATCGACGGCGCGAACGGGACGGCCGACGGCATCGGGTTGCCATCCGAGAGCCACGACGGCGCCCCCAGGCGCGCCATGTCCTGCGGCGCCAGGTACGTAAGCGACGCATTCAACGCCGGCACGGCCGCCAGAACCAGTCCCGCGCCCACGAGCGTGAGCAGCAGCCGCCTGAGGGCCGAGTTCTCGGCCACCACACGCGGCGCAGCGCGACCGGCCGTCAACACGAGCGCCACGGGCGGCAGAAGCAGCAACAGCGCCGGCCAACGGCCGAAACCCTGCTCCGCCCGCGCGGCCGCAAGGTCAAAGAACAGGTCGGTCCATGCGTCCGCCACACCCACGATCTGGGCCAGGATGATGTTGACCAGGCCGAACTTCGGATTGAAGATCCACAGCCACAGGATCGCCACCACCACCGTCGGCACCAGGTGTGGTATGTAGTAGATAACCCGGTAGAACGATTGCCCCCGGATGCGGGCGTTCAGGAACATCGCCAACGCGAGCGCCAGCACCACGCCGATGGGGATCGCGACCGCCGCGTACACGAGCGTCACGCCCATCGACCGGTGGAAGCGCGCATCAACCAGGAGTTCCGCGTAGTTGTCCAGGCCGATGAAGACCGGCCCTTTGAGCGGCGGATAGTCGCAGAACGAGAAGTACAGCCCTGCAAGAAACGGGTACCCGATGAAAACGGCGAGCGCAATCAGCCACGGCGAGGCGAAGGCGTAACCCGTCAGGTGCTTGCGGCGGTCAGCCCACATTACTTGCCGGTTCCCTTCTGCAGGCTGCGGCGCTCTCGCCGCATATCGACCTTTCGCTGGATGTCCTCGCGGACCTCGCCCAGCGTCCTGGCGACCTCGGCCCGGCAGAGGTCGTCGATCTTCTTCTTGCGGGCCTCACCCGCGAGACCCTCGAGTTGATCCTCCGGCACGGGCCAGTTCCAGACGTGCTCGAAGGCACGCTCCATCGCATCCTCATACTCGCGTTGAATGGACACCGCCGGCAGGATGAATGAGTGGGGCGCCCGGGCCAGCATCTCGAACACCTTGATCTCCAGGTTCGGGTGGCCGTCGTGGAAGTAGGCCGGCGGCGTCCGCACGGGCATGTGTTTGCCCTGGAGACGGCACAGGATCGCCAACCCCTCCCGCTGGGCCCAGCGGACGAACTCCCACGCCTCCTTCGGATGCTTGCAACCGCGCGGGATGCCGATCACGTCGGCCTCGAGCAGCGACCGCGGATACGGCAGGCCCTCGGCGCTCGGAAACGGCGCCACGCCGAAATCCATCTGCGGACGGTGACGCCGGACAAACATCGGGAACCAGACGCCCTGCGGCTCCATCGAGACCTTCCCCTCGATGAACGCGTTGAACGGCGAATCGAACGTTCCGAAGCCCGAGCGGAACTGGAGCAGTTTGTCACGGCCGTACGCCTCGGCGTACCGTTTGGCCCAGAGAAAGGCCTCGACGTTCTTCGGGTCGTCGGAGGAAATCTTCCCCGTCTTCGGGTCCACGAGTCGGCCGCCGAAGAAGTATCCCCACGAGTAGTTCCACCAGCCGGGTTCGGTCGGCAGGAACCCCATGATGCGCGGGCTGCCGTCCGGCTCGAACTCGTTGAGGACGTCGGCGTACCGGTCGAGTTCCTCGATGGTTCGCGGGGCGCGGTCGGGGTCGAGGCCGGCGGCACGCAACTCCTTGGCCTTCCGGCGGAAATGGTCCTTGTTGTAAAACAGCGCCATCGACATCGGACTCGTCGGCAGCGCGTACACCTTGCCCGCGTGCATGCCGAGCGCGAGGTAGTTGTCGATGTAGTAGTCGCGCGGCAGGTTGGATTCGCGCATCCAGTCGTCGAGCGGCAACAGCGCCCCGCCGTCGGCAAACGGCACCACGTCCTGGTTCCACAGGCCGCACACGTCCGGCGGGTCGTGACCGATGGCCGCAAGCATCGCCTTCCGGTTCGCCTCCGAGGTCCGAAGGTAGTGGACGAAGAGCCGGTCCTGGCTGCGGTTGAAGGCGTCGCACATCGCCTGGCAG
>Ga0307427_1001501_pt1 | contig 11961 bp, 12 predicted proteins | sample SalMarWE160190MG_FD_202162 | JGI IMG/M metagenome (GOLD analysis project Ga0307427, IMG submission 202162) | Salt marsh sediment microbial communities from the Plum Island Ecosystem LTER, Massachusetts, United States - WE1603-190 | ecosystem: Environmental > Aquatic > Marine > Intertidal zone >... | reverse complement strand
CCGCGCAAAACCGACAATGACGCGGCCCGTACGGGCCGCGCGGGACCTGGACAAGACTTACCCGAGACCGCTTAGCGTGCGACTGGCAGCGACGTCAATGAGAGTGACCATGTAAACGGAGAGTGCCCATGTGGAGAATGGCTGCCGTACTGGTTGCGTTGGTCTGGCTGGCAAGTCCCGTTGTGGGGGCTCTTGGCGGCACGCCAACAGGGTCCGTACAGGTGAGGGTCGACCGTGACGATACCAAAGGGCAATTGCGGGTGGTGATAGGCGGGAAGGAGGCGTTTTCGTTTCACTACGGCGCGGACCTCGACCTGCCGTACATTGTGCCGCGCAGCCCTTCGGGTAAGGCCATGACCGTCGTGCGGGCGAATCCGTACCCGCACCATCGGTCCATCTGGTTCGCGGACACGGTGCAACTGGCCGGGCAGCGGCGGGTAAGTTTCTACAACGCCCTCTACAGCCGCGTCGACAAGAACGACAAAACGTCTCCGTTCCGGGACCGCATCCGCCTTGTGAGCATGGATCCGCCGCACATCGAGGGCCGCCAGGCGACCGTCAACGCCAGGCTCCTGTGGGAGATGGACCGCAAGACGCCCGTTCTCGACGAGGCCCGGCGGCTGCGTGTCGTCGCCCTGGGTGCCGGGGAATATCTGCTGGACCTCGTCTTCAAGGTCACGGCTTCCTACGGCGACGTGACGTTCACCAGCGACACCGTGCATTACGCTTGGCCGTATGTTCGCATGGCCCCGGCCTTCTCTGTGGACAAGGGCGGCACCATGACCAATAGCGAGGGCGGGGTCAACCAGAAAGGCACCTGCAACAAAGAGGCGAGGTGGGTCGACTACGCCAACTCGGTCGAGGGCACCACCGAAGGGTTGGCGGTGCTGGTCCATCCGGCGAGCGGCCCGCCGCCGAAGTGGCTTACGCGCGACTACGGAACGTTCGGTCCCCGGCGCGAGCGGGCCAGGAGCGGCACGAAGTTCACGCTCGCCAGGGGGGAATCGCTGACCCAGCGCGTTGCCATCCTTGTTCACTCCGGCGACGTGAAGGCCGGACGGGTCGAGCAGCGATACCGGCAGTACGCTCAGAGCGGACTCTGAGATCGGTTCGGCGGCGCGGGCAAGGCCGTGGCGTCGCTGCTTGTGCCCGTCCTGGTGGTCTCGGCGCACTCGCTGATTGCGCATCTCGTGTTGGTCGTCTTCGGGTAATGTGAACCGATGGGCAAGTTTGCGAAGCCGCGCGTCATCGTCAGCAAGTGCCTCGGGTTTGCGCCTTGTCGGTACAATGGCGAGATCGTCTCCGACGATTCCGTCTCTCGTCTGGCCCAGGACGTGGCGTTCTGTCCGGTGTGTCCCGAGATGGAGATCGGCCTGGGCTGTCCGCGTGCTGCGATCCGCATCGTGGTTGCAGGCGTGGGGCGGCGGCTGGTGCAGCCCGCGACGGGCATGGACCTTTCCGGCGCGATGCGCGAGTTCGCATCTCGCTTCCTCGATTCGGTCGGTGAGGTGGACGGATTCCTGCTGAAGGCGCGGTCGCCGTCGTGCGGAGTCAGCGACGTGAAAGTCTATGACGAGCCTGAGGGCGAGACGTTTCGGCGCGGGGGCCGCGGGTTCTTCGCGGAAGCAGTGCTTGAACGGTTCGGCCACGTGCCTATTGAGGACGAGCGGCGGTTGGTGGACGCGGCGGCGCGGGAGCGGTTTCTGGCCCGGCTTCGGGCGGCGGCTGCGTCGCGCTAAGCGCGCCGGGTCAGGAGAGCCGCCGCGCGGGATAGACGCACATGCGACCGTGAAGCGCTTCAATCGTCGAGGCCCGACGCCAGCCGCCGCAGGTGGTGCATATACTCGAGGCGCTCGGGCGTCAGGTCACGTCTGACTTCGGCCGTGTCGCGGTAGATCTCGATCATGAAGGTTCCGGAGAAGGCGACCTCGGCAAGTGCGCGGGCGACGTCTTCGAACGGGACGGTCCCCATCCCGGGCAGGTAATGGCCATCCTCAATGCCGTCGTTGTCGTGCAGGTGGACGCCCCAGAGGCGTGGCCCCATGGCGTGCACCATTCCGACGGGGTCCCCGGCGATGTTGGCATGGCCGCAGTCGTAGGCGAGGCCGAGGTGTGCGCTTTCGACGTCATCGACGATCCGGCGGAGCAGGCGGGAATCGTGACCGAACATCGGCGGCGGCATGTTCTCGATGAGGAACCGGACGTCGGCCTCCTCGGCGATGCGTGCGAGTTTCTCGGCGCTGTCGGCCAGGGTGCCGGTACGGAACCGGTCGTGTTGGGTGTCGCCGGGCCCGACGGGGTGAAGGATGATATCGCGACAGCCGAGCGTGTGGGCGTAGTCGGCCTCGCCTTGCGCGATGGCGAGTGCGGCCACACGTGTTGCGGCGTCTTTGGCCGAGAGGTCGAAGGGCGGCCCGTCGAACATCTCGAGGTCGATGTAGCCGTGCAGACTGTCGGCCACGAGGCCCGCCCCATCGACGATGCCGCGGATGCGTTCAGCCGTGATGCCCTGGACGTAGTTTCGGTAAACCTGGATGTGGCCGACGTGCGCGTCGTGGATGATGGCGATTTCCTCGTCCACGTCCCATTTCTCGAAATGGAACGCGATGACGGCGCCGAGTGGTAGGTCGGGCATGGTTAGTTGGTACCCAGGCGTTTTCGGATGTAATCGGCCCGCGCGACGTCGCGTTCGGATTCGCCGAGTTCGCCGCCGCGCATCTTCTGGATGTGGCCCCGTCGAGTCATCAGGAACAGTTCATTAACGGTTCCGATGTCTACGTCCTTCAGGCGTTTCAGATGAATCCCCATCCGCACGGCTGAAAGCAGCGCGAGGGTCTCGTCGCTGGAGATAATGCGGGCGTGAGTCAGAATCGCCCACGAACGGAGGACCCGGTCGTCGAGCGCCGTCGGGCTCTCGGCGACCAACGCGTCGCGGGCCTCCTTTTCGTAGGCGATGATCTGGGAGATCACCGTACCGAGGGTCTTGAGGATATCCTGTTCCGTGTGTCCGAGCGAGGCCTGGTTCGAGATCTGGTAGATGTCGCCCGTGGCCTGCGTACCCTCGCCGTAGAGGCCGCGCACGGCCAGCCGCAGCCGCGCCACGGCGTTGAAGACCTTCTCGACCTGCCGGGTCAGGACGAGCGCGGGGAGGTGCAGCATAACGCTGGCGCGCAAGCCGGTGCCGACGTTGGTGGGACAGGCCGTCAGGTAGCCGAGTTTCGGCGAGAAGGTGTAGGTGATTTTCGCTTCGAGGCGGTCGTCGATGGCGTCGGCCTCCTGCCAGGCTTCCTGGAGTTGGAGCCCCGGCGAGTACACCTGGAGCCGCAGGTGGTCTTCCTCGTTGGTCATGATGGCGATTCGCTGCTTGGGCCCGACGGCCACGCCGCGCTGGCCTTCGCCGGCGGCCAGTTCCCGGCTGATCAGATGGCGTTCGACCAGGCACTGGCGGTCGATCTGCGGCATGTCTTCGAGTCCGAACCACGTGTACTTATCAGGCTTCATGGCCCCGAGGATCGCCTTCTTGAGGTATGTCTCCAACTCCTGTTGTTCATCGGGCGTGAGGCGGTTGAGGAACGGTCGGCCGGCCACGTTCCGGGCCAGGCGCACGCGTGTCGAAAGGACGATGTCATCATGCGGGCCGCCCGGTTTAAGCCACGGGCTGGGCGACGCGGTGATCTTATCGAGGTTCACCCGCGGTTTCCTTTTCCTGGATGAGGTCGCGGAGGCGTGCGGCTTCCTCGTAGTGTTCGGCCTCGACGGCGTCCTGGAGTTGTCGGCGAAGTCGCATGAGTTCGCGCTGGTCCCGCGAGTCCGACCCGGCCCGCTGGGGCAGTTTGCCCACGTGTTCGGTTGCGCCGTGGACCTTCTCGATGACTTCCCGCAGCGGTTCAGCGAACACCTCGTAGTCGTGCGGACAGCCGAGTCGGCCCTGGTTGCGGAACTCCGCGTACGTGATGCCGCAATCAGGGCAGCGAAGGTTGGCGTGGCGTCCGGCGCCCTCGTGAGCCTCGAGCATCCCCGAGAGGATGTCCTGGAGGTTAATCTGGGCCTTTATCGCGACGCCTTCCTCCCGGGCGCAGTCCTCGCACAGGTGTCGCTCGCGCTTCTCGTTGTTGAGGATCTCCGTCAGGTGGATGGTGGCCTGCTGTTTGTGGCATCGCTGGCAGAGCACTCGGTTTTCCTTCTTCTAGGCGCGGCCGCCCTTGGGTCTATATCGGCCGACGCGGCTCGAATTATGATAGTTCCCCGTAGGGGAGAAGTCAATTCAGGATGCGCGCTTCGCGCCCGAACGGCGGGTGAACCTGTGGGCGGGCAGGCGGCAGGGTTGCCGGTGCGGTTGACGGTTGAGCGTGGCAGAGCGTTGCGCGGCGGGTCTCCCGACCCACCGCGCGCGGGGACCTGCCGCGCGGGCTACCTGCCCTTCCGCTTCTCCCACTTTTCCAGGTAGGCGACTTGGCTGAGTGTGCGGCCCTCGCGGATTTCGGCCCGCATCCGGTTTTCGGACTCCAGGACGTCCTGCGCCCGGTTGGCCATTTCGACGATCTCTGTTTCGGCCAGGTGCATGACGCCATCGGCGTCGCCGACGAGCCAGTCGCCGGGCACGACCTCCTGACCGCGCAGGCGGATGGGCCCACCGATCTCGCCGAGCCCTTTCGGGTAACCCGCGTGGCTGCACACGACGGCGGCGAAGGCGGGGAACTCGAGGCGGCGGATTTCCTCCGTGTCGCGGACGGCCCCGTCGATGACAACGCCGGCGAGTTTCCGCTGCATGGCGCTCTCGGTGGCGAGTTCGCCCCAAATGGCCGGCCCCACGCCGCCCGCATCGATGGCGAGGACCTGGCCTTCCTTGGCCCGGTCGATCGCCTCCACGCTCTTCGCAAAATCGCCGGGCGCCGTCCGGACCGTCAGGACGGGGCCGACGAGTTTCGTGCCCGGCGTGATCTGTTTCAGCCCCGGCAGGCACGGACGGTGGTGGCAGGCGTCGCTGATATTGGCCGTCGACACGCGCATCAACACCTCGCGGACGTCCCCAAGACCCGCCCGGCGGAACAACTCCGTCTTGATGGCCTCGCCGGTATCGAGCGCCTTGCGGATTGCGGCCGTGGCGATGGCCGGGTCGTCGGCCTTGATGATGGCTCCGCCCACGACCACAATGGACGCGCCGGCGGCCGCTGCTCTCGGCGCCGTCTCGGAGTTCAACCCCCCGGCGGCTGCAAGGGGAATGTCGGTGATCTTTGCCAGCCGCGCCAGGATGTCGAATCCCGATGCATCGGGATCCCCGCGCATCTGCATGTCGATGGGGCAGTGAACCGCGATGAACGCCACGCCCCATTCGGCCATGCGTTCGACGAGGGGCTCGGGTTTGGCGATGCCGAGGATGTCCACGCCGATGCCGAGACCGTAATGGCGGCCGACCTCGACCGATTCGCGGATGGTCGATTCGCTGGCGGCGCCCAGGACAATGGCGAAGTCGGCACCGGCTTTGGCGGCGGCTTCCATCTCGACGCGGCCGGCGTCCGCCGTCTTCATGTCGGCGACGATCTTGCGGTCCGGGAACTTGTCGCGCAAGGCGCGGACGGCGTCAAGGCCCTCGCTCTTGATGAGCGGCGTGCCGGCCTCAATCCAGTCCACGCCTTGGCCTACGGCAAGGGCGGCGACGCGCAGCGCACGCTCCAGGTCGAGGAAATCAAGGGCCAGTTGAAGCGTGACCGGCATGGTCATGCCTCCTTGGGTCGGATCGGGCCCGGCCGCCTGGTGTTCTGTCCCACGTGAAACGGTGGGTGCCACTGGCGGCTTGTCCGCCAGTGTCTTCCTGCTGCTCGCCACACACTGGCTGACAAGCAGCCAGTGGCACCCACTCAATCAGCAGCGACAGACCGCTACTCGGGAGTGTAACAGGCCGCGCAGCAGTCTGACTCCCACGTTGTGACGCCGGCAAGGCGAACTCCCGAGGGGAGCCGCTTGGCGACGGCTTCGGCGATGACACGGGCGAGGTTCTCGCTTGAGGGGTTGAGCCGGTCGAACGGCGGCACCTCGTTCAAGTAGGCGTGGTCGAATGGCTCGAGCGCCTCGGCCAGGATCCGCTTGCCTTCTTTGAAATCGAGGACCATTCCCGTGTTGTCGAGACGGTCGCCCTCCAGGCGCAGGTCCACCCGCCAGTTGTGGCCGTGGAGTTTCTCGCACTTGCCCTTGTACTCGCGCAGATTGTGCGCGGCACTGAACCAGTCCTGGATGAGGAGTTCGTATGGCATGCCCAGAACCCCAAGAACGCGGCCGGAGCCCCACGGCGGCCGGCCACCACCATTCTAGAACCGCAGGGCAGGACATACAAGGGTTTTGTGGCGCGCCCGGGCGGTGGCGTCTTGACACATCGGCGCGAATCGGGTAATAATGCGGAGGCGAGGCGTGGAATCGCCGAATCAGGCCGTGGTTGTACGTGCGTTCGCGCCGCATCCAGGCGAGGTGTCATGGTTCAGCCGAAGGAAGAACAGAAGAAGGCCTGGTTGCTTGGCGTCGGACGGGACAACGACGACGGGCACCTCCGCATTACGCGCGGCCACAACTACCAGTTGTTCGGCGGCAGCGAGGACACCCACGAAGTCATGCAGGAGAAGGCCGTCAAATTCAACGAGAAACTGCGTGAGCGCGACCGGCGTCTGGAAGACATCTCACACAACGAATTCCGCGATATCGCCCACGAGATCGGCCTGACGGACAAGAATCTCCCGCCGGTTCCGCCTGAACCGTAGCCTCTGGCGGGTCCATCGCCGGCGGTTCTTCGATACCGCCCTGGCCCGCTCTGCCGTTCAGTTGCCCTGCCGCAAGGGGCAAATAATTCCCCGACCGATTTGACAAACGCCCAATCTTGGTGTATAATTCTCGCTGAGCGGGGGAGTTCGCTCCCCACACGAAGCGCCCGGGGGATGTACCATGTCTGGCCGTCTGGCCCGGCCTTTACCCTGCGCGCCTTAGTTCAGAGGGGTATGGCTACAGGGCGTCAGGTGTTTCGGCGCCCGCCGAACAGGGGAGGAGGCGGGTACGATGCGCACACATGTCAAGGTTGCAATGGGCCTGTTTGTCGTGGGACTGGTGTATGCTCTGGTTCCATCTGTCCACGCTGCAATGATTGATGAGACCAAACTGTTCTTGTCCGACCCGAATCCGACGGGCGGCGACTTATTCGGCGCCTCCGTGGCCATCAACGGTGGTGTTGCCGTCGTCGGTGCGTCTGGCAACAACACCCCCGTCGCCGGTTGCGGATCGGCCTATGTGTTCAACGTGGCGACCGGCGCTGAGACCTATAAACTGAGCGCCGTCCCGGTGGTGGGCGGGGGCAGCTTCGGCACGTCGGTGGGCGTCAGCGGCAATGTCGCCGTCATCGGGGCGCCGGGCGGACCCTCCGGCGGCTCGGCCTATCTGCATGACGTGACCACCGGCGCCTACCTCCGCACACTCACGGGCAGCGACACAGCCGCCGCCGACTCGTTCGGCCGTTCGGCCGGTATCGACGGCGGCGACGGCGGCGTCGCCATTGTCGGCGCATACGGCAACGATGGCGCAGCCAGCGGTGCCGGCGCGGCGTACCTGTTCAACGTGGCGGACGGCAGCCAACGACACAGACTGGTGGCCGATGATGCGGCGGCCGCAGCCTGCTTCGGCTACTCGGTGGCCGTCAGCGGTGACGTGGCTCTGGTCGGGGCATACAGAGATGCCGAGGCAGGCAGCAGTGCCGGTGCGGCGTACCTGTTCAACGCCACGACGGGCGACCAAATGCACAAACTGATGGCCCTCGATACGCTGTCGTCGGATTTCTTCGGGTGCTCGGTGGCCATTAGCGGCGATGTCGCCATCGTTGGCGCTTACAGGAACGATGGCGCAGGTGCCGATGCCGGCGCGGCGTACCTGTTCGACGTGACGACGGGTTTCGAACTGCACAAACTGACGGCCGACGATGCGGCCGTGTCGGACTACTTCGGCTGGTCGGTGGCCATCAGCGGCGGCGTTGCCCTGGTCGGGGCGTACTACGACGACGACGCGGGAACCAGTTCCGGTTCCGCTTACCTGTTTGACGTGGCGACCGGCGCTCAGATTATGAAGATGACCCCCTCGGACGCCGCTGCAGGGGACAACTTTGGCTATTCGGTTGCCGTCAGCGGAGATCGCGGCATCGGCGGCGCCAGGCTCGATGATGACGTTGGGACCGATACCGGTTTGGCATACCTCTTTGAGGCGACGCCTGAGCCTGCGACGCTGACGCTGCTGGCCCTTGGCGGTTTGGGCGTCCTCGCGAGGCGCAAGCGGAAGGACTAAGACGCGCCCGGCCCGCCGCAGACACTCGGGAGGCACTCAGGCGCGCTTACAGGCTGTTTCACAACGTGCGCGGCGGGTCTCCCGACCCGCCTGGAGAAAGGCGGCCAAGCGGGATGGCTGCTGGGAACACCCGCCACCCAAGGGATGTGAAACAGTCTCTTATCCGCTAGCGATTCGGAAGTGCCGCTACCGCTTACCGCGTGCCCACTGCATCCGCTCCTGCCAGTTCCTGAGGTATGTCTCGCGCCATCGGTTCACCGTCCCGGCGCCGTTCTTGCCGTGGTCGCGGAGGGCGGGGTCGGGGTTGTCGTGCCAGTAGTTGGGTCCATGGCCGGTCTTCGCGAATGAGCCGCCCCAGTGCTCGGCCGCGGGATCGTCCGGATTGCCCCGAAGAAGGTACAGGACCGACAAGGAGATTGCCCGGAACCACGCCGGCCGAAAACGGTTTCCGCCCAATGTCGATTGTGGTAAACTCATACGCTTGCTCCGCGGATGTTGCCAGACCGATAGGGAGAAACTTGTGCAGCCACTGAAGATGCGGCCGGTGTTGAAGGAGAGGGTCTGGGGTGGCCGCCGCTTGGCGGATCTACTGAGCAAGGTGCTCCCGCAAGGCAAACCCATCGGCGAATCCTGGGAACTGGCCGACCATCCACACGGGTGCAGCACCGTGGCGGACGGACCGCTCGCCGGGAGAACCCTGCGATGGGTCCTGGAGAATCACGGCCGCGCGATTCTCGGAGGCGAGGAACTGGCGCGCGGCGGGGCCGCGAAGTTCCCCATTTTTGCCAGGTTCATCGATGCCTCCGACCGGCTGAGCGTCCAGGTTCACCCGGACGATCGTTACGCCGCCACTCACCACGGCGGCGAGACGGGCAAAGCGGGGTGCTGGGTCGTCTTGCAGGCCGAGCCCGACGCGTGGATCATCGATGGTCTGGCCGAAGGCGTGACGCGGGATGCCCTTGCTGACGCCGTCGAAGAGGGAACGATCGAAGACCTGTTGGCCGTTCGCCCCGTCAGGGCGGGCGACTTCATCTGGACCCCACCCGGACACGTTCATGCTGCCGGGCCCGGCATCGTTCTTGCGGAAGTCCGGCAGAACTCCGACATCACCTACCGGCTCTACGATTGGAACCGGCCGGGGATCGACGGCAAGCCGCGCAAACTTCACGTTGCCGACGCCCTTGAGACGATCAACTTCGCGGGCGAGGAACCGGATTCGGGAGGCCGCGGCAGGACGGCCAATGAAACCGGCCTGCTCATCGAACATCTCGCCGATTGCCGCGCCTTCAGCGTCAGTCGCATCCAACTCGACGGTCGGCCGTGGGCGGCCGAGACAGGCGGGGCGTACGTCGTGTTGGTCGCCCTTGGCGGCGCGGCGCATCTCGTGGCGGGCGACCGGACTATGCCGATTCAGGCGGGCGACACCGTCCTGGTGCCCGCGGACGCCTCGGAGTACGTGTTCGAGGCGGCAGAGAAACTGACGGTTCTTGCGGCGGCCCCCCACGGCATGGCACCGACACAGTAGGACGATCATGGCGCTGGAACGGCTTCAGAAACTCCTGGCCCGAGCAGGGGTGGCCTCGCGACGGGCCTGCGAGGAACTCATCACCGACGGCCGCGTTATGGTGGACGGCCACGTCGTGACAACCCTTGGCGTGAAGGCCGACCTCCAGACCCAGGACGTCCGTCTCGACGGTCGTCGGCTTCGCCCCGAGCGCTTGGCGTACTGGATCCTCAACAAGCCGAAGGGCGTCGTCTGCACGAACTACGATGCGGCAGGACGGCCGCGACCGATTGACCTGATGCGCAGGGCGAAGACCCGTTTGTTTCCGGTGGGGCGGCTCGATGCCGATACCAAGGGCCTGCTCCTCATGACGAATGACGGCGAGCTTGCCAATCGCCTGACGCATCCGCGATACGGCGTGCCCAAGACGTATCTGGCCACGGTCGGGGGGCACGTGACGGCCGGCGACATCCGCCGCATGATGCGGGGGGTTCACCTGTCCGAGGGACGGGCGCGGGCTGCCGAGGTGCACGTCCTCAAGTGCGGACGGTCTCGCTCGACGTTGCGTATCACGCTACGGGAGGGCCGCAACCGACAGATCCGCCGGATGCTGGCACGCCTCGGGCATCCCGTCCGCGAACTGGTGCGAACGCGGATCGGCCGCATCGACGTTCGCGGCCTGCGCCCCGGGGAGTCTCGACGCCTGACGGACAAGGAGATAGAATACATCAAGACGCTGCCGGTGGAGGACGAGAAGAAGGCCGGTCCGCGCATAAAGAAGGCTGGCAGGACAACCGCCCGCACCAAATCCTCGGCCAAGCACTCGGTTCGGAAAGAAACCCAGGCCCGCGGCCGCAACCAGACGAAAGGGAGTCAACAGAAGCATGACGCAAATGGAGTTGGCAAGGCAGGGAAAGGTCACCGACGCCATGCGGCGGGTAGCCGAGGCGGACCGGCGCGACGCCGAACAAGTTCGCCGGGACGTGGCCGACGGTCGCGTGACCATTCCGCTCAATAAGAACCGGCGTGCCGCCGCCGTGATGGGGGTCGGCCGGGGACTGCGCGTCAAGGTGAACGCGAACCTGGGCACGAGCCCGGACTACGCCGACGTCAAGATGGAACTCGCCAAGTTGGCCGCCGCCAGGGAGACCGGCGCCGATTCCATCATGGACCTCTCGACGGGCGGCGATATCCCCGAAGTCCGCCGCCGACTGATGGATGCCTGTGACCTGACCGTCGGCACGGTTCCGATTTACGAGGCGGCGGCAGCGGCGGCCCGGACCCACGGCGACATCGCGAAGATGACTGCCGAGGACATGCTCGCGAGCGTCCGCCGACACGCCGAAGACGGTGTGGACTTCGTCACGGTCCACTGCGGGGTGGCGCGGCGGATCGTTGAGTCCGAGGCGGTTGGGCGGCGGGTGTGCGGCATCGTCAGTCGCGGGGGAATGTTCCTGGCGCACTGGATCCGCAGACACGGGCAGGAGAATCCGCTCCTTGAGCGGTTCGACGAACTTCTGGACATGGCCCGCGAATACGACGTCACGTTGAGTCTGGGAGACGGGTTGCGGCCGGGAGCGATCGCCGACGCGATGGATGCCTGTCAGGTGGAGGAACTGATCATTCTGGCCGAACTGGCTCGCCGAGCCGTGGACGCCGGTGTGCAGGTCATCATCGAGGGGCCGGGCCACGTGCCGCTTGACCAGGTCGAGGCCCAGGTTCGCCTTCAGAAAGACCTGACGGGCGGCCTGCCGTTTTACGTGCTCGGGCCCATCGTTACGGACGTGGCGCCGGGCTACGATCACATCACGAGCGCGATTGGCGGGGCGGTGGCGGCGATGGCCGGCGCGGATTTCCTCTGCTACGTGACGCCGACCGAGCACCTGGGTCTTCCGCGGCCGGAGGACGTCCGCGAAGGCGTCATCGCTGCGCGTATTGCCGCACATGCTGCCGACGTGGCCCGCGGGCGGGCCGAGGCGCGCGCGTGGGACCGTCGCCTGAGCCAGGCCCGCGGTCGGCGCGACTGGGAGGCTCAGGTTGCCGAAGCGATGGACCCCGCGCGGGCCAGACATCTTCGGGAGGCGCGCCGCCCGGAGCACGGCGACGTCTGTTCCATGTGCGGTGATTACTGTGTGTTCAAACTGCGC
>Ga0307427_1001500_pt1 | contig 11962 bp, 2 predicted proteins | sample SalMarWE160190MG_FD_202162 | JGI IMG/M metagenome (GOLD analysis project Ga0307427, IMG submission 202162) | Salt marsh sediment microbial communities from the Plum Island Ecosystem LTER, Massachusetts, United States - WE1603-190 | ecosystem: Environmental > Aquatic > Marine > Intertidal zone >... | reverse complement strand
TAGCCGCAGGCCCGCCGCCCTGTCACGTGGAAAGAGCGGCGCGGCGGCCGGCGGGTGTGGCAACGATTTCTGGCGGGGGACGATTTCCTGCGGCTTGGTCGTAGCGCCGGGGTTTATCCCCGGCGCATCCTGGCCGGTGCCGCCGCCAATCCCGATACATCGGGACCGGGCATAAAGCCCGGCGCTACGTGTTTAGCGTGTCATTCCGAGCGAGCGAAGCGAGTCGAGGAATCTCGCCGTTATCCGTGTGCGGACGACGAGATTTCTCCGCTCGCCCTCGCCTTTGGCGAGGGCTCGGTCGAAATGACATCGCTTCGAGAGCACGCTAAAGAAGTACCTCCGGCGCTACGGCTGTTCGGCAAGACTTCCTCGCTCCCGCTTAGCCGCACGCCTCCCCTCACGCCGCTGCCGGCCTGCGCCGGGCGAAGAACAGTTTTGTCTTCATGCTGACGCCGACAGCCAGCGCCAGCAGGCCCGCCACCGGGAAGATACCAAACGCCACGCCGATGACGCCGAGGATGATGACCACCGTCGAGATCGTGCCCTGGGTTTTCAGACCGATCTCGCGGCCGCGAACCCATCGCCGCACCAGCACGATCACCACAACGAGCACCACCACACCGGCCACGCGCTCCAGCCCCTCGATGAGCGGCAGCGACGCCGACCGGGCCGTGATCTCGACCTCGCCGCGCGGCATGGTGAACTGGTACAGCGTGCCGCGGCGGGGCAGTTCGACGTCCAGGCTGGCAAGGCCCGCTGGGACCTCACCCGCCCTGGCAACCCACGGGTGCCCACCCAGAGAGATGGTGGTGGCGTGGGTGAGGAGGTCACTTGCGGCACCCTCGAAACCCACGAAGCTGCCGAGTGCTCTCCCTCCTGCGCCCCGTCCTGTCACCGTGAGCCTCTTACCGGCTTTTGTCACCACTTTGTCGATTTCGCCTCGCTGTTGGAGTTTTTGCTGGTACCGCTCGACGACCTCGCTCTGGCTGAGACGCCGCTGCTGCTGCCTGGCGAATTGCTGGACCCCCTGCCGGTCGGCCAAGTCTTTTCCGGCGAACCTCTGGAACGTCTGTCCTGCGGCCTGCGACTGTGGCCCCGGGACCTGCTGCTGCACCGCAGCGCCCTGTTGTCCACCCACCTGAAATCGCGCGGCGCCCTTCTTCTGCTGCGCTTCGGCCTCCTTGTTGACGAGGCGGTTCCCGGCCAGCCAGGCTTCGTTGAAGTCGAACTGGTCGGCCTGTCGGGCACCCGCCTGCTGCGGCTGCGCCTTCCAGTTGGGGCCGAGGTCCTGGACGAGGTTCCGCGCCCGGCGATTGTCCTGCTCTCCGTACGCTTGCCTTATCAGATCGTCGTTGAAATCCACGGTTACCTGCTGGGCCTGCTCCTGGGCCTGGATCTCCTTGTCGACGTTCTTGAGGACCACGCCCGCGTTCGAGAGTTCCGATTGCAGCGCCACGTTTCCGTAGTACTTCTGTCCCAGCGATTGCTTGTGCGTCTTGATCTCGCGAGAAACCTGGAAAAGGTTCGACCTCGCTCGCGTCTGGGCAAACGGGTTGTCGGACCGCAGCGTCGTCTGCATCAGGCGGCCGGCCTGTTTGTTCAGGTACGCCAGGACGCCCGCTTGGAGGGTGCCCTCTTCCGTCACTCGGCTCATCGTTCCGCGGAACCAGAACCAGGCGTGCGTCTCGGGCAGGTACACCTGCACCTGGCTGAGTTCCGCGTTGATGTTAACCGGACGGATAAGCGGAAACGCGACCGACACACGCAGCGCGCCGAGGTCGTCGATGCTGCCGCCGTACTTCAGGATGACCGCGTAATCGAGGTCGCCCTCGGCGGTCTTGACGATCGGGATGCGCACCTTGCGCGCCTCGTCCATGAGCGTCGGCTTGACCGGCTGGCCGGCCACGACGGCGGTCCACAGTGCGGCCGCCTCCGGCAGTTCGATCTCGAGGAACTGTTCGGTCCGGTTGTCCATGCGATACGTCTGTTGGGCCCGGTAGGCGCCGCTGGAGTCGAAAACCAGGACCGTCTGGGCCAGACCGATCTTCGCTTCGACGGTCTCCACGGTCTCCCGCTCTTTCGTGCTGAACGCCAGGCGCGGCGCCTCGGCCCCGGGCGACACGATGAACGCCTGCGTCATGCCGCCACGCAGCATCCGGGCCACGGCCGCCCACTCCTTCTGCTGGGGACTCAGCGGCTCGAGGCCCTCGCGCGTCTCGACGATGACCTCATCGCGACCGGCGCTCTCCAGCGCCACGTATCGGCGGTCGGTCCGGCCCGTCTCGACTCTCGGAATCGGCGCGTCGTGCGTCCCGCCAGCCAGCAGACGGTCGTTCTCGATAAGCACGCGCAACTCGCCCATGACCTCGTCCTGGAGTTCCAGCCGTACGCGAACCGACGCCGCATCGTCCGCCACCGGCGTAATCGTCTTCTGCCTCAGCAGAGGCACGCTGATCCGGGCGTCCTTCATCCACGCCGGCAGCACCAGCGAAACGCCGCGGACGCCGGCGCCACGGATCGTCCAACTGATGAGGATCGTCTCGTCGATCGACCGGTCCGTGACCCGCGCATTCGTGACCGTGAAGCACGTGACATCCGGCTTTTTCGCCGTCAGAACGAGCCGCCCCGCGTAATCGGGACGCGTGTAATGGAGGGCCAGCGCGGCCAGGGTCTTCTGGTCGCTGCTCAGCCACCCGCCGGCGCGGCGAAGGAGCACACGCTCGATGTTCTCAAGCGCCTCGGTCCGCACCTCAAACGCCGGGTCCACCTGGATAACGATGTCGCCCTCCTGGCGATCGACGTCCAGGACCTCGATGTGCGGCACGGCGGTCTCGAGCGTTTCCCGGTCCTCGCCCAGTTTGCCCTGGATGACGATGGGGCATGCGCCTTGCACGCCGCTCGCCAGGTACACCGTCAGGACCTTGCGACCCGCCTCGTCGGTCAGGGCCCACTCGAACGTGCCGGGCGCGAGCACGCGGTCCACTTTCAGGTCGGGCGGCACGACGAACCGGGCCCAGTAGAGCGGCCGGTTCCGGACGGTGAGCGTCGCCCGGGCCTCCATGCTTCGCTCGCGCTGGGCCACGCGCACGATCATCTGGACGGTCGCCGACTTCTTCGCCACGGCGGGCGCCGCCGCCAGCCGGACCGAAAACGGCGTGGCCACGAACCGGAACGCCTGATACGGGCGGATGCCGAGGGGGCTCTCGACGGCTTCTCCGCCGGGCCCCGTCCTCTTCGGTTCGGGGGGCAGATCGTCGCGGCGGACACCGCTGGTAGCGACCGTCCGAATGTCCAGGAGCGGGCTGCGACGGATCACGAGTTGCCCCGTGTGCCTGAGCGCACCCGTCACGCCGACGATCGGCGCGACGAACTCGCCGCCCGCCACGGGCGACCCGCCCCCGTCGGCCTGCCGCCGGATCGTAACCGTGAAGTCCTCCGACGCCTTGGCCGGTTTCAGGAGGGTCACCGTCACCGCCTGCCGGTCGCCGGCTGGCTTGGCCTCCCACCCGCGAACGTTGGTCCCTTTCACCTTCTCGACGGTGTAGCCGCTGGGCACCTCGACGGTGAAGAAATCGCGCTCGCCGTGCCGGAACTCCAGGTGAAGCGACCACACCAGCCGCAGGCTGTCCTCCTGGACGTCGAGGACGGCCTTCGAGACGGCGGTCAGGGTCCGGTCGAGTTGTCCTTCGCTGACCTTCGGCCGCCACTGAATGGAGACCGAGCCGCCCGCGCCGAGGGCCGTTTCGATTGTCTGCCCGGCCGCCTTCGTGTCGTAAGAGGCGCGGTCGGGTACGCCGCCCAGGCGGACCTCTGTCCCGGCGTCCGGGACGGTCAGCGCCAGGGCCGTGGCGGGCGCGACCGGCAGCCGCCCTTCGGTCACGCGCCATCCGCCGCGCCGGTGCAGCCGCAGCCGCACCGCCAGGTCCAGCCGGTGCCGCCCTTTACCCGAAACGTAGAGCACGACGAAGGACTTCGGCAGCGGTTTCGACGACTTCTTCCTGTTCGACGCGGGCGCCGCCTCGGCAACGCTCAGCCGCGCGGGAGCGCCGTCCAGGTCGGCCTTCGCCAGGACACCGCCCTCCAGCGGCAGTGGCACGACGGCGTAGGAGTCGGTGTACACGTCGATGTCGATATGACCTTCGACGAGCAGGTACTCCTCGCCCTTGAGCGTGGCCGCCAGCGCCGCCCCGGCCAGCGCGTACGGGGCCGGCGGTTTCTTCTCGCCGATGGGTTTCTCCGGATACGCCTGGTTCCACAGTTCGACGTACCTGGCGTACGGCACGAGCAGGCGGTCGGCGTCCTTGATGCCCGTCTTGGACCCAGGATCGTAGGGCACGATGATGGCGTCGGCCGGCACCTTGACCGGCTTCGGCGGGGGCACCACCTGGATGACGTACGGCGCGCCCTTCTCGTCCGCGACGGCCGATGCGCCGCCGGCCAGAAGCACGCCTGCGGCCATCGCGAGCAGGATGCCAACCGCCGCCGTGGCCCGAGGCGCAAAGACGCCGCGCGCCTTCCCGACGAACCACCGCACGCAACCCGCCACCAGATAGTACAGGATCAGCAGGCACGCCGCGTAGAACGCCCCGTTGACGAGCATCGCCAGTTCGATGCGGCCCGTGATGACGGGAATGAGCGTCGCCACCAGGCCCACGCCGACGACGTAGGCCGCCTTGGCGGCCGCCGGCCGCGCCGTCAGCGCCAGACCGACGACCATCACCGCCAGCGCGAGCGCCCACGCCAGCGAATGCATGCGGCCGGCGTCCACGACGGTCAGGGCGAGGCGAGGCTCGGTGCCGAGGCTCTGGAACGTGACGGCCTCGCCGGTCTTGACGAGGTCGATCTTGAGGCTCGCGACGCCCTCCAGTGCCCAGGCCCGCTTGGCTTTCTTCTTGGCATCCTCTTTCTTCGCGGGCGTTACGGGCTTCTTGGGCGGCGTGGGAGGCTTGAGTGCGGCCGGCGCCGGTTTGTCGTCCGGCACCGCCGGTTGGGCCTTCGGCGCCGGGGCCGTGCTGACGGAAGGCTGCCTCTCGGCGGGTTTAGCCCCGGCCAGCGCCTCGTCGGCCGAGGCGCGACCCCCCGTCCGAATCGCAAGCCCGTTGGCATCCTTGCCACCGTGTGGGCGGGCGCTCCGCGAGGCTCTCTCTCTCATGCTTAGGGTTCCGATGCTCCCCAAATTGTCCCCCGTCTTGGCCCCTCCCTCGTCCGACTCCTCGCCCGCGAACTCGGACTCCGACGAGTCCGCGCCCAAACGCACCAAGTTGTTCTTCGTTCCGGTGCGCGCCATCTCCTTCATCGCGCATCCGCCGAAGCCCATCAGGACGAGGCCCAGGGCGCCGTGGTCGAAATCCACGCCGCCCGAGCCGGCGTAAAAGGCGCCGGCCACGCTGGCGACGGCCAGCGGCGAGGCCGCCACCTGGTCGGTCACGACGCTGCCCTCAGCCCGAACCACCCGGTAGCCGCTGGGCATGAACAGTTGCCACTCCAGGTCCGCCACGGGCACCTCTTCCCCCTCGGCGGTGGACTCGGCGTGAAGGAACAGGCGCGGGGCCGGAACGTCGAGCCCCTTCCAGAACGCCATCCCGGCGACCGGCGTCTCGTAGACGACGCGCAGGTCGCGGACGGCCCCGGCGGCGGCGGCCGGAAGGTTCAGCAACATGCTTTCGGCCTCACGCTGCGGCTTGATGGGCGTGCCGTCGAGGGCGGCCGACCACAGGGTCGAGTCCTTGGGCAACCGGACTTCGAGGAACAGGGCCTTGGTCCGCAGGAGGAACCGGGCGGCTGTCTGGGCCAGGCCGTCGGCCGACAGGACCGTCGCCAACTCCGCCCGCTGGATGATCGCCGGCGGAAGACCCAGCGTGGGATGCCGCGCCACCGACACCGCGACGGGCGCCGTATCGCCGACGAACCCGTAAGCCCCCAGGAGGCGGCGGCCCGGCTGGTACTCGGCATCGACGAGTTCGCCGATGTCGACTCTCCGGGCCACGGTTTTAACGACGACGTCGAGTTCGGGGCTGCCCTCAACGGCCACCAGGCCAGACTGGTACGCCACGGCGTCGGCCTCGATGATCGGCAGGGCCAGGTCTTCGGGTTCGAGTTCGCCGAGCCGCTGCTGGAAATCGACCGCCAGGCGGACGGCGCCGCTTCGGCGCTCGGCCAGAAGGGCGGTCCACCGGCGCCGCCGGTTTCCTTCCTCGCCGACGATCTCGCTCGTGTACTCCTTGAGCGCCACGCCGCCCAGGCCGCGGATCGAGAGCGCCGTGGGCGTGTCTTCGGGCAGCAGGAGCGTCAGCCGGCGCGTCCTGGCCTGCGTCACGTCGTAGACGATCTCGTAATGGGCCGCCAGCACGTCACGCTCGACGCGGAAGAACGAGAAGGTCTGGGCGGTGATGCGCGGCAGGGTCCGCTCGACCGTCAAGCGGGCGCGATACGGCTGAGCGTCGTATCGGTAGGCGAGAGCGGCGGCCACGCCCTGGAGACCGTAGCGGGTCTTCTCGTTCTCATCGAGCGGCATGAGGCGTTGGAGCGCCTCGGGCCGGACGACCATATCATCGCGAGCGTCCACGGCGATGGCGCCCACGTCGCGGGCGGCGCCCGAGACGGCGAAGACCGGAAACTCCACGGCCGTCCTGTCCCACTCGCTGAACCAGGTCTTGGGGACGTGGACGGCCGTGAAGAGCACCTGCCGCTCGGCCCCTGCGGGCACGCCTTTGGCCAGGCGGACGTGGACGCGTCCGTCCTGGCCGGGCTTGCCGTACCGCTCAAACGTCACGCCGCCGCCGTCGGCCGTGACGCTGGTCACGTCCCATCCGGCGGGGACGGAGAAATCGAAGGCGAAGCGTTTTTCTTCCTCCGGCACCAAGGCGAACCCGCCGCGCACCGTCAGGCCCCCGTCCTCGAGGATCGCCAGCAGGTTGGTCGTCACGCGCAGTCGCGCGGGCGGTTTGACGAACCGGGCCGTCAGACCGAACGCCGCTTGCGGCGCGTAGTACGCCGCGACCGGGCGGATCTTTGCCGCACCAGGACGGGCCTCAAGCACCGTAGCCGGCAGCGCCTTCGTCAGGACCGCCGTGTCGATGGCGATGAGACCTTCGGGCGACAGGGCCTCGGCCTTCAGGCGGTCCTCGACCGCCAGGCCGACGACGGCCACGTGGCCGACGACGTCGAGCGGCTCGAGTTTCGCGAGCGCCCACGCCCCCAGGTCCGGCCTCATCCGCACGGCCGACAGGTTCAGGACGACCGTCTCGGTCGTCTCGTCGCGAAGGTGGACGTCGAGGATGCGGCGGTTGCCCTCGGTTACGATGGCCCAGCGCGCCAGATTCGGGGAGCGGACGTCGGTCACCTCGAACCCCGCCGGGACGGCGAACCGGAACCCCTTGACGGCCCGGTGCAGGATGCCCATCGACACGGTGGCGTGGAGGCGCTCGTAGGCCTGCGTGACCTCGTCCAGAAAGACCGACCGCGCGACGACGATGCGGTCCTTGCGCAGGAGCCGGCTGTTGAGTGTCATGACGAGCGAGACGTCGCCGCGGGCCGGCAGGATCTCGATGCGCGTAACCTGGGCCGCCTCGTCGAAGACGCGCTCCACGACCGGCGCGCCGGACTTGACCTCGACGTCGCCCGGGATGATCAGCCGCATCCGTGCGGGCGCAGGGGTCGGCAGGCGGAAGTTCAGAATCTGCCGGGCGGCGGTGGTCTGGAGCGGGGCCACCACGTCGAGAACGAGTTTGTGCTCGCCCTTGCCTTCGACGAAGAGTGTGAGCCGGCCGTCGTCCGAGAGGCCGACCGGGGCGCCTTTGCCGTCGAGGGTAGCGCCGCGCAGGCCCACGCCTCCGACGTCGAGGCCGACGGCGTGCAGACCGTCTTCCAGGACACTGACGGTGAGCGTGCCGGCGATCTCGGCCCGCTCGTCGCCGACCTTGGCGTGGTAATCTGCCGAAACGAGAAGTGCCCGGCGCGGGGCGCGGGCCTCGGCCTGCTTCTTCGCCTTTTCGAGCAGCGCCTGGTACTGTTTGCGCGACAGGAGCACGCGGTTCGGATCGCCTTCGAGCAGGACGCTGAGGTCCTCGAACGGTACGAGGAGTTCGCGGACCGTTTTCTCGGATTTCGGATCTGAGATTTGAGATTTCAGATTTGAGATTTGAGATTTCAGATTGGCTGCCGGCGGCGGCTTGCTGACAGCCGCAGCAGGACCCGCCAGGGCAGCGAAGACAAGCACCAGGATAGGGAGGATGTTACGCATCGTCGTCACCCCCTTCCTTGTGTGCGTCATCGTCTTGGAGCGGCGGCCGGCCTTCCTCGGCGGGCTGCGTCAGGTCCTCAGCCGCAGGTTTGGCCGGCGTCGCTTTGGCCTCAGGCGCGCCCGCTTGCAGCGCGGCGGCCCTGGCCCTGGCGAGAACCGCCTCGCGTGACGCCCGGCGGGCCTCCTTGCGTTCGAGGATGCGCGGATCGTGCCGGCGCGTCCACAGCAGGTACCACAGGATCCAGATGACCGCCACGATGGAGACTGCGGCTGCCATCACTCCGCCGGCCACCTGCACCGCGAACGTCGGCGCGAAGACGCCCAGCAGAACCATCAGAACGATGAAGGCGCCCACGGCGATGCACCGCTTCGTCCACGGGGTGAACAGGAGCACGATGCCGACCGCCAGGATGCCGACGAAGACGAGGACGGCCAGGTAGTCGCCGTCCATCGCGACGAGGCGGAGACTGCCTTCGGGGGGTTCGGCCGGTTTGAGCGTGGAGAACAGGTACCGCCGGCCGTCGGTCTGGAAGTTCTGCTCCGCGCCGCCTTCCGTCTTGAGACCCTGGCGGACCCAATCGACGAGCGACATGTTGGCCTGGACCGGATACACCACAAGGTACCAGGCGAAGTCGTCCGTCCGCCAGCCCATCTCCTCGGTCCACGGGCCGATCGAGCCAAGGTAGTCCCATTCACTGGGCAGCCACGCCGAGAGGTACACCTTCTGGACGGCGGGCTCTTCCGGAAAGACGGGGCACTCGAGCGTCATGCCGGCGCCGCTGACGGTGTACCTGAGTTCCAGAAGGAAGGGTTCTCCGGCCGCCTGTCCGACGAGCGGCACGTAGAACTTTCTGCCTTCCTTGTCGCCGCGCTCCAGCGAAACGGGCCGACCGTTGATCCGCAGCGGCTCGGTGTCGAAGTTGACGTTGGCGGGCAGTTTCACGAGGAGCCGCTGCCGCGCGCTCCGGGCACGGTACAGGGCCTGGACGCTGATGAGGTCGCTTCGCGTGACGACCATCCGGACGAGGGCCCGTTCGATGGCGGTGTGCTTGATGTCCTCGAGTTTGTACATCGTGGCGACGACCGTAAGGGCCCAGTCCTCGTGGAACTCAAATGCCCGGGCCGCACCCTTGACCGCCGCGCCGGGCATGAGGTCGTGCTGCGGATCGATGGGCCGCAGACCCTTGACCTTGTCCTCGCCCTCGGCCCGTTGAACGTCGATGGTCTCGGCCTTCGCCAGGACGATCTGTCCCCATGCCCGGTCGATGCCGCGTGGGATGAGGCGCGGGATTTCGAGGTCTACGCTCTTGCCGACGTCGAGTTTCTCGATCTTCTTCTCCCACGTCAGCGTCACCTTGACCGAGCCCATGAACTCCGCGTCGCCGGTCAACTGCCAGGCGACGTAGCCGTCGGCCAGGTGAGCGGGCTTCTCGGCGACGGTTTCATGGCGGATGGCCAGTGGCGTGACGCGGATGTCGGCGGCCAGGTCCTGCGGCACGTCCAGCCGCAGATTCTTCACGCCGCTGTAGAGGACGTCGTAGAAGAGCGTGGCCGAGTACTTGACGACCCCCGAATCGATCCGCGCCACCAGCAGTTGCCGCGCGGTGACGTGCGGTTTGCGGCGTTCGGCAGCCAGGGCCAGCGAGGCAGGTTCGTCGGTGTAGGCGAACGCCAGGACAGGCCGCTCGCCGCCGCGCTGCGTCCGCCGCATGTCCTTGGTCGCTTCCTGGAACGTAACGGTCCGCAGTCCCGCCGGTTTATCGGGGTTGACGCGTAGGCTCTCCGGGGCATAGACGACCAGGCGCCCCGTCTCGCGCTCGACGCTGTCGGGCGCGACGCGCGGGATGGCCAGCGGGATGTTGGCCGCCTTGCCGGTGGGCGCCAGGAGGTCCGGCTCGTGCAGCGTCTTGTGAAGCCCGACGGCGAGCGCCACTTTACCCAGGGCCTTGCGCGACAGGTTCACCACGAGGCGCGTCTTGTTGGGGCCTTCCAGGTGATGCGCATCGACCTGGGCCGGCCGCACGGCCTTGCCCACCGCCACGCCGCGCACGCTGCGGACGTCGCAAGCGGCAGGCACGTCGATCTCGAAGCGGAACACGCCGGCCCGCTCGACCGTGTAAACGGTCAGCAGGTCAACCGTCAGCGCCTCGGTGCCGAGGTGGGCTTCGACGAGCGAGTCGGCAAGGATTCGCGGCTGGACCTTCTCGACGCCGAGGGTCAGGTCGAACGGCAGGGCGGCGTAGCGGTACGAGAAATCCCACTTGCCCTTGGCGAGCGTCTTGGGCAGTTCGGCCGCATCGAGTTGCAGGAGCCCTGCGTGGGCGACGGCCTCGGCCCGCAGGCCGGAGGCCACCGTCACGACGACCACGCCCTGCTGGCGTCCCACGCCGAGGGCCTTGATGACGGGCACCTTGACCTGGGCCGCCTGCTCGGCGCTGAACTTCTCGAGTTCGAGCGTCAGGTTCTGCGTCTTCTTGGCGGGCTCGAACAGTTGGACGGTGATCTTCTGGACGCCTCCGGCGGCCACCACCGACCACTCGCGTACGTTCGGATCGAAGACGCCGGCCACCTTCTGGTTGGCGGGGACCTCGACCTGGAGGCTCGCCAGTTCCGCCCGGCTGATCTCGTAGGCCAGCGTCGCCCGGGTCCGCGTGACGCCTTCTTCGATGGTCGTCTGCTGCTCGATCTGGACGCTCGCCAGCGCCGCGAGGCCTTTGGCGCCCTCGGCCTTGGGCGTCCAGTCGATCCGGACGGTGGGCGCCGCGCCGACGAACGCCAGGACGACGGTCTCCTTTGCGTCGGCGCCGGCGGCGGGCGGGACCTCGGTGGCTGCCAGGAGCGGATGGATGTTCACCTTGACGCCCGACTCGGGGATGCGGACCTCCCACTTGCTGACCGGGGCCTGCGGACTCTCGAACGAGACGCTGTTCTGGCCCGGCGCCTTCGAGTAGGCCTTGGCGAAACCGAGGGTCAGGGTGAACTGCTGCGGGTCTTTGCCCTTCTTCTCGACCAGGAGTTTGTAGCCGGCCTTGGCGTCGGAGACGATGCGCGCGGGCCCGCCGGCGAGCGTCGCCTTCGTCAGGGCGACGTCGCGCAGGCGGAGCAGGACCTCGTTCCAGCCCTCCTTGAGGACCTCGAACTTCAGCGTGGCCTCCACCGTGACCACGTCCTTCGAGACGGTGGCCACGCCGGAGACCTCGGTGATGAGGGCGTCGATGGGCGGCTTGGTCTCGGGGGGCGCGGCGGTTTTATCACGTGCGGCCTTCCAGAGTTCCTGGAACTTCTCGTACGGGAGGAACACCCCGCGGCCCTGTTTCTCGAAGACCTCGCGGAGTTTCTCATAGGGGATGTAGATGCTCTGTTCGCGGACGGCCTTCGCCTCCTCCGCCGAGAGAGGCTTCGCGGCCGGTTCCGCCGGCGCCGCGTGCACCGCCTCCACCATCGGCAGGAAGACGGCCATCGTCAAAACCACAACCATCGGCCAGATTCGAGACGTTCGCATGGTCATGCCCTCGGTAATGGTCCTTGATCGCTTCGATGTCGGACATGCGTTCTCCCCGCCGGCGCGGCGAAGACTCGCATGCGCTTTCCTGAATAGACGCGGCTTGCCACATGGGGTTCCGCGCATTCTCCGGCCTCACTATGGCGCTCGCCGGCGAAACGCCCGCTGCCGCCGAGGCGCGGTGGCAACCTTTGCCGGCGAGATCCGAACATACTCGT
>Ga0307427_1001499_pt1 | contig 11966 bp, 4 predicted proteins | sample SalMarWE160190MG_FD_202162 | JGI IMG/M metagenome (GOLD analysis project Ga0307427, IMG submission 202162) | Salt marsh sediment microbial communities from the Plum Island Ecosystem LTER, Massachusetts, United States - WE1603-190 | ecosystem: Environmental > Aquatic > Marine > Intertidal zone >... | reverse complement strand
GTCCCGTCAGAGGCCGAGAGGGCCACGAGCAGCGCTGCCTGTTTTTCGTCACGTGGTTGCGGCCCATCGGCTGCGTCGGCGGGTGGGCCGGCCACGAACAGCACGTTCTCCGCCAGGACCATCGCCCGGACCTGGATCGCCACGGGCTTGGCCCACTGCTGTGTTCCCTCGCCGAGGTTCAGGGCAAACAGCCGGTACGGTCCGTCTTGCAGTTGGTTTGACCAATGGATCTTCGCGCGTCCGTACCCGTAGATCATCGACTTATCAAAGACGAGCAACCTTCCGGAGATGAGATTCCTGTCGCGTCCGCTGCAACCGGTTGAGATGGAACAGCGTGTGCCGAAGATCCAGTAGGAGCGGTGAGGCCACGAGCCGTCCAGGAAACCGGTCAGCGTGAGCAAGTGGGGATTTCCCTTCGGCTGCCTGCCGCCGCGGGCATCGAAGACCATGTCCCGCAAGTAGACGTGTTGGTCGTCACCCGTGAGGATCTCGCCGAGCGCTCCGGGCATGTAGGCGGGCCCGTACTGCTCGGGCTGTTTGCCCGTCTCAGGGTCGGGACTGTAGATCGGCGTCCTCGATAGAGTCTTGCCGGTTTCGGGCTCAATTCGATAGAGGTCGATCCCACCGTCGAGATAGGAGGATCGGCCCGCCGTGAAACACGCCGCGCCGTCCTGGACGAGCACGCTTCCGTTCACCGGTGATGCGGATTCCAGTTGGCCGCACGCCGCTATGAGCCGCTCGCCGCGAGCCGCTCGCAGACGCCAATCCAAGACGCCGTCCGACGCTCGCAAACTGTACACGTACCCGTCGCGGCAGCCGAAGATCGCGCGGTTCTTGTACAGTGTCGGCGGCGAGTCCACGCGAGCGCCTGCCGTGAAGTGCCACATCGGTTCACCGGAATCCGCGTCCATGGCACAGATCCTGTGCTGGTCGACCGAGGCCACGAACACCTTGCCCCCGCAGGCGGTGGGACTGGTGATCTTTCCGCCGACATCCGCCTGCCACCTGCGGCGCAGGACGACGGGCACCGGGGACCGCGTGCCGCCGCTTCGCCCGGCGTCGTGACGATAGGTGGGCCAGTCGCCGTCATCTGCAATCTCAGATTCGGGATTTGAAATCGCAGAACCGTATGCCGGACCTTTTTCCAAACGGCCGTTGTCAGAAACGGGCTTGCGCGTCGGCGACTTGGCGGACGCGGGCGCGAGGGCATTGAAGCCGGTCAGTTTCGCCGCAATGTAGCATCCACAGGCATGGGGCGGCGCGTAGAGAAGGCCGTTGCACGGCATCACACCATACCGGCAGACGCCCCGCACCCAACTGTGCCACAGGACGTCGCCGGTCGCGAGATCGACGAATTCGACGCCTCGCCTTCCGGAGAGGATGTAGCGGTCTGTGGCCTTGTTTCTCCAGCATCGATGATGGTGTCCCGGGCACTCGGGCTCGATGTGTTTCAGCATCTTTCCCGTGGCCAGATCGCGCTGCGTCACGAAGTACGGGCCCCAAGCAGGTCCCCTCTTGCCCTGCGTTCTGCCCTGCCATGGCTTGAACCCGCCCACCCAGAGCGACCCGTTGATAACGAACATGTCGCGAATCTGGCAGAGCGAGGCGGGCTGGGTCCACAGGGTCTTTCCGGTCTCCACCGACAGAGCCGTTACGGTCTGACCGCCGGCACAGACGATGGTGTTATCGCACACCACACGCAGAGAAGGCGAGGTCGCGGACCAGAGTTTCCGTCCCGTCCTCAGGTCGAGGCAGACGACGTCCCTGCCTTTCTGATAGAACACCCGGTCCCCGTCGGCGCACAGAGTGACGGGCCTGAGTCCGGCGGCGTCCGCACCCGCCTTCCTCCAGAGCAAACGCCCCGTATCGGCATCGAGGGCGAGAACCGCTTTCTCGGCCTTGGCCTCGACCGCGCGGAAGCGATTGACCAGCGGCTGCGCGGTCTCTCTCGCATACAGAGGGGACTTCTTCTGTCTCGCAAGCCGTGTCCACTTTTCGCGTTCGGCGGTTCGCTCGTCCGTGACGCTTCGGACGACGAGGAGAAGGACATCTTTGTGACACAGGATTTCCTCCGTGCCCCGAGTCTGTTCGTAGACCTTGAGCGTCTCTCCCGTCGTCGCGTCCACGGCGCTCAGCGGCGCATGGAGACCGAGGGTGACGTAGACGTGCTGTCCAACGGCGACCAGCCTCCGCTGAAGTTTGGTGGGGGTCTGGCCCCAGTTGACGAGATGGGGAAACCACGGACTGAACGGCCGCTTCCAGAGCAGAATCCCGTTGTAGGCATCGCGGGCGACAAGGTGCCATCTGGGAAGCCGGCGGATGGATGTAATGGGCGCCTGGTCGGCGATGTAGAAGATCCGTCCGCCGGCCGAGACCAGGGCGTTGATGCTCGGAACGTGTTCGTGGCTCAACGTATGCTGCGGCCGGGCAATCCACTGGACGTAACGAGGTGGCCCGACCACCGCATCGTGGGCCACCGCATTTCCGCTTGCGTCGTGAAGGTAGTGGGTCCACTCGTCAATCGTCTTGGGGCGAGGCTTGACCGTTCTGGACCACGTGTCGCCTTTCTTCACGTACGCGACGCCGCCGGGAGCGAGCACGCGCATCGCTTCCTCCATCGTGACGCGGCCGAGATCCTCCGCCACGACCAGGTTCGCAAGGTTTTCCGCGTACGGCAGCCGACTGCTGCGGAGTTGGTCCACGGAGACCGGCCCGTAGATTCCCGCCGACCGGATGTACGCGCGGGCCTTGGCGACGTTGGCCGCGTCGGTGTCCAGCCCGTGCACAAGGTATGCGTCGCCGGCGTGCAGCGCGGAAGTCAGTGTGCCGTCGCCGCAGCCGACGTGCACCACCAGGCCGCCTTTGACGCCGGTGGCCTCAAGGATCTGTTGGGCATCCTCTTCCGGTGCCGCGACCGCGCCGGCGGGAAGGCCGATGACGCCCGCCGCGAGTGCCACGACCAACACCGCCGTCCTGTGCGCCGAGCCCAAAGCGTTCTGCGTGTGCATATCCGTCCCTCTCGCCTCTGTGCTACCTGCGCTTGCCCATGCAGAGCAACCGGCCGTCAATCGTCGAAACGTACAGCCGTCCTCCGGCGGCAATGAGCCCATCGAAGACGGGTGGAGCATCCAGTTTGTGTTCGGCCAGCACGAGCCCATCGGCGGCTGAAAGAACGCGGAGGACGGCGCCCTTGCGGCCGTCGAAGGCGGCCATGGGGTCGTCCGGGTCCACGACATCGGGTGGACCGGCGACGAAGAGGTGCTTGCCGGCCAGAACCATCGCCCGGATGCGGACGGGCGTCCACTGGTGCCACTGGGGGGGCTTCTTGCGCGTGAAGCCCCATCCCTTTGTCGTCTCGCGCGTCTCGTCGCTCAGCACGGGCTCGTTGTCGTTGGCGTCGGCGAAGAGCAGGTAGCCTTTCTTGCCCGGCGTAAACAGCGGGCTCTGCATGTTCCGATTGGGGTAGGCCTGCACGGCGTACGTCTTCCGGGGTCCGACGACGAGCAGTTGTCCCGTCTTCGCCCCGCGGTGAGCCAGATAGTAGCCCGGCCACGAGGTTGAGTACATCCAGTAGGTGCGGTTGTACCACGAGTCGTCGAGGAACCCGGCGGTCGAGAACACGCGGAGCCCCATCCGCCGGTGCCCGATATTGAAGCCGCCATATTTCTTTCTGAGTTCGGCCACCAGCGGCCGCGCCGCGTTTTCCAGCCACTTGCGCTGGTGGACCTCCAGCGGCTGCGTCTTGGCCACGTCGGCCGACACGAACGGCTGACCCGTCAGGTCCAGCACCTTAACCTTCTCGTTCTTGCCGGGCACGACGTAGGGGGCCTCCTGTTGGGCGAGTTTGGCGTCGAGTTTGTACTGGCCCATGTAAATGTACCCGCCCTCGCTGACGAGGATGTCCGAACGGGCGCCTTCCATGTGGTAGCCGGGGACGAACGGCTTGTTCACGGCGTCCTCGCGCGTTCTCGCCCACGTGTCGAGCGTCGCTTCGTGCAGGACCTTGCCGGTCTTCGGATCGAGCCCGAACACCCGGATGCCGCCGTCAAGGTACGTCGAGCGGCCCGCCGTGCAATAGGCAACGCCGCCGGTCACCAGGACGCTGCCGTGTACGCGCCAGCGTGATTCCAACTGCCCGAGGGCAACGATCAACTCCTCCGTTGGCGCCGCCCGGAACCGCCAGACGAGCGCGCCGTCCGACGCCCGCAGGCAGTAGACTCGGCCGTCCGTGCACCCGAAGAGGATCAGCCTTCCGCAGACCGTCGGTGGGGAATCGATTCGCCCGCCCGCGATGAACTGCCAGACCACCCCGCCGTCCTTCACACCCAGCGCGTACAGCGTGTGCTCATCTTTGGCGGCCACGTAGACGCGATCGTGAGCGACCACGGGCGGCGTCAGCGGGCCACGCAGGCTCACCTTCCACTGTAGCGAGACGTCGGCAGGTACGTCGCGGCCGGTTGCACCGGTTCGCCGGGCGTCGTGGCGGTACGTCGGCCAGTCGGCCTTTGAGATTTCAGATTTCGGGTTTGAGATTTGAGATTTCGGATTTGAGATGTCAGATTTCGGATTTGAGATTTGAGATTTCAGATTTGAGATTTGAGATTTCAGATTTGAGATTTGAGATTTCGGATTTGAGATCTCAGAAAACGCCGGCCCGCGCTCGAGGCGTTTCGTCGTCGGCCGTGTCTGTGCATCGGCTGCCGCGGGCGCGAGCGCATTGAAGCCCGTCAACTTGACGCCGGGATAGCAGAAACACGGATGCGGCGGGGCATAGAGCAGGCCGTTGCACGGCATGATGCCGTACCCGCACGGCCCACGAAGCCAATCGTTCTGGGTATGCTCGCCGCCCGTGATACTGATAAACTCCGCGCCCCGCCAGGGCGTGATGATGTAGTTCTGGGTGGCCTTGCTCTGGTAGCAGCGCAGGTGGTGTCCGGGGGTGAACACGTCGTCCGCGTTGACCGTCGTCTTGACCTTCCCCGTGGCCAGATCGTGCCCGACGATGTTGCGGCCATCCCACCGCCACGCCTGCCCCTGGGCGACGAACAGTTCCCCGCGGCCGCCCAGGCTCGCCTTGACCGTCCAGAGCGGCTTGCCCGTGTCCAGCGCCACCGCCCGCAGCGCTTGCCTTCCCGCCAACAGGACGCGATCTGCGTGGACCAGGAGCAGCGAGGTCGCCGGCTTCCTGACCAACTTGCGCTTCTTTGGCGCTTTACCTGCCGCGTCGTCCGCCGGCTTGCTTGCCTCCTCGCCCGATGTCCTCCACAGTTCCTCGCCGGTCTTCAGGTCGAGGCACGCCACGGCCTGGGCGACCATGTAGACGACCTTGCCATCCTGGGCGGCCAGTGTCTGCGGCTGTGGGTTGTCCTTGGCCTGCCAGAGTTGTTTGCCGGTCTTCGAGTTGAACGCGAGAAGGCCGTCCTTGCCCTTTCGGACCAGCAGGACGCCGTCCAGGCAGCGGAGTTCCTGTGCCGCTTCGGTGTCTTTGCAGGTGGCGAGGACGTTGCCCGTCGCTGCGTCGAGGATCGAAACGGGCGCGCCAAGCGTCAGCGGGAAGAAGACGCGGTCGCCCTCTGCCACGAGGAGCCGGGGCACCGACGGCGGAATGCCCCGCAGCGAGAAGTTCTTCCACTGGCCGGCCCGCCAATTGCCGATCCGCCGCCTCCACAACAGCACGCCGTTGAAGGCATCCCGCGCGATCAGCGTCCATCGCTCCGGAAGCGACGCAGGCGTCACGCCGGTCAGCCCCTCGTCAAAGAGGTAGAAGATGCGCCCCGCCGCCGAGACCATCGCGATCAGGCTCGACGTGTACTCGTGGCTGCGGCTCCACAGCGGGCCGCAGACCCACTGTATCCGCCGGGGCGGGCCGACCTGCGTGTCGCGCGCGACGGCGTTGTTCGATGCGTCGTGGAGGAAGTGCGTCCACTGGTCGATGGTCTTCGGCCACGGCTTCCGCTGCGTCGTCCACTTGCCGCCGGTCTTGATGCAGGCCACGCCGCCCGGGCACAGCACGCGCAGGATCTCGTCCGTGCCGACCTGGCCAAGGTTCTCGGAAACGACGAGATTCACGAGATCGTCGGCGTACGGCAACGACTTGCCGTCAAACTGCTCGACGGAAACAGGGCCGTACGCGCCTTTGGACTGAATCAGCGCGCGTGCCTTGGCCACGTTCTCGCTGCGGGCATCCAGGCCATGGACCAGATAGCGGTCACTGGCGCGCAGCGCGGCAGTGAGTTTGCCGTCGCCGCAATCGAGATGCACAACAAGGCCGCCCTTGACGCCGGTCGCGTCAAGGATCTGCTTGGCCTCGTCGGCGGTGGCGGCCTGGGCGGTTTCGGGGCCGTACACCAAGAGCCCCGCCAGCGACACAACCGCTACGAAGCAGGCGCAACTCGCTTTTACGTGGGCCATTCGCTGCCTCCTCTCAAGGCAAACTGGGGTGTGTGTCACCAATGGTGGATGAGCGTCGGTAGGTGCTGGAGGTCCCTCCGGGCGTGAGGATCTGGCCTTTGACGACGGCCTTCTTTCGCTCGTCGGGATGGAGCAGCATGAGTCGTTTGCCTCGGCCGAAGTTCTGGGTCCACGTCGAGCCCCACTTGCCGACGCCGATGGCCGCGCTGCCGGCGCCGGCCATGTTCTTGTGGTGGCCGGGGCTGTCGAACCACATCCAGAATGTGCTGTCGCCGCCTGAGCGGCCGGCGGCGATGTTCTCGCTGGACCCGCGGTCGTAGCCGGCGTTCTTCATCCGCATGGTGTGTGTCTTGTTCTCCGGTTTGGGCGAGGTGTGTGAGAAGTATCCGAGCGCGACCATCTCCTTGCTGTGGCGGCGGGCGCTCTGGAGCAGGCGCGGGTCGACCTCGAGCGGCAGAATGCCGAGCATTTCGCGGTAGGCGTTGAGGATGCGGACGTTCCGGGCCTCGCCGGCGCTCATTTTGCCCTTGAGGGCGGAATTGTAGGCCTCGATGCGGCGGCAGGCGTCGTCGAACCACAAGTGCCAGGCGGTCGATCCTTTCTCCGGGGGCTCGCCCTGTCCGAACTCAGGGATCTCGCCGACCGCCTCGACCGATACGCCGAGAATGGCCTCGGCGTCGGCGGTCAGCATCTTCTCGTTGTCGGGCGAGAAGCGTCGGTCGTCGCCTCCGAGTTCCTGCCACAGGGCGTATAGACCGGCCCGCCGCTTCATCAGGCGGTAGACCGCGCGGCGGACCTCGTTCACCTTTCCGAGCAGTTCGAGCATCGGTTTGAGTTTATCGTAGTACTCGTGGGCCAGTTCGACGGGCTTGCCCTTTTCGAGTACGGCGATGTTTGCCAGGGCGTCGGCCCGCGTTTTGGTGATGTTTTCTTCGAGTTTTTTGGCCTTTGACGGGTCGCTGATCCGCCGCTTGGCCTGCAAGATGATCGTGCGACCTTGGGTCAGGAGTTGGTTGAGGACGCTCAGGAGCCGCGGCTTGGCCGCGTCGCCGTAGGCCTTGAGCGCCTCGATGCCCTTCTCGGAGGTGGCCACGTCGGTCGAGAGGGCCTGCTTCGCCAGCGCGCTTATCTCCTTGCGCTGCTGGGGGGTGAGCGGCGCGGCGTGGAGCGGTGCGGCAAGCGCTGCGCCGATCACGACCAGCATCGTGACGCGTCTCGTTGCCGGGCTGGGCATGGACGGCTCCTTGCGTCGGATATCGGCGCGGCCTTCGCCGCTGCTGCACCGCTCTTTTTATACGCAGCGGCAAGCGGTTTCAACAATCTTCGCTCGCCGTGCGAGGCCCCCGGCGGCTCTTATCTTAGGGTCATTGGCGCGTGTCACCGGAAACCGCAGCAAAGGGATGGCCACAGCGCCCGCGATACGGTACCTTGTTGCCGAGGGTGAGCCCGAAGGCTCTGACTCAGGAGCCCCGGGACAGAAAAGGGGACATTCTACTTTTTCACAGGACGGCACACCGGCAGAGGAAGCCGCTTGCCTTGCGAAAAAGTGGAATGTCCCGTTTTCTGAACAGATTACAGGAGGCACGTTTATGACGGCAAAACCTTCAGCCGCAACGGTTCTGAAGATTGACGAATCGCGAGCGGTCGAACAGATCGCGGCCAACCTTCGCCAGATCCGCGAGCCCAAGTATACCGGCGGCCTGCTGATAGGCCTCAGCGGCGGCATGGACTCGGCTGTACTATCGACCCTGGTGGTTCGCAGCCTGGGAAAGGAAGCGCTGCACGTCTGTTTCCTGCGGGAGCGCCACAGCGAGAGCGACTCGGAGCGCAAGGCCCGTCTCATGGCCGAGTGGCTCGGACTGGATCTGGAAGTCGAGGACATCACCGAGGCGATTCGCCAGCGCGGGCTCTACTCGCCGCTGATCATGCGTGTGATCGGCCTGTCGCGGTTCCTCAATCGCCACGTGATTCACGGTGCCCACCGCCTCTTGAGCGGCGAGACCCCCTTCATGACGACGTTGCGCCAAGACGAGTTCGAGGACGAGCCGATCAAACGGTTCTTCTACAACCTGACCGTCAGGAAGGTGGAGGGGGCGTTCAACGGGCGCCAACTGTACCGCCGCGAGGCCCTCGAAAAGAAAGCCCGGCAGCGCAACGCCCTGATGATCGGCGCAGGCAACCGGTCGGAGGTGCTGACCGGATGGTTCGTCAAGGACGGGGTGGACGATTTCCCCCATTCGCCCCTGGCCGGCCTCTACAAGACTCAGGTCTGCCAACTGGCGCGGTACCTGGACCTGCCGCGCGAGATCATCAATCAGGCCCCGTCGCCGGACCTGATGCGCGGCGTCACGGACGAGGTGGCCCTGGGCCTGGACTACGACCGGATCGACCTCGTCCTGGACGCCATCGAGCGCGACGGGCCGGACCCGGAACTGATCGCAGCCGGGCTGACCCAGCCCGAGATTGAGACGGTCCGCGAGATGAACCGCCGGTCTGAGTGGAAACGGAACTCCGATCACCCCGTTCCGCCGGTGGACGGCGGCATCCACGGCGGCGTGTTGGTCAACCGAGCCGACGCTAAGCAGGAGCGATGAAGTCAATCCGAATTCGGCGGCTGTGGCGTGCACCCAAGTCCGTAGCGCCGGGCTTTATGCCCGGCGGCTGGATAGTCAGGCCAACTGCGGTTCCGCGCCGGGGATAAACCCCGGCGCTACGGCTTTGCGTCCGACGGCGCCTTCGGGGCGGCAGCCGGTTTCCGGATGATCGCCCACGGGAAGGGCAGCGGAATCTCGAAGGGCTTGGCGCTGGTCGCGCGCGATCTCAGGTCGAACCGGTACAGCCGGCCGCAGAGCGCCGCTGCGGCCACGTGTTCCTTGACGAATTCCTCGGCCGCCCCCTGGTACTGCGCGAAGTCCGGCCCGTCGATGCCGCCGGCCGGTCCGCGTCCGACCAGGATGTAGTGGTTCGGCGCCAGGTTCAGGTAGTCGTCGCCGTCATCGTTGGCCACCGGATCGCCGAACACGTTGAACGGCACAAGGTCCGCCGGGACAGGCACGTTGACCATCTTGAACGCTTGCTCGAGCGCCGGTCCGGCGCGAGGCCCGGCCCGCTCGATGGCGTCGAACTGGTCCGGCCGCGTCAGCGTCGGCAGAGGGCGAAAGCCGATCACACTGGCACCGAAGTTCGGGTGGCGAATCATCGGCCCCAGCGTGAGGAACTTGCCGTATCGGGGTTTCTCGCCGGCCGGCGCAACGAACGGCGCGCGGTCTCCGTAATGCGTATCCCGCGGGTTGATGAAACTCAGAAACCGGCCGCCTATCTTCTCGAACGGCGTCGGGTCCTCGCAACTGATGCTCGATCCGAGGAACACGACGTGGTCGGCGTGGGCCAGGCCCTCCGGATGCGTGTTCTCTCCTTCCGGCACGTCCTCCAGGAAGGCCAACTGGGTCACTCGTGTGCCGGCGCTGAAACCGATGATGCTGGCGTGTCCGCGCCGGCCGTGGCGGCGGCGGTGGATCTCGAGCATATCGTTCAGCAGTGCCGCCCCGGCCATCTGAGCCTTGCGGTTCAGGTGCTCGGCCGGAACGTCGTGGCTCTGGCCCCACTTCAGGAGGACGACGACGAGCCGATGCGGCTTCTCGGGGAACCCGTACGGGCTCTCGGCCAGCAGGCGCATCGTCCATCGCGAGAGTTCCACGCGGTCGCCCGACCCCTCCACGTAGATCAGAAGGTTCGAGTCGTCCACCGCCGCGCCCGACGGAAGTAGCGTGTCCTGCAGCGCCACGTGCCCCCCGTCGTTCACGTCGCGCACCGCGAAGGCGGGCGTCCCGTAGGTCTCGCGCAGGGCCTGCGGTGTGAGGGCCCCGAGGACGTCTCCGCCGATGTATCGCGGCGCTCGGGGCGCCTTCGGCTCGCAGGCAGCCGCCAGGACGACGGGCAGCCCCAGGGCCAACAGGCCGATCCACTTGGGCGTCTGCATTTCTCGCACCCCCTTCCGCCGCGCCTCCCGCACGTGGCGGCAACCAGTTGCCGTCCCAGCCGGGCGAGGTGTCGGGCCGGCGATGAAGTTTACCCGGGCGTACGCCTGCTCCCGGTGCTCCCCAACAGGAGCGGTTTCGCTCACTTGCCGAAGCAGGCGATACTGCCGTCCTGCATGGCAACGTAGAGGCGGCGAGAGGCTGCGGCCAGCCCATTGAACACCGGCGGGGCGGGCAGCGGACATTTCCAGATCGCCTGGCCATCGGTCTTGTTGCAGGCGGAGAGCACGCCCCCCTTTCTCCCTTCGAACGCGCCAAACGGGTCTTTCGGATCCACCACATCCGGAAGACCGGCCACAAACAACAGGCCGCCTGTGGCGACCATGGCGTTGACCCGTACGGGGATGCGTCTCTCCCACGTCTGCTTGCCGGTCCGGCTGTCTACGGCAAAGAGGAGGTAGCCTTGCTTAGCCGGCGTGAAGTAGACCTTGGGGTCCAGTCCACGGAGCGTGTCGAACATCCTGATGACGTAGGCGGCCTGTGCATCATGCACGATGAGCCGTCCATAGGAACTCTGTGGGCCAAACGTCCACGGGGTCCGTTTGAAGTAGGAGTTGTCGAGCAAGGTGGCTTTTGATCGCACGCGGCTGCTCATCGGCTTTGGTGGAGGCTTCTGCGGCTGCAGGTTTGTGTTGAAAACGAGGTGCCGCATGTAAATCCGGTCACCCTCGCCCTGGAGGATGTCGGGCAGCGCACCCATCGGAAGGCGGTAGTTCTGGGAGATGTTATCGACGTTGTAGGACGGACCTTCGAGCCGGGCCCGATACCGGACTTTGCCGCTGACGGCGTCGATGCCGAAGAGGAAAATACCGCCGTCCAGGTGTGAGGATCTTCCGGCGGCGAAGTACGCGGTCCCGTCCCGAACGAGCACGCTGCCGTGTACCGGCCACGCCGATTCGAGTTGGCCGAAGGCGCCGATGCGCCTCTCCTCCGGGGCGGCGCGAAACCGCCAGACGAGTTTCCCGTCTGCGGCACGAACGCAGTAGACCCAACCGTCGGCCGAGCCGAAGAGCACCGTTGACCGGTAGTAGGTCGGGGGCGAATCGATCCGTGCGCCGGCGGCGAATTCCCACTGTTGCTTGCCGTCGGTTGTGTTCACGGCGACCACCTGGTGTTGGTCCACCAGCGGAACGAAGAGCCTGCCATCGACCACGACGGGCGGAGCGAGTTTTTTCCCGACGTGCTCTCGCCACAGGAGTCTGGGCGCAGCCGGCACCGCCGTCGTCGCGGAGCCGCTCCGCATCGCGTCGTGGCGAAAGGCGGGCCAATCTTCGTCGCCTGCGACGGCGCCGCCGGCTTGGCCGAAGGCAGGGCCTCTTTCGAGCGTTCCTGCTTCCTGTCGGCTCGTGCGGCGGTGCGGGTCCGGGATGGCGGGCGCCAGGGCATTGAAGCCGTTGATCTTCTCGTCGATGTAACAGACGCACGGGTGTGGGGGAGCGTATTGGAGGCCGTTTGCCGGCATCATTCCCATGTGGCAGGTGCCTCGCACCCAGTTGTGGATGGTGTGCTTCCCCTCGT